>Ga0070659_100001395_pt1 | contig 17434 bp, 11 predicted proteins | sample KBSC23metaG_FD_64666 | JGI IMG/M metagenome (GOLD analysis project Ga0070659, IMG submission 64666) | Corn rhizosphere microbial communities from Kellogg Biological Station, Michigan, USA - KBS C2-3 metaG | ecosystem: Host-associated > Plants > Roots > Rhizosphere > Soil ... | reverse complement strand
TGGGTAGCGAGCGATTATCTCGGGCTCGACCAGGGCCCGATCCTGCTCCAGGCGGCCAATTATCAAGACGATTTTGTGTGGCGGCACATGCGGCGGGTGCCGGCCATTCGCCGTGGGCTGAAGCGCGCCGGATTCACCGGGGGCTGGCTCGGCTAACGGATCGGCACGACCTTGCTCAGCTTCGAAACTCCGCTCTCATTGAAGGCCTCGACCCCGACCCAATAGCGGACCCCGGCGTTTAGCGAGCGCAGCTCTTTCTGCAGTGTCTCAGCATTACCGAGTTCGTCTGCCCAAAGCTGATGCGTCAGCGTCAACCTGTCCGGGCGGATGCCGAAACGGATATTGTAACCGACCGCACCGGGCACCCGGGACCAACGAATCCTCGCATCGCGTTGGTCCGCGTCCCGTACCGCGCTGATCCGCGACGCAACCCCGGGCGGCTTACCTCCGGCGCTGCCGAACACACGGATGTCGCTGATGGCAAGATTCGCCGCCCCGACATGACCATGAACGTAGCGGATGAAGCGCGCGCGAACGGGATTGGACAATTCGAAATAGGCATTGGGGCGGTCGCGCCGCGTCGGCTCGGTGCGCGCCAATGGTTGCCAATTCCGGCCGTCGAGCGAGCTCTGCAGCTCGAACTCGGTGAAGATATCGGGCGCGTCGCCAAAGCGTCCTGACTTGTAATCGGCGAAATTGACCTGGACCGCGCGCACCGTCTTGGCCGCACCCAGGTCGACGGTCAGAGTCTCGCCGGGCCGGTTCGCATCCGCGACCCAGAAGGTCTGCGGGTTCTCGTCGGTTACCCTGTCGGCACCAAACTCACCCATCGTCGAGGAAGCCACGGCAGGTTTACGATAGGAAAGCAGCATCCAGCCGGTGAACAGGCTGTTCGGATCCTCGATCTTCTTGGTGGGGACATAATAAGGGAAGTCGCCGAAGCGCGACGACGACCAGAACTGGCCATCGCTTTCGAACCTGGCGGGAAACATGTTGATCCGCCGCTCGAACGTCCAATTATAGCCGATCCAGGGCGTGCCCGTGTTCCACCAATTGCCGTATCGATCCTCGAAGGTCGAACCGTGGCCGGCACCATGGACAAAACCGCCGGGCTTGTAGGCGATCGGATTGTAATCGGCATATTTGAACGGGCCGAGCGGCTTGTCCGAGACATAGGTGCCGTTCGCATAGACGTTGAACTCAGTCCCCGGCGCCCCGTATTGCAGGTAGTAGCGACCGCCGACCTTCGTCATCCAGGCGCCTTCGACATAAGGCTTGGTTGGCTGCCCGTTGGCGAGCAGGCCGTTGTGGTCCTGGCCGAACCGTTCCCAGCCGTGCTGCTCGGGGTGCAGGTTGAACAGGCTGGTCGCCTCGCCCTTGTAGATCAGCTTGCCGTCATCGAACGCGATCTCGATGCCGTAGATCGGGAAGACGTTGGAGCTGTCCCAGTACAGATACCAACGGCCGTCATCGTCTTTCAGAAGGCCGGGATCCCATGGTCCGGGCGGGACCTCGTTCGGCTTCATCTGCTCCGGTGGCTTGTCGACCATGCCGGGGAGCGGCGGCGTGCGCCGGACGAGATAGTCCAGCCGGCCGCTCGCCGGATCGGTGGTCACGTAAATCGGCCCGGGCCGGTTCATCGACGGCCAGAGGATCAACCGATCGCCGTCGGAGATGGCAGCTGGGGCGACCACTCCGTCGTTGGACCATTTGCTCGGAGTGACGAACGTCCAGTGGATGAGATCGGTCGAGCGCCAGTAACCGTCGGCCAGAGTCAGGAAGAGATAATAAGCGTCCTTGTGGCGAACGACCGCGGGGTCGGCCGCGGTGCGATAGCTGATGCCCTCGTAACGCTGTTCCCAATTGTAGCGGTAGTCGATGTCGAGCGGGTTGATGTATGTGCGCTGCTGGGCGTGCGCGGAACTGGCGAACAACATTGCGATGAACAGCGGCTTCCGCATGGCTTCCTCAGTGGCCGCGCACGAAGATGTTCGCCGTCAGTCGCCCCTCTTTGGGATCGGCGCTGAAGCTCATTTCGGGCGGGATGATTCCGGAATGGAGCAGGCTGCCCTGATAGATGATCATTCGGTCGGGCACCGCTTCGATCGAGCCGATTTGCTCGAAAAAGGCGTCGGAACCGTTGATGTAGCCGGAGTCGGGCCGAAGTTGCGCGGCTTCGGACTGGGCCATGCGGACGAAGCGATCAATGTTCGTTTCGGTCACCCGCTCAATTCCAGTTGAGCGTTGGCGAAAGAATGATGTGCCGCTGTCCGGCGGCACCCGCAAATAGTGCAGCAGCGCATAATATTTCTGGTCTGTGGAATCGAAATGTGGTGCCCGCTGCGGCGGCCGAAGTTCGGCCGGTTTCGATGTCACCATCGAAAAGCTACCTTCGATCAATTCGAATCCGTCGACATCGAACGCGCCGGCGATGAATTGCGCCGCTCCTTCGCAAGCTCGATGGACATAGGTCCAGGCGTAGGTGTCCGCTTCCGTGATCACTCGTCGCAAGCCCGGGTAATAGCCGCTGCTCACTTCCGGAAATGACCCAAGCGCCTCCGCAATCCGCGCGATGCGCTCGGCATCGCCGCTGAAGTCGTCGACGACTACGACTGGGCTCTCACTGTTGCCGAAGCGGCGAAGCTCGGGTTTCACGCGACTTCCCAACGAGAAAGGGAGGGAGACGCTTGCGTCCCCCTCCCGAACATCGGCACGCTGTCTAGAACTTGTATTTGAGACCGACCTGGAACTGGCGTTGGTCGTTCGCGACCTGGCCATTCTCCGTGAGCGGCGGAGGTTCGCCTCCACCGGCACCCCAAGTCGAATAAGTGCGATTAAGCCAGTTGAAGACGTTGAACGCAGCGAAATCGATCGTGGCCTCGTGACCGTTACCCCACGGCATCTTGAAGGTCTTGGCGACGCGCAGGTCCAGCCGCTTGTAGGCGATGTCCTTCTTCGGGTGGAGGGGACCCCCAAAGTTCCCGAAGCAGCACGCACCCACTGGGACCGGCCCGGTGAGCCCGTTCCACGGCGCGACGATATGTCCGAATGACGGGCCCGATGACAGGGTGAGGGTTCCCGACAAGGTAATTCCGAGCGGTGCCCGCCAGATTCCCGAAGTCACCGACCGCCATTTCTCCAGGCCATTGACGGGGTTCGAACCATAAGTTCCAAACGCCGGGGCATTGAACATCTCGTCGCTGTTAAGCTCCATCGCGACGTTGCTCTTGGTCCACTGAAGCGTCAGCGCCTGGGTGAAGCCCCATGTGCTCGTATTCGTGAACGGCTTTTCGACCTGCAAGAAGATGGCGTCGAGTTTCGCCCGACCGTTGTTCAGCCCGCGATTGAGCTTGCCGTTGAAACCAGGCAGCTGAGCAATGCTTGCCGAGCAATTGGGGAACGGCCCGTTCGGAGTGAAATCGATGATCCACTGGTCTCCGCCGTTCGAACATCCGGTCGGAGTGCTTATGAGCGTGTACCAGCCATTCTCATAGAAGTTGGCTCGCGCGAACATCGAGATATGGTGCGATTCGATGTGGCTGTAGGTCAGCGTCGCGGTGATGTCTCCGAACCGCTTGCGGACACCCAGGTCGAACTGGTCCGAATAGGGCATCTTGACCTTGTTCGGCAGGACCCAGACGGCGCCACCGGTAAAGCCAAGGCTCGCCACATAAGTCCGCAACGCTTCCGGGTCGTGGCAAAAGGCCGGCGGCGACCCGCTGGCACACGCGGCCGTGAAAGGATCGGCCGGACCGCCGGTCCCTACCGTAATGACCGTATTGGCGTTCTGCTGCTGCTCGATCACGCCCTGGATGAACAGGTTACGGTCGTAGTAGCGGCCCGCACCGCCAAAGAAGACGATGTCGCGGTCCCCGTGAACGTCATAAGCAACGCCGAGTCGCGGCTGGAACGCGCCGTAGAACGGCTTACGATTGTGCCCCGTAGAGATGTAGTCATTGGGGTCGATCCCGCGCGCGGCCCAGCCCGGATACGCCAAAAGCGCAGCGGCGATCGCCGGGGGGGTCACATAATCCTTGTTGTTGGGGTTGCTTTCGAGATCCCAACGCAGGCCTGCGTTGATCGTCCAATGATCGTCGGGCTTCCATTCGTCCGAGATGTAGAGCCCGATCTGAGTGTCCTTGGCGGACAGTCCCGGCGCGGGATTGATATTGATCCTGGCGGCAAATGGCGCCGCAGTCGTGATATCGAAGTTCGACGGACAGATCACCGCCGGGGGAGCACAAGGATTGGCGACAAAGAAGGTGCCGTTGGTGTTGGCGGCCTCGATTCGCGACAGCTTATAAAATGTGATCTGGCCGCCAGCCTTGAAAGTATGCTGGCCGTGTCGGAGCGTGGCATCGTCCCTGATGACCCACGACTTCTCGGTGTCATCCTGCTGGAAGCCATTGCCGCCCATCAGCACCAGGTCCTGCGAGCCCGTGTTTGCCGCAGCTTTCAGGATGAACTCGGGGCCCTCAGTGACGTTGGGCGTCCCCTGGGTCGCCTTGTCGTAAGCTATGTTGAGGAAGTTCAGGAAGTTTCCTGCGCTATGCCGCCATTGGAGCTGATAGCGGTCCTGCTCGGTCTGCAGGAGGTGACCGTGCTCCGGTGGCGCATTACCGCCGAAGTCGGCGAGATTGCTCTGATCGCGCTTGTATCCGCTCACGTTCACCGTGTCGTTCGGTGTCGCAAACCAGGTCAGCTTGCCGAAATAAAGCCGCTGCTTGAAGGTTCGCGGGATCGAGGAGTTGATCAGGTCCTCGATATTTTGAGGAATCGTCACGGTCAGATCGTTGAATGTCCCGGGAGGAACCTTCTGGTTCGTGCCTTCGAACGCAAAATAAAAGCTTAGTTTGCCAGGAATGATCGGCCCGCCGATATCGCCGCCGAACTGTTTGCGGTCATAGGGCTGCTTGGGACCCGTCTGAAAATGACCTTTCTCGACAAAAGACTTTGGCTGCCATTCGATAAATGCGTCGCCGTGGAACCTGTCGCCGCCGGTCTTAGTGAGCGCCGTGAGCAGTGCTGACGCGGACTGACCGTTCTCGGCGCCGAAATTCTGCGTCTGGAGCTGATATTCCTGGATCGCGATCTGCGGGAACGGGTTCCCGAAATCGCCAAAGTTCTGCCCGAACATGCCACCATGATTGATCGGGTTCTTGAAGCTCATCCCGTCGAGCAGGATGTTGGCATTTTGCGGAGCGAGCGCACCGGCCTGGAGTTGCTGCGCGCCGCTCGGGGAAATTAGCTGGATGCCCGGCGCGAGCTGGGCGAAGCTCAGGAAGTTGCGCTGACTCTGTGGAAGATTTTCGATCTGCGCCGGAGTGATGTTGGTCGCGACTGCCTGGGCCTGCGCCGGTTGCGCACTGCGCCGACCAGTCACGACGATCGCGCCGCCGCTGGGCTGCGCCTCGACGAAGTCCACTGAGACAGTCTGGCCCACTTGAAGCTCAGCGGTCTGGGGCGCCTTGCCTTCGGCAGTTACGGTATAGGTGGAAGGCCGCAGCCCCAGGATTACGTAATTGCCGCCGGCGTCGGTCGTGCCGACCGAACGTTGACCGGTGTGGGTATCGACGGCCACGACCTGGGCCCCAGCCTTCGCGCCGTCGATATGGCCCTGAATCGTGCCGTACTCGGCCTGTGCATAGGCCGGCTGCGCGACACAAAGTGCCACCGCGATCGCGACTGTGGAAATCCCGGAAGCAAGCCTGCGCTTGGCGTTCTTCGTAGTCACTTGGCCCCTCTCCCGTGACAGCGTGTAACCGGTTACATTTTTAGGTCTGCAAAATGACTCCTTGGTAACGATGAAAGCCTTTCCAAGGTCCCGAGTCAATCTGCCGTTCATTCAAAAGGCTTCGCCGGTGTGACCTATCGGCCACGCAGCCAATGCCGGATCAGTGGATGATGCGCTCGTAGCGAAGGGTGAAGTTGACCGGAGGAGGCTGTGCCGCAGCCGAGGCAGCATCGGTGCTCGGCGGTAGCCGCGACACAAATTCACCATGATCCGGCAAATCCTTAGCGACGTCCTCGATCACCTCGGCGATGTCGCCCAGGAAACCAACCAGCTCCTCATCGGGCACGAATCGCGCGACCGGGTCGGGCCGCATTTCGAATCCCTGCCCCAGCAGAACCTGCACCCAGCTTTCTTCGGCGAACAACTCGGCCGCGCCATGCTTGAAGAAACGGGCGGACGAGCGGAACAACTCGAACCGCTCGTTCAAGCTGTCGGGGACATCCATCTCCCGCACATAATCCCAGAAAGGATCGCCGCTGCGCCGGGTGACCTTGTAATGCGCGATGACGAAGTCGCGCACGTCCTCATACTCGAAGCGCGACTGGCGGTTGTACTCTTCGACATCGGCCGCCGAAAAGCCGGTCGCCGGGAACATCGCGAGCAGCCGGTGGATGCCGGTCTGGATGAGGTGGATGCTGGTCGATTCGAGCGGCTCGAGGAATCCCGAGGACAACCCGATCGCGACGACGTTCTTCTCCCAGGCCTTGAGCCGCCGGCCCGGCGCGAACTTGACCGGCCGGGGATCGGCGAGCGCCTCGCCGTCAAGATTCGCGAGCAGTGTTTCCGCCACCTCCTCGTCGCTGATGAGGTTCGAAGCGTAGACATAGCCGTTGCCGATCCGGTGCTGCAGCGGGATCCGCCATTGCCAGCCGGCGCTGCGCGCGGTCGATCGCGTATAGGGAGTCAGCGGCGAAACGCTGGCGCACGGCACGGCCTGGGCGCGGTCGCACAGCAGCCATTGGTTCCAGTCTTCATAGCCGATCCCGAGCGCGCCGCCGATCAGCAGCGCGCGCATGCCCGAACAGTCGACGAACAATTCACCGTCGACCTCGCGGCCGTCGTTGAGGCGTACGCCGGTCACGTAACCCGACTGAGGATCCTGGATCACCTCGACGATCCGGCCCTCGATCCGCGTCACCCCCCTCGCCTCGCTTTCGGCGCGAAGGAAGCGCGCAAACAGCGATGCATCGAAGTGATAGGCGTAATCGAGGTCTGCGATCGGCGAATTGGGGTTGCTCTTGTCGGCGAACGCGAAGCGATTCTTCAGGCAAGCCACGCAATTCAACGAATAATGGTCGAAATTCTTGACCGAGGACGGATCCCGATCCCGGGCGGCGAGCCACAGCTGATGCGGGTGTAGCCACAGCATGTCGCGGCCGATTTTGCCGAATCCGTGGATGTAGCGTTCCCCCGGCGCGCCCCAGTCGACGAACTGGATGCCGAGCTTGAAGCTCGCCTTGCTCTCGCTGATCATCTTCAGCGGATCGATTCCAGCGAGCGCGATGTAATTGCGGATGTGCGGGATGGTCGCTTCGCCGACCCCGATGATCCCGATCTCGTCAGACTCGACGAGCTGAACTTCAACCTGGCTCAGCCACTGCGAAAGCACGGCTGCCGTCATCCAGCCGGCGGTCCCGCCACCGACAATCGTGACCTTCCGTACGGGCTGATCGGACGCCGACATATCGCTCCCCAATGCGATTGAGCACGCGTCCTTAGACGGTCGGCAGGAATTCAAACAAGCGCTTAGGGCTGGCGGGTGGAGTCACCGCGGCTGCAAGCACAGCAACTGCAGACGCGATGACTCCTGAGTGCCAGAGTGAAAGGGTGCCTGGCACCAAACTCTATTCATAGCGCAGCGCATGGATTGGATTGGCGCGAGCCACGCGGACCGAATGGCCGACGACGGTCGCGACCGCGATTCCCAATGCGACTGCCGCGGCGATTACGAACGGCACGGGCGTCAGCGGAATCCGCTGGTCGAAATTGTTCAGCCAGTCGCGCATCAGCCACCAGGCGACCGGCCAGGCGATGACGTTAGCGATGATTACCGGCCGGCTGAACTGCCACACCAGGAGCCGGACGATGTCCCGGGTCCGCGCGCCGAGCACCTTGCGGATGCCGATCTCCTTGGTCCGCCGCTCGGCCGTGAACGCTGCGAGACCGAACAGTCCGAGGCAACCGATGATGACCGCGAGGAGGGCGAAGGCCGCAAAGCTCTGTGCCCGGGCGTCCTCCTTCTTGTACATCTCGGCCATCACGTCTTCGCTGAACTTGGCGTTGAACGGGACTTCGTTGGTGATCTGCCGCCATTGGCGCTCGATCGCCCCCCGGACGGCTTCGGGATCGCCCTTGTAGCGTATAACCATCCAGCTGGGCCCGGCGGTGATCTTGCGGAACATGATCGTGTCGATCGGGGTCCGGACCGAGCGGAACCGGGAATCGCCGACGACCCCGATGATGGTGATGGGGAACTGCCCGGCTTCGTCGTTCAGCAATTCACCCCTGACCACCTTGCCGATCGCGTCCTGGGGTGATTTGAAGCCGAGCTTCTTCACCGCATATTCGTTGAGCACGACGTTGGCGCCGCGTGCGGCGAGTGCTTTCTCAACCTCCGGTTGGCGCGGATAGGGCGTCGTCATGTCGTCGACCGGACGGTTCGCGTCGAACCACCGACCGGCCTTCAGCTTCAACCCCATCGCATTCAGGTAATCCGCGCCGACGTTATACTGGCCGATCAGCACCTGCTGATTGCTGCCCGGCGGGATGATGTAGGTGTTGCTCTGATTGGTGGTGTTGACGCCGATGTCGGTAAGCGCCGCGGCCTCGACGCCGGTAACGCGCTTCATCCGGTTGACGATCATATCGGCTTTGGGAAACAGCTGGGCGCGGCCGAGCTCATTGAGCTGCAGGATATGGTCGCGCTTGAACCCCGGATCGACCGAGCGGGCGAATACCGTCTGGCCGTAGATCACCGCGGTGCAGATGATGAGTCCGATCGACACCGCGAACTGCATGACCACCAGCGCGGTCCGCAGGCGGCCCGAGCCCGGAGTTTCCGCGGCTGAGCGGTTGGCCTTGAGCACCTGGGCTGGCTGGAAGCGGGACAGGAAGAAGGCCGGGTACAGGCCGCTGACGACCCCGACCAGCAGCGTCAGGCCGATGGCCGGGAGCAGGACCCCATCCTTGCCCACGTAGCTGAGCGCCAAGTCGGCTTCGAGGAACGCCGCAAACGGTTTCACCAGGAGCTCGACGAGCGCGAGCGCGAGCAGCATCGAGACAGCGGAGATCAGAATCGACTCGCTGACGAACTGAATGATCAGCTGCCGCCGTGTCGCACCGAGCACCTTGCGCAGCGCCACTTCCCGGGCGCGCTGGCTGGCCCGGGCGGTGGCGAGGTTGGTGAAATTCACCACCGCCATGCCGAGGATCAGCATGGCGATGATCGCGAAGGTCGCGATGCTGCGGCGATCGTTGCCGGGAGTCATCGACGCGTCCTGCGCCTTGCCAAGATGGATGTCGGTCAGGTTGACGAGATGCCAATCCTGCTCGTCGCCGGCGTTGGAGCGGAGGTTGCCGTTGATCTCATCGGGGATGTTGCGCTTCTCCCAGGCCGGCATCTGCGCCTCGATCGCCTTCACATCACTTCCGGGGCGAAGCTTGGCGAAGACCCATCCCGACTGGCATCCCCAGCAAGTCAGGAAATCCGGCGCGTCGTGATAAAAGGTGTTGAAATCCAGCCGGATGATCGCGTCGATCTTCATGCTCGAATTCTTCGGCAGAGTCTTCAGGACGCCGTTGATCTTCAGGTCGTGCTTAATGCCACGGGTGATGATCGTCATCGTGCGCCCGACGACCCGGTCTGTTCCGAAGCGCTTGATCGCCTCCTCCTGCGTGATGACGGCGGTCTCGGGAGCGTTCAGCGTGGTCCCGGCAACAAGCGGCAGGCTGACGACCTTGAGGAAGTCGTCGTTAGCGAAGAACCAGTTCTTGGTCGCCTCGGCGCGGCCATCCTTGACCAGAACCGGCTCATTGTCCTGAACGTAGACCGTGCGTTCGACCTGGGGGAAATCCTTCTTGATGCGATCGCCGGAGACGTAGGCGGACATCTGCAGGTAGCTTGCGGGGCCGTCTTTCGGGTGCGCGTACCAGGCCTGCAGCTCGTACGTATTCGCGACGTCCGGGAGCCATTTGTCGTAGCTCTGCTCGTAACGAATGTAGAGCAGGATCAGGATGCAGGCGGCCATGCCGATGGCAAGGCCGGCGATGTTGATGATGGAATAGGTCTTGCTCTTCGCGAGCGCCCGAACCGCGACCGTCCAATAGTTGCGCCACATAGCATTCGTCCTCGAGAGTGTGACCACGGATCAGGCCGCCCTGCGCCGTTCCTGGAGAATTCGGCCGTCGAGCATGTTCACGACCCGGCTCGCGAAATCGGCATGGGCCGGCGAGTGGGTAACCATGACGATGGTCGAGCCTTCCTGGTTGAGCTGGCGGAGCATGCGCATGACCTCCTCGCCGTGCGCGGTGTCGAGATTGCCGGTCGGCTCGTCGGCGAGGATCAGCTTGGGTTCCCCAACCAGGGCGCGGGCGACGGCGACGCGCTGCTGCTGGCCTCCCGACAGTTGCGTCGGCCGGTGCTTGGCGCGGTGGGCGATCCCGACCTTGTCGAGAACGCGGTCGACCCGGGCCTTGCGCTCGGACGAATGGTTGCTGTGGTAGAGCAGCGCGAGCTCGACATTCTCGCGAACGGTCAGCTCGTCGACCAGGTTGAAGCTCTGGAAGATGAAACCGATGTTGCTCTTGCGGGTTTCGGCGAGCTGCGTTTCGCTCAGGCCCGCGACTTCCTTGCCGTTGAAAACGTAAGACCCGCTCGTCGAACCATCGAGCATGCCCATGACGTTGAGCAAGGTCGACTTGCCGCACCCGGACGGTCCCATGATCGCGACGAACTCGCCGTCAGCGATGTCGAGATCGACACAGTCGAGCGCCGTCGTCTCGACCGTGTCGGTACGGTAGGTCTTGGTAAGGCCAGTCATGGTGAGCACGATCGGGATCCTTTCTTAATCGTCGGAATCAAAGGTCAGGCGATCCTTGTCGGTGAGCCCGCTGTAGGATGAGGTGACGACGCGCTCGCCGGGTTTCAGTCCGCCAAGCACCTCGATGAAGTCGCTGTTCTTGCGACCAAGCTGAACCTGCCGCTTGCTCGCGCTCTTGCCGCCCGAGTCGACGACGAACACCCAATTTCCACCGGTGTCGTTGAAGAACGCGCCATTGGGGATGAGAACGGCACGCGACGGGTCGCCGAGGATCAGCTTAGCCTGGACGGTCTGGCCGCGTTGAATTGATCCAGGCTCGGCTCCGTCGAACACGAGGTCGATCTGGAACTGGCCGTTGCGAACCTGCGGATAGACTTTGGCGACCTTGAGCCGATAGGTCTTGCCGTCAATATCGGCGGTCGCGCCTTGACCTACCTGGACGCGCCCAAGATAGAATTCGTCGACGTCGGCCTGGAGCTTGTCGGCGCCCGCGCTGTCGATCTGGCCGATACGCTCGCCCTGCTGGAGCGACTGGCCGAGCTGGATGTCGAAGCCGCTCAATTGGCCGGCCACCGGCGCCCGGATGTTGAGCTGGCCGAGACTGCTCTGGGCGATACCCATGCTGCTGTTGAGCGACGACGCTGCGGCGCGCAGCTGCCTGAGCTGGCTCGACTGAAGGGATTCAGTCTGAGTGATGCTGTGCTTCAGGATCGCGAGGCGCTGCTGCTGGTATTGCAGGTCATCCTTCGTGTCGTTGAACGTCTTCATCGACACGAAGCCCTTCTCGGAAAGCGGCTTTTGGAGGTCGTACTGACGCCGCGCCTTCGCGAGCTCGGTCTCAGCCTGGTTGAGGTCCCGCAAATTGCTGTTGCGGGTCTGGGTCAGCGCGAGCTCCTGGCTGCGCATGTTGTTGAGCTGCTGCTCGACCTCGGCCTGTTTCTCCAGGGTCGACAATTGGAGCTCGGCGTTCGACAGGACGGCGAGCGGTTGGCCCTCAACGACCTGCGCGCCGTCCTCGACAAGTTTCTTCTCGACCCGGCCGCCTTCGACCGCGTCCAGATAGACGGTGACGAGCGGGGTCACTCGGGCGCGCAGCGGAAGGAAGTCGTCGAACACGCCCTGTTGCACGTTGGCGATCGATAGCCGGTCGGGATTGACCGACTGCGAATTGGCGCTGGGTGCGAAGAGCCAGAAGAGGAGGATGAGGAGAAAAAGGCCCGCGGCGCTGCCCGCGATCAGGATGCGCTTGTCGATCCGCTTGCGCTCAACGACCTTGTCCATCGCGCCGCCGCTGACTGCGTCCGCGCGATGCGGCTGGCGAAGTTCCACGAGGCTCACTGTCCGCCCGTGGACAGATAGTGTCCGAAAGCGGACACGTTTACCGGCGCTGCCACTCCCTTTTCCTCTCGGGAGCTCAATCTGATCGCAAAATCCATGCCCTTAACGTAGCAACAGGCGTGCCAACCGAGTTTGTGAGCCCTCCACTGTTCGTTTCCGGACAGAGCGGCTAGGCTGGGACGCGATGGAAAAGCCTTTCGGTCTCGCGGTGGTGGTCGACGATGACCCCGATATTTCGCTCGCGGCCCGCCTTGCTCTGCGCGACTTGTTCGAACGGATCGAAACCCTGCCCTCTCCCGCCGAGCTGCTTCCGTTGCTCAAGCGCGAGGCCCCTGACGCAATCCTGCTCGACCTCAATTTCGAGCGGTCCGCGACCGACGGTCGCGAAGGACTGGATTACCTCGCCCGGATCATGGATCAGGACCCTGATTCCGCGGTGGTCATCATTACCGCTCACGGTGCCGTCTCGATTGCCGTCGAGGCGATCAAGCGCGGCGCGAGCGACTTCGTGGCAAAGCCGTGGAGCAACGAACGGCTTGCGGCCACCGTGCGGAGCGCGGCTGCACTACGCGCAAGCAAGATCGACGCACGAATCGAGCGCGGCCGCGCATCCGAGCTCGCTCCAACGGCCGAAACGCCGCTGATCGGCAGATCCGCGGCAATGCAGCGAGTCCGGGACTTGATCGAGCGTGCGGCGCCGACCGACGCCAATGTGCTGATCCTGGGCGAGAACGGCACCGGCAAGGAAATCGTGGCGCGCGAGATTCATCGGCTGTCGCGGCGGAACGGGCTGCCCCTGGTTTCGGTCGACCTCGGCGCGACGAGCGAGACCCTGTTCGAGTCCGAGCTCTTCGGCCACGTCAAAGGCGCATTCACCGGCGCCGTCGGCGAACGAATCGGAAGGCTCAAAGCCGCAGACGGCAGCACGCTTTTCCTCGACGAGGTCGGCAACCTGCCGATTCACCTCCAACCCAAGCTGCTGACCGCTCTCGAACAGCGCGAGGTCGTCCCCGTCGGGGCCAACCGAGCGCTTCCGATCGATGTGCGGGTAATCGCCGCAACCAACATGTCAGCCGAGCAACTGTCCGATGAAAAGCGTTTTCGGCAGGATCTCTTGTTTCGTCTCAACACGATCGAAATCCACCTGCCGCCGCTGCGCGAACGGCGCGAGGATATTTCGGACCTGCTCGACCACTATCTCGGCCTCTATGCGCGCAAATATGACAAACCGGGCCGAATCGTTCCTCCGGTGGTCCTCGAAGCGCTGCTCAACCATAGCTGGCCAGGCAACGTTCGCGCCCTGCGCCACGCGGCGGAGCGGGCGGTGATCATGGCGGATGGAGGTGAGTACCGGGTTGAGGACTTTCCCCTTCCGAGCGGCGGCGGCCAGGTGCCAGTGGTGCCGGTGGTTGGGGACAGCCTCAATCTCGATCAACTGGAGCGGCAGATGATCGAGCGCGCGCTCAGGATGCACCATTTCAACATCTCGCTTGCCGCGGGCGAGCTCGGCCTCAGCCGCGGGGCGCTCTATCGCCGGATGGAGAAATATGGACTTTAGGCGCAAGTTCGAATTCGGGCTTGCGTGGAGAACCGCGCTTCTCGTCGCCTGCGTCTGGCTGTTCATTCAGGCGCTCGACACACCCGACCTTCGTGCCGGCCGGATCGTCGCCGGATTGGTCGCGTTTTTCGCACTCGCCTCCCTCTGGACCTTCATTCGCCGCACTAATTTCCAGGTTTCGCGCTTCATCGAGTCGGTCCGCTTCGAAGATTTTTCGCAACGGTTCTCGGACCCGAGCGGCGGCGGATTCGACGTTCTCGGCGATACTCTGGATGCCGCCCTGAAAGCGCTCCAGGAGCGCCACATGAAGGAGAGCGTCGAGGCGCGCTACCTGTCGGCGATTCTTGACGATTCACCGAGCGCGCTCCTCACCGTCGATGAGCAGGGACGGGTCGAGCTTCTCAACAAGGCCGCTCGCCAGCTGTTCATAACCCAACCCCTTCTCGCGATCGGCGATTTCGAGAGGCTGGGGCCGGAGCTCGCGGCGGCCGTTCGACTCCCGCCAGGGACGCGCAAGATCACTCGGCTGATGCTCGAGGGCGTGCCGCACAAGGCCATCTTCGCGTCGGCCCAGGTCGCGCGCCTCGACAGGCCGGTGACCGTGCTCTCGATCCTCCCTGTACAGAGCGAATTGGGAGCGCTCGAGGTGGCCGCGCAAGCCGACCTTGTGCGGGTCCTCACCCACGAGATCATGAATTCGCTGACCCCAGTCACGTCCCTCGCCCGCTCCGGGGCCGAGATGGTCGCCGCCGCCGAGGAGGCCGGAGTCGACCTCGCGGATGCGCGCGTCGCGACAGAAACGGTCGCTCGCCGCGCCGAGGGCATTTTGCGATTCGTCGAAAGTTACCGGGAGTTCGCTCAGGCCCCCGATGTGCATCGCCGCTCATTCAAGGCGCAGCCCTGGGCGGAAGAGGTGCTGAGGCTGGCCGTCGCGGGCGTTGGCGACCGTAAGATCGATGCTCGAGTCGAGGTGCAGCCCAAATCGCTCTCGCTCAACGCCGACCCGGAGCTGCTCGCCCACGCGCTTCTCAACCTGCTCCGCAATGCCGTTCGCGCAACTGCGGAAGTCGAATCGCCGGCGGTTGTCCTGAAGGTGCGGAGGGAAGCGAGCGGCCGTTGCCGAATCGATGTCGAAGACAATGGCCCCGGCATCCCGGAGGAACGGCGCGAGGACATTTTCCTGCCCTTCTATACGACCCACAAAGGCGGCAGCGGAGTGGGCCTCAGCTTTGCCCGCCAGGTCGCGCTGGCGCATGGCGGCTCGATCTCAGCGCTGGAAGCTGCCGGCGGCGGAGCGAAGATCCGGGTCGTGATCTAGCGACGCAGGCCTGAGGCTGCACGGGCGCGGTCAGCAATGGCCGGCAGGTCGATGTCGCCGGGCTGCACCAGCCAGCTGCCGCCGACGCACAGGACGGAAGGCAGCGCGAGCCAATCGGCAGCGGTATCGGCGCGAATTCCGCCTGTCGGGCAGAAGCGAACGTTGGCGAAAGGCCCCGCGAGCGCCTTCAATGCCGCAATTCCGCCGGCTGACTCGGCGGGAAAGAACTTGAACCGATCCAGGCCGAGATCGAGCCCCCGCATGATGTCTCCAGCGGTCGCTACACCGGGAAGGAACGGGACTCCCGACCGGACGGCCGCTTGCCCCAAGGGCTCAGTCAGGCCGGGTGAGACGATGAACCGGCTACCCGCGTCGATCGCCTGCTCCAGCTGCCCCTCGTTGAGCACCGTCCCCGCCCCCACAATGGCGCCTGGCACCTGGCTCATTACCCGGATGGCGTCGAGTGCTCCCAGGGTTCGCAGGGTGACCTCGAGCACGGGCAGCCCAGCCCCAACCAACGTCTCGGCAAGCGCGGCCCAATCGCCGTCGCCATCGAGCACCAGCACCGGGATGACGGGCGCGGTGCGCATGATCTCGTCGATCGTCATGGATGCTCCCTCGCGAAGGCCGCCGCGGCCCCGTGAAGACCCGGTTGCGGATGCGTGATCAGCTTGACGGGCATTTCATCCATCCGCCGCTCGAACCGGCCCTTGGCGATGAACCGGTCGCGGAAGCCGGATCGCGGCAAATAATCGGCAAGACGCAATCCGACACCCCCTGCGATCACGACCGCAGATGCGCCTTGCGCCAGCGCCATGTCGCCCGCCACGGCGCCAAGGGTCAGGCAGAGCCGATCGAGCGCAGCCGCCGCCAGGCCATCCGACCCCTGAAGGGCCGCCGGCCACAGCTCCTTGTCGTCGTGGAAGGTCAGGTCGCGCTTCTCTATCGCGCCGAGCGCTTCATAGAGGTTCCACAGGCCCTGCCCCGACGCGACGCGTTCGATCGAGACGCGGCGAAAATGCCGCCGCAATTGCTTGAGGATCTTGTCCTCGAGCGCGTCCAGGGGAGCGAAGTCGACATGGCCGCCCTCCGTCTCGATCACCTCGTAATGATCGCTTTTTCGCAACAGTGCCGCGACTCCGAGGCCGGTGCCCGGGCCAACGATCGAGGTGACCCCTTCGTCAGGGAGCGCATGGTCGGGCCCGCAAAGATGCTGGAAATGTTCGTCGCCGAGCGTTGCAACGGCAAAACCGACGGCTCCGAAATCGTTGACGATCGTGTAGCGGTCGACCCCCAGGCGCTCCTTCATCAAATAAGGGCGGATCACCCACGGATTGTTTGTGAGCTTCAGGACCTCGCCGCCAACCGGTCCGGCAAAGGCGATCGCGAGCTCGTTGGGGAGATCAATCCCGGCGCGGCGTCCGAATTCCTGCCAGGCGAGCTGGAAGCTCGCATGCTCGGCGGTCTTCAAGGTGACCGGATCGCCGAGCGACAGGACATTGCCGTCCCCGATCTCAGCCAAAGCGAAGCGGGCGTGAGTGCCGCCGACATCGGCAACGACGATCTGCCTCACCTCTGCTCAACCTCCATCGCGTCGAGCATCGCCGACGCGCCGAGCTCCGCGACGTCGGCGCTGACCCGCATCAGCGCAAACAATTCTCGCCCAGTGCCGGCCGGCGGCGGGGGCGAATTGGCCGGAGGCCGGGATGCGAGGTCGACTCCGACGGCTTCGAGCTGGCCATTCCTGGCATCGACCCGGATGACATCGCCGTCCCGGACTCGCGCCAGAGGTCCGTCGGGAAGCGCCTCGGGGGAGACGTGGATCGCCGCGGGCACCTTGCCACTCGCGCCCGACATGCGCCCGTCGGTGACCAGCGCGACCTTATGCCCGCGGTCCTGGAGCACGCCCAGCGCTGGGGTCAGCTTGTGCAGCTCGGGCATCCCGTTCGCCCGCGGACCCTGGAACCGGACGACCACCGCGACGTCACGGTCGAGCTCACCGGCCTTGAACGCTTCGAGCACCTCGTTCTGGTCGGAGAAGCAGCGCGCGGGTGCCTCGATCAGCCAGCGCTCCTCGTCAACAGCGCTGGTCTTGAATACCGCGCGGCCGAGATTGCCCTGGACCAGCCTCATCCCGCCATCGGCCCGGAAGGGATCGCCGACCGGCCGAAGCATATCGATGTCGGCACTCTCTTCCGCGGGCTTCCACACCAGCTCGCCACCGTGAAGTTCGGGATTGCCGATCCAGGCGGCCATCGAATCCGCGCCTGCGGTCAAATGATCGGTGTGGATCAACCCGGCGCTGGCGAGTGTGTAAGTGACGAACGCCATTCCGCCCGCATACTGGAAGTCGTTCACGTCCTTGGCGCCGTTCGGATAGATTCGGG
>Ga0070659_100001388_pt1 | contig 17468 bp, 11 predicted proteins | sample KBSC23metaG_FD_64666 | JGI IMG/M metagenome (GOLD analysis project Ga0070659, IMG submission 64666) | Corn rhizosphere microbial communities from Kellogg Biological Station, Michigan, USA - KBS C2-3 metaG | ecosystem: Host-associated > Plants > Roots > Rhizosphere > Soil ... | reverse complement strand
GCATTGCCCAGACCAAAAAGAAAAGCGAGCTTGACCGCATGGCCGATACTAAAACCATCAGCGGTGCTTTTACCGGCAGCTACGTGATCAACCCACTTAGCGGCGAGAAAGTGCAGGTTTGGATTGCCGATTACGTATTGGCAGGTTACGGCACGGGCTGCGTTATGGGTGTACCTTCCGGCGATCAGCGGGATTATTTGTTTGCCAAACACTTTGATCTTCCGATAGTACCCATCATCGATATTCAAAACATTGAAACCGAGGCTGATCCTACCAAAGAAGGAAAATATATCAACTCCGACTTTATCAACGGTATGGAGTACAAAGAAGCTACTACCGCGGTAATTGCCAAACTGGAAAGTATGGGAATGGGCTACGGTAAAATAAACTACCGCATGCGCGATGCTATTTTTGGTCGCCAGCGCTATTGGGGTGAGCCTGTACCGGTTTACTTTAAGGATGGCTTGCCGCATTTGATAAAAGAAAGCGAATTGCCATTGGTATTGCCCGAGGTTGACAAATACCTGCCAACCGAAAGTGGCGAACCGCCTTTGGCGCGCGCCGAAGGCTGGAAATACTCGGATGACGCGGCTTACGAACTGAGCACCATGCCGGGTTGGGCCGGCAGTAGCTGGTACTGGTACCGTTATATGGATGCACAGAATGACAGCGAATTTGCATCGAAAGAGGCTATCGCTTACTGGAAAGATGTTGACCTGTACATTGGCGGAAGCGAGCACGCTACCGGTCACTTGCTGTACAGCCGTTTTTGGAACAAGTTTTTGAAGGATATGGGTTTGGTTGGCGAAGAAGAGCCTTTCAAAAAACTGATCAACCAGGGGATGATACAGGGGCGTTCGAACTTTGTGTATCGTGTGAATGATGCTGAAGGCCGTGGCACCAACACCTTTGTTTCTAACGGGTTAAAATCGCAATACAATACTTCGGCGTTACATGTTGATGTGAATATTGTGGAGAACGACATTTTGGATACCGCTAAATTCAAAAAATGGCGCGATGACTTTGCTGATGCAGAGTTTATCCTGGAAAACGGCAAATACATCTGCGGAGTCGAAGTGGAAAAAATGTCGAAATCCAAATACAACGTAGTTAACCCCGATGACATTATTGAACGCTACGGCGCAGATACACTGCGCATGTACGAAATGTTCCTGGGCCCCTTAGAGCAAAGCAAGCCATGGAATACCAACGGTATCGAGGGTGTGTTCAAATTCCTGCGGAAGTTTTGGAGGCTGTTCCATAATGATGCATGGGAGTTTAATGTATCGGATGCGGAGCCATCAAAAGCTGAGTTAAAATCGCTGCATAAGATCATCCTGAAGGTACAGGAAGATGTGGAGCGCTTCTCGTTCAATACTTCGGTATCCAGCTTTATGATCGCGGTGAACGAGCTGACCGACCTGAAATGTAATAAACGTGCGATATTGCAGGACATGGTGGTGGTATTATCGCCATACGCGCCGCACATCTGCGAGGAATTGTGGGTATTGCTGGGGAATGCGGCAGGTTCACTATCATACGCGGCCTACCCTAAGTTTAACCCGGAGTATTTGGTGGAGAACGAGTTCTCGTACCCTATCTCGGTAAACGGAAAAACAAAAACGAATATCAACTTTTCGCTGAGCCTTGATCCGAAGGACATTGAGGCGCAAATACTGGCCCATGCCGACCTGCAAAAATACCTGGACGGCAAGGCTATTAAAAAGGTAATTGTGGTGAAAGGGCGGATCATTAATATTGTGATCTGATACTAATTCGTCAGCAACTATTTTACAAATGCCTGCTGTTAGCGGGCATTTTTTTTGTAACAACTTTAATGAAATAAGCCGCCGGTATAAATATTTGCAATTTACGGGTATTACGCTGTAACAATTGGCTTATTTTTGCCTCCAATAATCAAACTCAAAAAAATGAAACGTTTTTACATATTAATATGCATCCTGTTTATTGCCTTTAGTACTAAAGCCCAGCTTGGCGGAGGTAGTACCGTAGTAGGTAAAATATCGGGAGTGGTGGTAGATTCTGTCACCAAAAAGCCGTTGGATTATGCAACCATCGCTGTTTACAGGAGCAAAGGAAAAGTACCATTGAATGGTGCTGTTACCGATGCGAAGGGAGCCTTTAAATTAAACGATATGAAAATAGGAAAATACAAAATTGTAGTTTCCTTTATCGGTTATCCCTCAAAAACCATCGACCCGGTTGAAACTACACCAGAAAAACCCGATTTTAATATGGGTACCATTGTTGTAGCGCCATCGGGTAAAACATTAAAAGCGGTTAACGTTGTTGGCGATCCGCCGATGATAGAAAATAAGATAGATAAGATTGTTTTTAATGCCGAAAAAGACATTACCTCTGCAGGTGGCAATGCTACCGACGTATTACGTAAAGTGCCATTGGTATCGGTTGATATTAATGGTAACGTAGCCTTACGCGGCGATCAGAATGTGAGGGTATTAATAAACGGCAAACCATCGGGCGCTATGGCTAATAACCTGGCCGATGTATTGAAATCCATCCCTGCCGATCAGATCAAGAACGTAGAGGTAATTACCTCGCCATCGGCTAAATATGATGCTGAAGGATCTGCAGGTATCATCAACATCGTTACCAAAAGCAGGAGCATCAGCGGTATAAGCGGTTCGGTGAGCGGCGGCATAGGTACACGCCAAAATAACGGCAACGCCAACCTGAACATTAACCAGAATCGTTTAAGTGTTACCGGCAACTTTGGCGGTAACTTTACCTGGCCACAAACCAGTGCAACGGTTTCGGGTATTGATTTTGATTCGGGCGGCTATACGCATTCTAACAGTTCAAGCCGCATCTCAAGGTATGGCTATCGTGGTTCGGGTAACTTAAGTTATGATATTAACAGCTTTAATAGCTTTACATCGACCATTGCGCTTAACCAGGGTGGCTTTAAATTGAATGGAAATACCAATTCTTCTTCTGTTATTGTTTCTTCGAGCGGTACTGCCGGTGCTCCGTTCACTTATTTCAGTAATACAAACAGCCAAACCACTTTTGGCGGGTTTGACTGGAACAACGATTATGTACATAAATTTAAGAAAGACGGGCACCAGATAGATTTTGCAGGACAATGGAGCCATGGCATAACCGATTATAATGCAGTGTCGTTATATTCTACAACTAAAATTCCGGTATCAGATCTTAAATCGCTGAATAATGGCGCCAATAACGAATATACTTTGCAGGCAGATTATACCTTACCTGTTAACGATAAATTTAAGCTTGAAGCCGGTGGTAAAACTATTATCCGCAGAATAGCGAGTGTATTTAATAATTATAAAGGCACATCGAATGATGTAAATACAGATGCTGATCCAAATACCTTTGCATTTGATCCTAATACTTCAAATACTTACGACTATAACCAGGATGTTTACGCAGCTTACTCGGTATTAACCTTTACACTGCCTAAAGCTTATGCTTTACAGGTTGGCGCACGTGTTGAAAACACCCAGATACATGGCGACCCGAAAACTACAAGCACATTACAAAATTTGTCGCCGTTCGACCAGGATTACACCATTTTTATACCTACGCTTGCGTTGTCAAAAACAATTAAGAACTCAACATTTAAGTTAACTTATACCAAGCGTATACAAAGGCCGAGCCTTACCTATTTAAACCCTTTTGTAAACAGGCAGGGAGCAACTGCTGCAACTGTGGGTAACCCACAATTGCAGCCCGAAATCTCGCAATACGCTGAGTTAAACTACTCTACATTTATTGGTTCGTCGGTAATTAACCTATCTACTTATTATAAGTATACCAATAACCTGATAGAAGGCATTGCCGCTACAGAAACATCTACCGGTACCTTAACTACGTATCAAAACATTGGCCATAATAATTCTTTTGGTGCAAGCTTTTTTGGTTCGATAAACCCGGTTAAAATTGTAACCATACGTGGTAGCATTAATGCTTATACTTATAGCCCGAGCCCGCAAGGCAGTTATGTAACTGCACAAAGCGATTTTAATACTTACATATCTTACAACGCTTTTTTAAGCGGTTCGGTAAGTTTGAGCAATGGTTTCTCGGCAGAGTCGTTCGTGATATTAAACTCACCGCGTCGTACCATCCAGGGCGAAACGCCATCATTCAGTTTATGGATAGTTGGTGTGAAAAAAGAGTTCTGGAACAAACAAGCCAGCGTGGGTGTAAATACCTTTGATCCGTTTACCGAGAATAAAGCCTTTAACAGCAGCACCAAAGGCACCAACTTTTCACAATTCAGCAATACCCAATTCCCTTTCCGCTCATTCGGCATCTCGTTTAGTTATCGCTTTGGTAAAGTTAAATTTGCCGATCCTAACGACCCGACAGCAGGGAAGAAAAAAGGTGTTAACAATGACGACATGAAAAGCGGCGATTCGGGCAATGGCCCGGGTGGCGGCAGGTAATAACCTTTGAGATTGTTGGTGACAACACCCAACAATGACAACATACAGAGAAAGCCTCCTGATTTAATATCGGGAGGCTTTCTTGTTTGAAATAATTACATTTGACAACTTTTAAAAGATTGTCAAATATATAACCCTAAATCAAATGCGTATCGCAAAGATGCTAATGATTACTTTCCTATTCGTTTTAGGCAGATACAGTATTGGACAAGCTCAATCATTTTATTCTATATTAAACAAAGCCAAACAAGATCTTTTAACTGATACTTTCAGAAATAAGAATTACAAAATCCTTGTTAGCAATTTAAAAAGAGCCGTTGCAATACAGCCTAACAGCGCCGAAGCACATTACCTTCTGGCGTATGCTTACAGTCGTTTAAACTCAAGTGATGCTAAAACCATTCCAGATATGCAACTGCCCTTGGTCATAAAAATGAGCACAGAGCTGGAAAAGGCAAATAAGCTAGCACCTTTATACGGCGGTGAAACTTTAGGGCTCGGTCCATATTCGAAAATATCTTCGGAGTGGGGTGCGATGGCGTTAAATTATCTTTATCATGATAAACCTGATTCGGCTAAATGGGCATTGGCCGAAGGCAAAAAGAGGGGCGGGTTTGACGATTTCATATTGTCAGTAAATAAGGAAATATTAGAGCGTTGCAGTCAAAATTCAATACTTGTTCCATCGGGAGACGATTTTACATTGCCCCTGTATTATTTGCAACTTATAGATCATGTGCGCCTTGATATAACTATTGTTGACATGGCCCTGCTGGGAACGAGATGGTACCCGCAATATCTACTCCGGAATACACCCGTTAAGTTTGGTTTAGCACAATCCGTTGTGGACACATTAGAATATAAACAATGGCGCAGATCGCTGGTAACTATCAATTTGAATAAAACTAATAGATCTTTCATATGGACCGTAAAACCAAGCTATCAAGGAACATACCTATTGCGTGGAGATCTGTTATTTTTAGCTTTGTTAAAAGAGAATCAATTTAATCGTGATGTGTATTTCACCAAGGGGTTTGCGGCCGATCAGCAATTAAGTTTGGATAAATATTTATTGAGTTATCCATTGGTTGATAAAATAAATATTGATAATGAAAAAGCGCTTGATACTGATGAATTTATCAAGGAGAACCAAAAAACACTTTTAGCTTTTAAGCCCTTTAACAAAAAAAGTAAAGATGACATATTACCCATTGACATAATCAGAATTTCTGTTCTAAATAAAATCAATAAAGTTAATAGCCCGGATATGCGCGAACGTTTAATCTTGTTTTTGAGAACTTACTTATCCGAAAAAAGCTATCCTTGTTATAATAGCAAGATACAAAGAGTACTGAATTATTATTTGAACGCGCCAACCACCGCAAAACAATAAGCTTTGACAACTTTTTATAAGTCGTCAAAGCTGCCCCGGAGATTAATTAAACCGCTCCTTCAAATACTTCCCGGTATACGATTTTTTCTGTTTGATCAGATCCTCGGGTAATCCTTCAAAAACTACCTGGCCGCCATAGTTGCCGCCTTCGGGGCCGATGTCGATCACCCAGTCGGCACATTTGATCACGTCCATATTGTGTTCGATGACAATAATGGTATTGCCATGCGCCAACAGCGCGTCGAAGGATTTAAGTAGTTTTTTGATATCGTGAAAATGCAGGCCCGTTGTAGGCTCATCGAATATGAAGAGCGTTTTATTTGCATTGTTACCCTTAACCAGGAAGGATGCCAGCTTGATACGCTGCGCCTCGCCGCCAGAAAGGGTGTTTGACGATTGGCCCAGGTGCACATAACCCAAACCTACATCAACCAGGGGTTTTATTTTAGCGAGTATCTTGGGCTCTTTGGCGAAGAACTCCAGTGCCTCGTCGATGGTCATGTTCAGGATATCATCGACATTCTTTTCGTTATAGGTAACATCCAGGATATGTTGTTTAAAGCGCTTGCCTCCGCAGCTTTCGCAGGTGAGGAAGATGTCGGCCATAAACTGCATCTCTATCTTTACTTCGCCTTCGCCCTGGCAGGTATCGCAGCGGCCGCCCTCTACGTTGAACGAGAAGGCCGATGGTTTTAGTCCTGCCGCTTTTGCAGCGGGTTGTGTGGCCAGCAGGTTACGGATCTCGTCCCAGGCCTTAACATAAGTTACCGGGTTGGAGCGTGATGAGCGGCCAATGGGGTTCTGGTCAACCATCTCCACCTGCTCTATCAGTTTGTAGTCGCCGTCAATACTGTCATAAGCGCCCGTTTGCTCGCCGTTATAGCTGCCCAATGCCTTTTGCAGGGCCGGTGCCAGAATACGTTTAACCAGGCTGGTTTTGCCTGAACCTGAAACACCCGTAACCACGGTGAGTATCCCGATAGGGAACTTGGCGGTAACGTTTTGCAGGTTGTTTTCGCGGGCGCCTTTTATCTCGATAAAATCACTCCATTTGCGGCGATGGGTGGGGATGGCTATCTCTTCCCTGCGGCTCAGGTATTTTCCCGTAAGGCTATGTTCGTCTTTTATTATCTCATCATAGGTACCGGTAAATATCAACTCGCCGCCGTGGGTGCCGGCTTCGGGGCCGATGTCGATCAGGTGGTCTGCCGCCTGCATAATTTCCTCTTCGTGCTCTACGATGATAACGGTATTGCCTACATCCCGTAAGGATTTTAACACACCTATCAGTTTTTGCGTATCGCGGGGGTGCAGGCCTATGCTGGGCTCATCCAATACATAAATCGATCCTACCAAACTGCTACCCAGCGATGTGGCCAGGTTAATACGCTGCGACTCCCCTCCCGACAAGGTATTGGATAACCTGTTCAGCGTTAAGTAGCCCAAACCCACATCGTTTAAAAAGTTGAGGCGGTTAATGATCTCGAGCAGCAGGCGTTTGGCTATCTTCTCGTCGTGTTCGTTCAGTTTCAGATCGCGGAAAAACTCGTAAGCCTTGTCCAGCGGCATCAGTACGATATCAGTAATGGATTTACCGTCGATCTTTACATACGATGCATCCATGCGCAGTCGGCTGCCCTTACAATCGGGGCAATTGGTTTTACCGCGGTAGCGCGACAGGATAACACGGTATTGTATTTTATAGGTCTGCGCCTCAAGCTCCTGGAAAAACTCATCCAGGCCGCGAAAGTACTTGTTACCCGTCCATAGCAGCTTTTGCTGTTTTTCGGTAAGCTGGTTGTATTGGCGATGAATGGGGAAATCAAATTTCAGTGATTCTTTGATCAGCTTATCGTTCCACTCGCGCAGCTTCTCGCCGCGCCACGGGGCAATAGCGCCCTCGTAAATGGTTTTACTTTTATCGGGGATAACCAGATCCTCGTCAATACCGATCACCTTACCATAGCCCTCGCAGCGCTTACAGGCGCCGTAGGGGTTGTTAAAGCTGAAAAAGTTTGGCGATGGCTCTTCGAACTTGATATCGTCCAGCTCAAACCTGTCGCAAAAGAATTTTTCCTGCTCATCTTCATCATCACTTTTATAACGTACAAAGCAATCGCCTTTACCTTCAAAGAAAGCGGTTTGGGCCGAATCGGCAGCGCGGCTCAGGGTTTCATCGTCGTTGCTTTTGGTGATACGATCGATCACGATACGGATCTGGCCATCACCTTCTAATGATTCGCCGCTGATGGATTCATCTTCCAGCAGGTCCTCAATTTTTGAAAGCTTGCCATGGTACTCTACACGCACAAAACCCTTCTGCATTAAAACAGCAAGCTCTTCTTTTAAGCTGCGGTTATTATGCGGATGTAAAGGGCCCAGGATGGTAACGGTGGTATCATCAGCCAGCGAGGTGATAAAATTTACCACATCGGTAACGGTATCTTTTTTAACCACATTGCCCGATACAGGCGATATGGTTTTGCCAATGCGCGAGAACAGCAGTTTAAGGTAATCGTAAATCTCGGTAGAGGTACCTACGGTTGAGCGCGGGTTGGAGGTGATCACCTTTTGCTCGATAGCGATGGCCGGGGCAATACCTTTTATATAATCGACATCGGGTTTGTTCATCCTACCCAAAAACTGACGGGCGTATGATGACAGACTTTCAACATAACGGCGCTGCCCTTCGGCATAAAGTGTATCAAAAGCCAGAGAAGATTTACCCGAACCCGACATACCCGTAATAACCACCAATTTATTTTTAGGGATGGCGACGTCCATATTTTTTAAATTATGTACGCGCGCGCCTTTGATAATTATATTTTTTTGTGAATCTTTATCTAACTCTTTATTCATCTAATTGTAAAAAACTTGTATAATTTGTTGTGGAAGAACTTTATTCGTAAATTTAATTCAGGATTCAAAAGTATAGGTAACTGTTCAATAAAAAATCAGAACATTGCAATTAAATTTTGATAATCCGCAAAATTATTGTTTCATTTGAAAATTAAACTATTCGTTAACTAAATAATCCAATATAGAAGCAACTCTACTTTAATCATAATCGTATATCATTAAACAAGAAAGTTGTAGTACTATGGATTTTCAAACGAAAAGTGACCAGGATTTGATCCATCTCTATATTGGTGGCGATGAAAAAGGCTTAGCCGAACTCATCCGCCGGTACCAGGGGAAAATTTACACCTCCATTTATTTATTAGTTAAAGACAGCGACCTTGCGGAAGATATCTTTCAGGATGCCTTTATCAAAGTTATTCATACGCTGAAAGCGGGGCGTTACAATGAAGAAGGCAAGTTTTTGCCATGGGTTATCCGTATTGCGCATAACCTGGTGATTGACCATTTCAGGAAAGAAAAACGTACGCCCGTAATTAACAACGGCGACGACTTTGATATTTTTGAAGTGCTGGGCCGTTATGATGAAAGTACCGAAGACCGCCTGGTGCGCGAGCAAACTCACAAGGATTTAAAAACACTTATTCATTTATTGCCATCTGAACAAAAAGAAGTACTTATTATGCGCCACTACGGCGACCTGAGCTTTAAAGAAATAGCCGACATTACCGATGTAAGCATTAACACAGCGCTGGGCCGTATGCGTTACGCATTGAATAACCTGCGCAAAATGATGTTAAGCAAAGAGATGAGCCTGAAAGGTTAATTACGAATTTTATTAGCCGATACAATTCGTTTGGTGCTGAATATAGATTGATATAAAGATCAGTCGGTATTCAGCACTTTTTATTTGGGATACTTTGCAGAAATATGAAAGTAAGATGAAAAAAATAAGCGGTCTTATACCTTAAATGAAATTTATGCGTTAGCAGAATGCGTGTTTATTTCATCAAAAAAGCACTTTTTAAAATCTTCGCACCCATATAATGAACGAAGATGAAAAAAAGATGAAAAAAAGATGATTTTGTAAAATAATTTATCAGGGCTATCGTTTACCTTGTATAAAACTGAGCTTATGATAGAAACATTTACAAAACATTCAGCAATAACCAGCAATGGTATAGAGATGGAACATCACAACCAAAGCGAAAATTTGGCCGAAGATGAATTATCATTCTATAATTCGTTAACCGGCAGCCTCGATTCGATCCAGATGAATCCGAAGGATGAAACACTGCAGAACATACTGCATTATTCGAAAAACTTTAGTAAATAATTAATAACAGCGGGCATAAAGCCGGCTGTTATTATATTTGCAGATGCTCAAAAAAGAACGTTATCAGCATTTTGTTGATTATTTTTCGAAACACCAGCCACAGGCCGAAACCGAACTGCATTACTCGAATCCTTTTGAGCTGCTGATAGCGGTGATCCTGTCGGCCCAGTGTACCGACAAGCGTATTAACCAGGTAACGCCCGCGCTGTTTGAGCGTTTCCCCACACCTGAATCATTAGCCCAATCTACGCCCGACGAGGTTTTTACCTATATCCGCAGCGTAAGCTATCCGAACAACAAAGCCAAACATTTGGTGGGCATGGCCAAAATGCTGGTTGAAGATTTTGGCGGCATAGTACCCAGCGACATTAACGATTTGCAAAAAATGCCCGGCGTTGGCCGCAAGACCGCGAATGTTATCGCCTCGGTGGTGTTTGACGCGCCTGCCATCGCGGTGGATACGCACGTGTTCAGGGTATCAAACCGAATCGGGCTCACCACCAAAGCCACTACCCCGCTGGCGGTTGAAAAGCAATTGGTAAAATACCTGCCGCAGGAGACTTTAGCCATTGCCCACCACTGGCTCATATTACATGGCCGCTATATATGTGTGGCCCGCAGCCCAAAGTGTGAGATCTGTCCGTTAACGTGGTTTTGCAAGTATTATGAGACGACCCATACAGAGGCATTCCTGCTAAAAGCCGAAGCTGCCAAGTTGAAAAAGGAGGCGCAGGATAAGAAGAAACGAAAGCTGGATGTGATAAGTAAGGAGTTGAAGAAGAGGGCGGTGAAGTAGCAGTTATTGCGTTGTTGGGTTATTAAGTTATTGGCTTTTGAGGGCTAAATTTCGTATATTTGTATGAGCAGCAACCGATATATGCCGATTTGTTCTTTTAAAATACCTGTTTTTACCTGCTTTTTTTTCGCAATGATTGATTGACTGATTGAATGCTTTAGAGCAGAGGAAAAAAAATCGAAATTGAACATCCGAAACGGCGAAGCCTTCTTGAGTTCCTTTAAAAATAATTGAAATACGAAAAATTCGAAATCAACAATCTGCTTTTTTTCAGGCAAGACGAGACATGTTGATAAATGAGCAAGAAAGTTATTGTGATAATACCCATATTTACCCATGTTTTTTAATGATCGATGGATTGAGTTATTGAATGATTGATTATTTAGGTGTACTTACAAAATCAATAATTTAATCAATCTATAAATCACTAAATAATAAATACCTGCTTTTTTAGCTAAAACGACCAAAAAAAATATTTTACCAAAAAAATTAGTAAATACCAATAATATTAGTAATTTTGTTTCATACAATTAGAAAATGAGCAGCGTAGAAAAATTAAAAGCATTACAGCTTACTTTAGATAAGCTTGAAAAATCATACGGAAAAGGTACCATCATGAAGCTTGGCGATACCGCCATTGAGCCGATAGAAGTAATTTCGACAGGTTCTTTAGGGCTTGATATCGCTTTAGGTGTTGGCGGTTTGCCAAAAGGCCGCGTGATAGAGGTTTACGGTCCGGAATCGTCGGGTAAAACTACTTTAGCTATACATGCTATTGCCGAGTGCCAGAAAAAAGGCGGTATTGCCGCTTTTATTGATGCGGAGCATGCTTTTGATAAGTACTACGCGAAAAAATTAGGTGTTGATGTAGAGAACCTGCTGATATCGCAACCTGATAATGGTGAGCAGGCTTTGGAAATTGCCGATAACCTGATCCGCTCGGGCGCTATCGATATCATCGTGATCGACTCGGTTGCAGCTTTGGTACCAAAAAGTGAGATAGAGGGTGAAATGGGTGATTCTAAGATGGGCTTACAGGCACGTTTAATGTCGCAAGCCTTACGTAAGCTTACCGGTACCATCAGCAAAACAGGATGCTGCTGTATCTTTATTAACCAATTGCGCGAGAAGATAGGCGTGATGTTTGGTAACCCTGAAACTACTACCGGTGGTAATGCTTTGAAATTCTACGCTTCGGTACGTTTGGATATCCGCAGGATATCACAAATTAAAGATACCGATGAGGTATCGGGTAACCGCGTGAAAGTGAAGATCGTGAAAAATAAAGTGGCGCCGCCGTTCCGTATAGCCGAGTTCGATATTATGTTTGGCGAAGGCATATCAAAAGCAGGCGAAATTATCGATCTGGGTGTTGAGTATGATATCATCAAAAAAGCGGGATCATGGTTTAGCTATGGCGATACCCGCCTGGGCCAGGGCCGCGACGCGGTTAAACAGCTGATACTGGATAATCCCGAACTGATGGAAGAACTGGAAAGCAAGATAAAGGAAACCGTAACCGGCGACAAGCTGGCAGAGGTGTAACTAAAATATCACTCAAATAACGAAGCCTGGTGTATTTAAACACATCAGGCTTTTTATTATTTTAGGGCGCGGTAAAGAGGTTTAACATAATATGTAATTTTTTACGTTAAACAATATAGTCACCACATCATCAGCGCTTTGAAGACACTCTACCTGTTGCTTTTTATGGTATTTATTACGGGTGCAGCATTTGCCCAGGCACCTGTTAATGATTCTATTCAAAATGCTGTTGACCTGACAGTGGTTTCGCAATATTGTTCAACCGATGCTCAATACACCAGTGTTAATGCTACATTTCAGGAAGCGGGCCTGCCACCAGGCTGGGGTTCGCAAGGAAAAGATGTTTGGTTTAAATTTACCGCCACCCAAACTGATGTAAACATAAATGTTACCGGTAACAGTACCGGCGGCGGAAGTACCGGGGGTACCTTATCATCACCGCTTATAGCTTTATATACCGTGAACAGCACATTTAACAGTGATACGATCATTGTAGGATCGTTAACAAAGAGCAATAGCGTAACAAGTTTTTACAAAGGCGGTCTTGAACTTGGGAAGACGTATTACATTAGGGTAAGCGCCGAAAATAATAATACCGGAACATTCAGGCTATGCGTAAATAATTATAGCCCACCTGTTATGCCGGGCAACAATTGCGGTACGGCTTCCTTTTTATGCAGCAAGCAACCTTTTACGCAAACCAATGTTGTTGGCGCTGGTACCAATACCAGGGAAACAGTAGGCACTTGTCTGGGTGGAACCGATTCAAACAAGGCCTGGTATAAATGGCAGGTAGCCAACGACGGAACGCTCACCTTTGTTATTACGCCAACGGTAAATACAGATGATATTGATTGGGTACTATATGATTTTGGAACAAGCAATACCTGCGATCTGAACACATCGATCAGGTGCGCGGCGGGTCATGGTGTAGATAATTCTGGCTGCCCTACCGAGCCTTTGTATTATAAAACAGGCCTGAACATGACGGAGACTGACCTTACAGAAGCAGGCGGGTGCGGACAAGGGCAAAACGGTTTTGTAAAGTATATTGATGCCGTTGCCGGTCATTACTATGGCTTGCTCATCAATAATTTTACTAACGCAGCTGATGGCTTTACACTCTCCTTTGGAGGAACAGCGGAGTTTGTAGGGCCAAAAGCTAAATTTGATGTGAGCGTGGCCAGTCCCTGCACTCCGGCGCAGACCTATACTTTTACTAACCAATCGTCTAACTACTCATCATATATCTGGACATTTGGAGAAGGGGCAACACCTGCCCGTTTAACCGGATCGCAGGCAACAACGGCCCTGGTTACCTATAGTACACTTGGTAAAAAAACAGCTGTTTTACAAGTTACAACAGGCCAGGGTTGTGTTGTGGTTTATGATACTACCTTTAACGTAGGCATAAAACCACCCAAACCGGTTATTGATACCACCAGGAAAAGCTATTGCAACCTGGATACCATGACCTTAAGTACACAGGTTAAGCCAAACTATACTTATTTATGGACCGGGCCAAATAACTTCAGCAGCACTTTGCCTACGGTTTCGTTGGTGTTAAACTCAAACAGCCAGATAGGCTCATACGTATTAACCACCACGCAATTTGGTTGTAAAAGTGATACATCAGCGGTAGTAATAGTAAGCATAGGCTCGGGGCCCGTTGTAGATTTCGATATCACCCCCAATAATTTATGTACACCGCAGCAAAGTTTCACCATAACTAATAAATCAAAGAACTACAGCACACTGCAATGGGACTACGGTACAAATGCCAATACACCAACGGTAATTAACAGCAATACCGTAAATGTTACTTACAGCACTTATGGTACTAAAACGGTGACACTCTCGGCAACCGACACCAAGGGCTGCACAAACATCCTGGCTAAAACGCTTACCAACCCGCTGAAGCCCGCCACGCCGGTCATCAGCAAAAGCAAGTCCCTTTATTGTATTGGCGACTCCATAACCTTAAGTGTTTCCGCGCAGGCGGCCGGTACAACTTATGCGTGGAGCGGGCCCAATAACTATACATCAACCAACGCTGTAGCAAAAATCCCGGCTACTGCTACAGCTTCGGGTACGTATACCTTGATAATAACCCAGGCGCCATGCTCAAGCGACCCGGCGACATTTGTAGTGAACGCTTCTGATATTATCCCCAATCCTATCGCATCATTTACCACCGCGCCGACGATACCATCAACCGTGTACTATCCCGATGGCGTAACCTTTGTTAATACATCAACAAATGCCGACTCTTATTTATGGAGCTTTGGCGACGGCACCACCTCGACCGATGTAAACCCGGTACATTATTATAGTAAAAAAGGTGACTATACGGTAACACTAACTGCCACTAACCAGGGGACATGTAACAACTCCATATCTAAAGGAAAGATATTACTGCGTTATCATGTCACTATTTTTATACCCAATACGTTTACACCAAACAACGATGCCATTAATGACGATTTCAGGATAAAAATGGTCGGCATTAAAACCTATCACTTACAGATATTCAATCGTTTCGGCATCAGGTTGTTTGAGAGCACCAACCTTACCGATTACTGGAAAGGCACCTATAACGGATCGCCTGTACCTGTCGGGACGTATTATTACCTGATTGACCTTGTTACCCTGAATGATGATAAACTAACCGAATCGGGCCCGGTAACGGTGATACGCTAATCGGCGTCCACATCAATACCAATACGTTTGAGCAACAATGATGCATTGAAGGTTTTACACTCGCCGTGTTTCATCTTATAGTCAAACAACATTTCGCCGTCTTTAACCTGTATATCGAAATAAAAGTTGCGGATATATTGCGGGTACTTTTCTTCCAATTGAGCAATTTGCAGGTCGTGCGTGGCCACCAGTCCAACTCCTTTTTTACTGATGAGCTGCTCTATCACCGCTTTCGAGCCGCGGTATTTATCAACCGAGTTGGTGCCGCGCAGCATCTCATCAATCAAAAAGAATACCTTATCGCCATGTTCTACGGCGTGTAACAGCAGTTGCAGGCGGTCGAGTTCAGCTTTAAAGGTCGAGGTACTTTCGTTCAATGAATCCTTAATGCGCATATAGCTGATGATGGTGATGACCGACACCTTCATCGACCTTGCGCAAACAGGCGCTCCAGCCAAAGCCAGCACCGTATTGATGCCCAGCGTTCGTAAAAAGGTACTTTTGCCAGCCATGTTCGATCCGGTAATGATGTCGATCTTCAAGGCGTCATTCAACTCATAATCATTCTCCACCCGGATAGCGCTATTGATAAGCGGATGAGCGATGGCCTGTGCCATTAACGTGTATCCATCTCCATCCGCAATTTTGGGGAAGCACCATTCCGGATAGTTGATGTGCAAGCCGGCAAGACTTATAATGCCTTCAAACTCCGCAACAACATCAAAGGCTTCTTCCAGCTTTGCCTCGTTATTACGTTTCCAGTTTTCTATGGCAATAACCTGGCGGATATCCCATAAAAAGAACAGGTTGAGGATAATGCCTACGATAATATTGAGATGATAGTTGAGCTTATTGATCAGAACAGACAGCTCTTTAATCTGTTGTGATGTACTCTCGCCTGTTTCATTACTCATTTTCGCGACCAATGCCTTGAGGTATGCCGACCGCCATTCTTCCTTTTCAATCTTACCAAAAACAGTGGCATACAGGCCTAATACATCCCCTATTTTACCCGCAACAACATCGGTTTTACGGATGTAAGCAGCTTTAGAAAACACAAGGGCCAAATTAGCCAATCCTATCAGCACGGCTACACTCTGCAAATCAGGAATATAAGCAGCACCAATAATAGCTCCCAATAGTAGTATCGGAGCTATTTTACAATACACGCTCAGCCATTTCTCACCCGGAAAATCTAAGGGTATCTTCAAAAAGGCAAACAAGCGTTCCACCTGCTTTTTATCCTCTTTACGGGCAAACCATGTGGATGCCTGCAAATCAAGCTTCCAGTCATTCTTCGCGGCCAGCTCCCTCACAGCTTCTTGTCGTGCGAGGATAGTATCCTTTTGAGATGGTGCATGTAGCCAGTCCGCCATTTTCGCATTACCCGGTACGGTTGCTGCACGGTTTACCAGTTGGAATAACGACGCCGGGCCAAATATGTCAAGGTCTGATGTATAGTAATGCTTTTCGGATACGAAGCTATCGCCATCAGGATAAATGTTTGAATGTGTGCTGATGCTGCTTACCTCGTTCTCATTTACCATTTTCAGGTTTTGATAATAGGTTCGCTGCGCTTCAAACCAGCTCTGGCGCGATACCAGCCACACAAATGCTCCTCCCAAAACAATAACAGAGGCTATAGCAGGTATATAACTTTCCTGCTGAACAGAAAATACGATGCCCAGTATCAATAGAATAAAAATACCCAGCCTGATAAACGAATAGGTATTGATAAGCTTATGATACTTGTCGGCTTCGCGCTGGGCCGCTGCTGCCCTGTTATTATAATCTGTAATGATATCCTGGTACATCGGTGTTATTCTTACAACAAATTAAAGCGAAATTGGTCGCTTATCCTCAAATATTCGTTCTTTTGTTATTATGAAGATAACGCTGCTCACTATTGGTAAAACCGAAGATGCCTATTTAAAAGAAGGCGTCGAAAAATACCTGAAGCGGTTAAAGCATTATATCAGATTCGAAATAACTGAACTGCCCGAACTAAAGAATACCAAAGCCCTGAGCGAAGCCCAGCAAAAAGCAAAAGAGGCCGAATTGCTATTCAAAAACCTGGCCAGTACCGATCATGTGATCCTGCTCGACGAAAACGGCGTGGAGCTATCCTCTCAAAAATTCGCAGATATGCTCAACAAAAAGATGATCGCCTCGGTACAAAACCTTGTGTTCATCATCGGCGGCCCTTATGGTTTTGATGAGAGCATTTATCAACGTGCCAACGAGAAGCTTTCGCTTTCGCGGATGACATTCTCGCACCAAATGGTCAGGTTGTTCTTTGCCGAACAGGTTTACCGCGCTTTCACTATTTTAAAGGGCGAACCATATCACCATCAGTAACAAAAATACCTATCTTTGCAGCAT
>Ga0070659_100001387_pt1 | contig 17468 bp, 7 predicted proteins | sample KBSC23metaG_FD_64666 | JGI IMG/M metagenome (GOLD analysis project Ga0070659, IMG submission 64666) | Corn rhizosphere microbial communities from Kellogg Biological Station, Michigan, USA - KBS C2-3 metaG | ecosystem: Host-associated > Plants > Roots > Rhizosphere > Soil ... | reverse complement strand
CGATTCCTAAATCGAGCGGCATTGCATTCGCCGTCTGGCTGCCGCGATCGTACTCGCCGGTCGTCGTGCGGAAGAACTTCGCATTGAACGCGGCGGCAGTTTGCGCAGCCTGTTCTGCATACTTGCGAGCGTCGTCGTCCTTGCCCAGCACGCGCGCAATCTTCTCCATCGTCTTCTCATCCTGATAGAGCATCAGCGTGCCGGTCACGCCGAGCGATGTGTTCTTCGCCACTCCCGGGCTGCCCGGGCCGATGTCGTACCAGTCACCCAGCCCATACGCGACGATCCCATCCTGCGCTCTGCCTGCCAGATATTTCACATAACGCTGCATGACCGGGTACTCGCTCTTCAGTGCCGCGGTGTCTCCATAGGCGCGGTACGCTGCCCATCCGCCAAGCACACTGGCCGAGCCCCACTCGGGTGAGTCATCGAAGACGCCGTAGCCTTGTTTGGCAAACACGGTGTACTCCGGGGCGATGGTCGGCACCATGCCATCGGGCTTCTGCTCGTCGGCAATGTTTTCTTCCGTGGCACGATACAGTCCGCGCAGGTCGTTATTGAAAAGCAGCCCGGGAGCGACAAGGTGCGTCTCTTCAAGCCAGCCCAGCTTTTCCCGGTGGGGACAGTCGGTAAAGATGCTGACTTCGTTGTTGTACATTGCCTCGACAATCAGTTTGTGAATCGCGTTCAGCATCGTGTTCGAGCTTTCAAACTCGCCCGTTTCCGGCGACGAAGAGTGCACCGCGTCTCCGCGCAACGAGAGCACCTCGCCCGCCCCGGAGGTCCACTCCACCTGCACGTAGCGAAAGCCGTAGTAGCTAAAGCGCGGGTGCCACTGCTCCTCATCGCCGCTCCTGCCAACCGTGTAGCTGTACCACTGCGAGCCGCGCCTTCCCGCTCCTGAGCTTTGCTGTGATACCGTGCCGTCGGCGTTCAGCAACTCCCCCGGCGTCATCTTCAACACCGCGCCAGCCGTGCCTTTCACGCTCACATCAGGCCAGCCTGCAAAATTCTGTCCCAGGTCGTAGACCGCGATCCCCGGCTTCACTTCCGTCTTCTTTACAGGCGCGTAGGTCTTCATCACGCGGAGAGGCGGAGCGACTTCCGCGCGGAGTTGACCGCCCGGCCCCTGCACGACTTCCGCGCGCTTCCATCCCGTTGCTTGAAAACCGGCGGAGTCCCAGTCCGTCTGCGCCTTTGTGGCGTCGTAGTCTTCGCCTCCATAGGTTGAAGAAAAGGTGATCGGCCCCGGCGCGGTCTTCCATGTGCGGTCGGTTGCCACGACCTGCGAACTTCCATCCGCATAAGTCAGGCGCATCTGGGCCAGCACCATGGGCCGCCCAAAGCTGTTCACCAGTTTGGTGAAGCGATGCGGCGTCCGCACAACATTGAACATTCCATTGCCCACCATCACACCAATCGCGTTCTTCCCCTCGCGCAGAAGAGAGGTCACGTCATAGGCGTCGTACCGGATGGTCTTGCGATAGTCAGTCCACGCCGGTGCCAACTCAGCATTGCCCACCTTGACGCCGTTCAAATGCACCTCGCCCTGGCCAAGCGCCGAGACGTCGAGCACCGCGCGCACCAGGTTCTTCTTCACGCGAAAGTCGTGCCGGAACAGCGGCATCTCAGCCGTCTCATTTGTTGTTCCGCGCTGGGCAATCCACTTCGCCGTCCACGTGCGAGGGGCCATGGTCCAGGTTGCAGCACCGCTCCAGCCTGCGGCCTCTCCGCGTTCGTCCCAGACCATCACCTTCCAGAAATACACGGCTTCCGGCTGCAAGGTTTTTCCGCGATATGGAATGCCGAACGTTGCGTCGGAGGCGACGCGGCCACTGTCCCAAATATCGCCCGTATCGGCGTCGAGCAGCTTGCGCGAAGAGGCGACCAGCACGCGATACGCGCCCTGCCGAACTCCGTGGGCATCGGCTGATGCGGCAGCTAAGCGCCACTCCAGTTGAGGCGCGGCGCTCTCGACGGCCATCGGCTGCGTCATCGCATCGCATTCTAAATTGTTCGCGGGAAGCAAATGGCTTTGTGCCCATGCACTGCATTCCACACCAGCCAGCAAGACAAACGCGATTACCACTGCCGCGCGCACACGACGCATTCAACGCTCCTCTACGATTATTCCGTGTTACAAAACTACCCTGCACTCTGCTATCGTGTCGCCGTGAATCGGAAAATCTTCGTCGCCACGCTCGCTGTCCTCGCGACATCCATCGTCTTTGCTGAAACGCCCCGGCATCCTGACCTCTCCGCAAACGTCGAGCGACAGGTGGCCAAAGTCCATGCGGACAACAGCGATTCCACGCACCGCAATCTCTACAAGCCCACATGGAACTCGCTTGCACAATACCGCACTCCTGACTGGTTTCGTGATGCGAAGTTCGGCATCTTCATCCACTGGGGCGTCTACTCCGTTCCGGCATTCGGAAACGAGTGGTACTCGCGCAACATGTATGTGCCGGGCAGCCCTGCGTTCGAGCACCAGGTCGCTGCCTACGGCCCCGAGACGAAGTTCGGCTACAAAGACTTCATCCCCATGTTTCGCGCCGAGCATTTTGATCCGAACGCATGGCTCGATCTCTTCGTCCGCGCCGGCGCAAAGTACATTGTTCCTGTCGCCGAGCACTGCGACGGCTTTCCCATGTACGACTCGGCGATGACTAAGTGGGACGCAGCCCGCATGGGGCCGCGCCGCGATGTCGTTGGTGAACTCGAAAAGGCCACCCGAGCCCGCGGTCTTTACTTTGGCGTCTCCTCCCACCGCGCCGAACACTGGTGGTGGTACGGTGCCGGTCGCACGTTTCCTTCTGACGTGCAGGACCCAACCAACGCCGGTCTCTACGGCCCAGCCATGCCGATGTCGCTACCCAGCCCTGATGGCAAAGTCAGCACAAAGGAGCCTGACCCGGAGCATCTCGAACGCTGGCTCGCGCCCAATCAGGCGTTTCTCGACGACTGGCTCGCCCGCAGCACAGAAATTGTCGATAAGTACCATCCGGATTTCTTTTACTTCGACTGGTGGATCGGCCAGCCCGCCTTCAAACCCTCTCTCCAGCAGTTCGCCGCCTACTACTATAACCAGTCCGCGCGCCGAAACCAGCATCCTGTGCTGACCTACAAAGAGGAGGCGATGCCCGCGAATACGGCGACACTCGACATCGAGCGCGGAAAACTCGATACGCTGCGCCTTCTCCCCTGGCAGACGGACACGTCCATCAGCATCCACTCCTGGGGCTACGTCGAGCACGACCAATACCGCACCGCGAAATCGCTCATTCAGCAGCTCATCGATACCGTCAGCAAAAACGGCAATCTTCTGCTCAACGTTGGCCCCAAGGCAGATGGCACAATTCCCGAAGAAGCCCGTTCAGTCCTGCTCCAGATCGGCGCGTGGCTTCGCGTGAACGGCGAAGCCATCTATAACACCCGGCCCTTTGCGGTCTTCGGCGAAGGTCCCACAAAGGCCGCTGCCAACTCCACCGAAAAGAACCACGACATTCAGAGCTACACCGCCGAGGACATTCGCTACACCGTACCCAAAGATCCACGAAGCCATATCCTTTACGCAACAATGCTTGGCTGGCCGGAAGATCATCAGGTTCTTCTGCACACGCTCTATGCGGGGAACCCCTATCTGTCAGCGTCGATCTGTTCGGTGGAGCTTCTTGGCGCTCCCGCACAACTTGTCTTTGAACAGCGCGCCGATGGATTGCTAGTGACGCTTCCGGCTGTGCCTCCCAATGCCATTGCCTATGTTGTGAGAATTAAGACAGAAGCCTGTGGCGCGGGCCGGAAGTAGCTCTGCCGCTCTGTAGGCTGGTATATCGAGGCAAGCAAACGGGTGGTCTACTCTTCCGGCACGTCCTTCAGCGGCATTCGGAGGAACTTAATCGTCTTTCGGTTCCACGTGTAGGTCATCAGAAGATCGCCGTCTTTGGCCTGAATCAGCGCGGGGTAGGAGAACTCTCCCGGCGTGTTCTCCAGCGTGGCGAAGATGCGGAAGTGCTCGCCGTCGCGGCTGACCGCGAGGTTCAGCGGAGAGCGTCCGCGGGTCGTGTCGTTGAAGATCAGCACGATGCGTCCGTCTCGGAGGCGTACGGCGTCGATGCCTGAATTGTTGTTCGGCAGGTTGAGGAACCGTGCCTGCGTCCAGGTCACGCCGTCGTCCATCGAATCAGCGACGGCGATCTTTGAGGCCAGCATCTGCGACCGCGCATACATTCGCAGATGGCTACCGCCGAGCGAGACGATTGATGGCTGGATGATGCCGACCGTGTGCCGCGTGCCTTTGCTTTTTGCATCGAATCCCGGGTCGCCGGGCTTCGGATCAGGAGCAGGCGTCTCCGCTTCGTCCACGGCAGGCGAGATCGTGATGGGCCCAATCTTAGCCCAGGTCTTGCCGCCGTCCGTGCTGCGCTCCACCCATGCAGCCCAGGTTTTATAGGCCTCAAACGACGTACCGCTGACGATGGTTCCATCGGGCAGCACCAGCGGCTTTGCGCGAATCGGCCCAAGCAGTCCCGCGGGCAACTGCTCCGGCTTCGACCACGTCAGGCCCTCGTCGTTGCTGAACGCGCGTCGCGCCGACCACTCCCCGGGTGAAGGCCCGACCTTGTAGTAGAGCCACAGCGTTCCGTCTTTCGTGTGAAACAGCACTGGGTTCCACGAAGGCATGTCCTTCTCGCGCTCTAGTTCCACGGGTGCGCTCCACGCGCCCTTTACGCAGCGCGCCCCCCAGATCGCCACATCCGGCGCGCGCTCATGCGTTCCTCCGAACCAGGCAGCCATCAGGTCGCCGTTCTTCAACTCCACGATGGTCGAAGCATGGCTCGACGGAAACGAAGTGCTGCCCGGTTGAAAGATGAACTCTCCTACAGGGAGCGTTGGAGCGGTTGCAGCCGTCGAGCACGACGCCGTCGTAACGCACGGCGACTTGCCATTGATCAGCACACCCGGGCCATACTGCACGGGGGCCCCCGAAGCCGGAGCAACCGTTACGTTCGACTCTGTAACCTGCGCCTCTTGAATGAACATTCCTTTGGCTGCTGCGATATGTATATTTTTGAGCGTCAGGTTCTTGATAGGGCTCTCGGGCAATCCCATGATGAGCGCGGCCTGCTTTGCACCGGTCGCGGTCAGGTTCTCGATGTCGATGTCGTGGAAGCGCGGAGTGTGTTCCGTCACAGTCTGTGCTGCATCGTTGCTGGAGCGGCCAGTGTAGTAGGCAGTGATCTGGATCGGCGTTTCCACATCCTGCATGGTGATGTCTTTGTAGGTGAAGTTGCCGATGTCGTTGCCGCGCCCGCGCGCCGACTTGATGCGGATCCCCTGGCGCGTGCCGCGAAAGGCGACGCGCTCGACCGTCACATTGCGCACGCCGCCCGCAGTTTCAGAGCCAATCGAAAGTCCATGCCCGTTCAAAAACGTGCAGTCGCGGATGGTGATGTCCGTCGAAGGAACATCCGGGTCGCCGCGTTCGACGAGGCCGGACTTGATGGCCACATTGTCGTCGCCCGTGTCGATGGTGGTGTGCTCAATCAAAACATGGCTCGTGGAAAACGGGTCAATGCCGTCTGTATTCGGAGCGCCGCGGCCGGGGTTGCGGATGGTCACGTTGCGCACCGTGAGGCCGTCCGAGAGAAACACCGCAATGTTGTACTGCGGCGAGTTCTGGATCGTGACCCCTTCAATCAGGATGTTCTTCGAGCGCGTGATGTCGATCAGCAGCGGACGCGGATTTTCCGGCGTGCTCTTTTGCCGTTTCAGTTGCGCATCCCACCAAACCTTGCCGTTGCCGTCGATCGTGCCCTGCCCGGTGATGCTGACGCCGGTCGCGTGGTCTGCGTGCAGCAGCGAGATGCGCCTCCAGGGAGCATCGGTGCGGATCGGATAGTCCGCCATGTCGGGCGAGCCGAGCAGTGTCGCTCCCTCATCGAGCACAAGATGCGTGCCTGATTTGAGCTTGAGCGGGGCTGAGAGATACGTCCCTCTCGTGAAGTGGACTGCTGCATTGGGGCGGGCGGCGCAGGCGTCGATAGCCGACTGAATGGCGGTCGTGTCCTTCGTCACGCCATCGGCCTTCGCTCCGAAGGCGCGGGGATTGCATTCCTGCGCCGGGCAGATGGCCGTAAGGCCAACAAGCGTAACAAGTCCAAGAGCAAGGCGGGTGAACAGGCTCAACCGAGGCAGTTTCATGTCCATATAGGGTCCGGTCTCTCCGGTAAAGGCTGGATTCAGTTCGGTAGCGATTTTTTCAGAAATGAGTATTATTTTTCAATATCAGATTGATGAAGGTCAGACCACGCTTGTATAGTGCTTCCATTCATTGAGGATAGGATGAAGCGAAGAATTTGTAACTGGCTCTGCGTAGTAACGGCGTTCGCGCTGGCGGTTCCGGCCATTGCGCAGCCTGGACAGGCGGAGGAAAATGCAGCGACGGGAGCCGCCGTCTTGCGTCCGGCCTCGTACCGCCACTACGTGGAGTTGTTCCGCCGGCAGGAAAAAGAGGCTACAGGCACCGAAGGCACGGACTCGTGGCCGTGGATGCAGCAGGAGATTCCCTGGTTCGATTCCTCGAACAAGGCCTTCGAGGAGATGTACTACTTCCGCTGGTATGCGTGGCAGAAGCATCTCGTCAAAACTGACCACGGCTATCTGATTACGGAGTGGCTGCCAAAGCCAGCCGTGAAGGACCTCGGCGCGCTGCCCGACGCGGCTGCATTCCATATAGCGGAATCCCGCTGGCTGCGCGACCCGAAGATAGCCGAAGACGACGCGCGCTACTGGATGTCGCCGGGTGCGCGACCGAGGCTCTACAGCACGTGGTTTGCGTGGACCACGCTGGGGCTGGTCAAAGCGACGGGAGACGTTGCGCTCGGGACGGAGTTGCTGCCCGCGCTTAAGGAGAATTACACCGCGTGGGAATCGAGCCAGCGTGACGCGAACGGCCTCTTCTGGTCGATCGATACGCGCGATGCGATGGAGAAGTCGATCAGCGGCGACGGCTACCGGCCAACGCTGAACAGCTACATGTACGCCGACGCGCGTGCGATTGCAGAACTCGCGGGCGCGACGGGAGACTCTGCCGCGCGGACCGAGTACGAACGCAAGGCGCAAACCCTGCACGGCCTGATTGAGACGCGGCTCTGGAGCCCGAAGGATGAGTTCTACGAGGTGATGTCACCGGCGAAGAACTCCGGTATCCGCAAGGAGAAGAAGTTTATCGATCCCGGCACGGCGATGCAGCTCTCCGGCGTGCGCGAGTTGATCGGATACATCCCGTGGATGTTCGGGATTCCAGCGGCGTCACACGACGTGGCATGGAAGCAGTTGTTTGACCCGCAAGGCTTCGACGGTAAATATGGGCCGACGACGGCGGAGCGACGCAGTCCGCGCTTCCGCTTCGCCAGCTCGGACCAATGCACGTGGAACGGGCCGAGCTGGCCCTATGCGACCACGCAGACGTTGCTCGCGCTGGCCGCGTTCGAGCATGGTCCGCAGCAGGCCGTGATGACGAAGGCCGACTACTACAAGCTGTTTTCGCGCTATGTGCTCTCGCAGCATCTGAAGCTCGCAGACGGGCACGTCATCGACTGGATCGATGAGGACCTCGATGCCGACACCGACGAGTGGATCGCCAAGGACATGCTGATTGCAAAGCATAAGCAGGTGGGGCGCGGGAACTATTACAACCACTCAGGCTTCGCAGACCCGCTGATTACGGGGCTGATTGGCCTGGAGCCGGGCTCGGATGCGCGTGTCGTGGTGCGGCCTCTGCTGCCTGCGAATGAATGGACCTACTTCGTCATCGACGGGCTACCGTATCACGGACACCTGCTGACCATTCTGTGGGACGCGGACGGCAAGCGATATGGGCGCGGTGCAGGGATGCTGTTGATGGTGGATGGAAAGACAGTAGCCCGGCGCAAAACGCTGGGTGAGTTGGATGGAGTGCTTCGGTAATGATGACGAGATGGATGAAATGGTTGAGCGGTTGTGCGGGTATTGTGCTGATGGCAGCGGTTGCGGTGGCGCAGGATGTTCCGCCGGTGGTGCAGGTGAAGGCTGGCAGCTTTGTGATGGGCGCCGACGAGGCCGCGCTACCCGATGTGGTGACGGATGGGTTCGGCGTCATGTCGCGTCGGCCAGTGCACGGCGACTTCGACGAGGTGCCGCGGCACGACGTGACCATCTCGCGCGATTTCAAAATTGGCGTGACGGAGGTGACGGAGGCGGAGTTTCGTGAGTTCGATCCTTCGTACCGCGCTGGCGTTAGTTCTGAGTCGCGCAAGCAGGGTGCGGAACCGAAGGGGAAGTCCGGCGGCGACCGTGCGGTGGCGGTGTTCAATGGCTACGCTGCGGGAGTGAGTTGGGACCAGGCGATGGCTTACTGTGCGTGGCTCTCGAAGAAGACGGGCAAGCCATATCGTCTGCCGACAGAGGCGGAGTGGGAGTATGTCGCGCGCGGGGGACACGCGGGCTTTGAGCCTGCTCCTGCTCTCGATCAGCCGAATGCGTTCGGCGTGAAGAACATGGGTGTGGGCAGGCCGGAGTGGGTGCTGGACTGGTACGGTCCCTATAGCGCGGCGTCTCAGGTTGATCCGGTGGGCCCGGTGAGTGGCTACACGAAGGTCGTGCGCGGCGGCGGGCTGGACTTCCGTCACTCGAAGCCGGGACAGATTGTGCCTGCTGAGTCGCCTTACTTCGAGCGGGCAGCGAACCGTGCGAGCATGGCGCCTTCGTATGCGCCGGTGGATGGGAACATCGGCTTCCGCGTGGTGCAGGCTCCGATGCCCGCAACCAAGCCTGTGCGGGAGGAGCGTCCGTTCTTCGAGACGGCGGTGAAGCAGACAGCGGACCGCATCGCAGACGGTCCGAATCCTGAGAAGCCGTGGTATCACGTGCATGAACTTTTTCCTGACCTCGCGGGCAAGTCGATGCCTGAGGTTGGCTGGAAGCTCGGGCTGGCGCGCGGGCTGGGCATCAACTATCACAACAGCGCGATTCAGCAGTTGCCGAACGGCGACATGCTTGCGGCTTATTACAACTCGCCGAATGAGGAGGATGATCCTGATCAGACCGTGCTGGTGATGCGTCGCCGCGCTGGTTCCGAGGACTGGGACATGCCGGAGCCGTGGCCTTACTTTGCCGATGCAGCAAATGCGGCTCCGGTCATCTGGAATGATCCGGGTTACAAATCCGGCAACAAATTTCAGCCTGCGCGGGTGTGGTTCTTCTGGGGATACCCGCGGCTGATTGGCGCTCCTCCGTTCTCGTACATGACCTCGACGGACAATGGGGCGGACTGGTCGCAGGTTTCGTTCCCTCACTTCCCGGCGAAGATCGGGCGGTACGTCTCGCAGCCGATCAACAGCGTGGTGCGGACGAAGGATGGGACCGTGCTGATTCCGACCGACTCGACTGGCCGCGATGACGATGGCAACGGCAGCATCAGCGCGGTTTGGGGCACGCATGACGACGGGAAGACCTGGTACGACACCGGCGGTCGAACAGCGGGTCGTCACACGACGCTGGTGGTGGCGAAGGACGGCGAGACGCTGCTCGGCTTCGGCGGCAAGAACTCGGAGATCGGCGGCAAGATGCCGCTGGCGACCAGTCACGACGGAGGCAAGACTTGGGTGAAGAGTAAGACTCCGTTTGATGAATTGATGAGCGGCGAGCGTCCGAGCGTCATTCGGCTGAAGAGCGGGCGGCTGTTCTTCGTTGCCGATTACAATCCGACGCATCAGAAGCATCTGCACAAGGACGGTGCTTACGTTGCGTTGAGCGATGATGACGGCGCGACCTGGGTGATGAAGCGTCTGCCGGCGGATATTCTGACGGTTGGCTATGTGACGGCTACGCAGAGTGCGGACGGCGTGATTCATGTGGTGACTTCCAAGAACAAACCGAACTACGAGATCGAGTTGAATGAAGCCTGGATTCTGGACAGGAATGCAGGTGCCGATGTTGCCGCTGCTGTTTCTATCTCCGAGGTGAAGCAGTATTCGGAGAAGTATGCAGATGGCAAACTCAGGGCCCAGTGGAGCGCGGGTCGTGCGGCTGACGGGCGTGTGCTGCTGGAGGGGCCGGAGACGTTCTACTATCCGGGCGGGCGCGTGATGTGGTCGGTGACGTTTCACCTCGGTAAGAAGGTTGGTGAGGAGAACTACTTCCGCGCGGACGGGACGCGAGTCTGGACGAAGACTTACGGCGCGGACGGCGAGTGGACATGGGTGAACTTCGATGCTTCGGGCAAGCGAGTTGCGACTTCGCACTGGCGCGGGAAGACTCTGCTTTCGAGCGATGTGGCGGAGGGTCGATGAAGCGGCTTCTCGCGGTGCTCTGTTTGCTTGCGTGCTCTTCGGTTTGTTTTGCAGCGGATGCGTATGTGTTTGCTTACTTCAAGGAGCCGGGGACGAGCGGCATCTATCTGGCTCTGAGTCGTGATGGTTATACGTTCGTTCCTTTGAATGATGGACAGCCCTGGGTGAAGCCGGAGCAGCCGGGCGAGATCATGCGCGACGTGTTCATCACGCGGAACCCTTCGGGCAATGGCTTCAGGATGGTGTGGACGTGGGGCTGGAAGGGCAACTCGCTGGGGTATGCGGAGTCGAAGGACCTGATGACGTGGTCGGCGCAGCGGGAGGTGCCGATCATGCGGGAGTTTCCGGCGGTGAGGAATGTGTGGGCTCCGGAGACGTACTGGGACGCGAAGGCTAAGGAGTGGCTGATCATCTGGTCGTCGGCTTTCAATGATTCGGATAAGGGGAATCGGATCTGGGCTTCGAGGACACGGGACTTTGTTTCGTTCTCCAAGCCGGAGGTGTTCTTCGACCCGGGGTTTGTGGTGATCGATGCGACGATGTTTCATGGCCTCGTCGCCGGGCGGGCGCAGTGGGCGCTGGTGGTGAAGGACCAGACCGAGGAGCCGTTGCGGTATCAGGTGCGGTGGGCGGCGGGGCCGTCGGTCGAGGGGCCGTGGGGGCCACTCTCGGGGCCGATTACGGAGAGTTGGTCGGAGGGGCCTTCGGTGGTTCAGGTTGGGGATGAGTTTGTTGTGTACTACGACCACTATCGCGCTCCCCGGGCGCGGTATGAGGGGGTGGAGACGAAGGACTGGGTTCACTGGGAGTCGGTGAACGACCGGATGAGTTTTCCACAGGGGGCGAAGCATGGGAGCTTCTTTCGCGTGAGCGAGGCGGAGGCGGAGCGGCTGCTCGGGCGGCACGACGGTGCAGGGCGGTAGGTACCCCCTCCCCCCTGTTTTTGTGCAAAATCCATGTTCTAAAGGGGTTAGGTTTGGACTTAGTGGCGGAAGTCCTTATTTTTATGGGGTCGATTTTGTAAAATATTCATTTTGATGGTTTTAGATAGGCATGTTTGGGGAAAGCGCGGCCCGGCTCTCTGGCTGGGCTATGTTTTTATTTTAAAGGATGGCGGGGAACTAAACCGCCAGATTGGGGGGTGAGGATAAGGTGCTTTGGGTGTATGGGTTGTGGAGTTTTCCACAGGAGTGGGGGCTTGACGGAGTTGGGTTGTGAGCCCGGATTTGTGGCGGGTTGGAGGAAAGCAGATTCCTTCGCTTCGCTGCGGAATGGAAATGCAAGGGTGCGGAATGGAAATGCGGAGAGGGGGTCTTTCTGTGCGGGTTGGAGGAACGCAGATTCCCTTCGGGAATGACAACAAGAAGGGCGAATGCAAAAGCGGAATGCAGATTCCCTTCGGGAACGACAACAAGAAGGGCGAATGCAAAAGCGGAATGCAGATTCCCTTCGGAATGACAACAAATCTCGCGCTAGTTCTCGAAGAGCCAGTCGAGGTTTGGAGGTTGGCCGGGGGTGGAGGCGGCGGTGAAGGGGATGTGCGCGTCTTCGGGGACGAAGCCGAGGACGATGTAGGCCCCTTTGCCGAGGTCGAGGTCGTTGCGGCCGGAGGGAATTGGTTTGGCCCAGACGGAGATGGGGAGCGTCCTGCCGCCGGAGGGAATGACTGCGTTGGGCATGACGAGGTTCCATTGTTCGGTGGCGGGGCTGACGTTGAGGGCTTTGTGTGAGCTGGATTTGAAGAAGCCAACGAGGATTTGGGCGGGGGCGGCGAGGGTGAAGTGGAGCGGCTGTTCCTGGTGGGTCGAGACGCGGATTCCTTTGAGGCCGTCGAGCGCGGGGGAGACGGTGGCGATGGTGGCGTGTGGGTCGTCGGTGTAGAGGGGCTGGCCGGGGGAGATGGTGAAGAGTTCGCCTGCTCCGGGGGCGAGGTTGAAGGGGATTTGTGGGAGATGTGTCGGGCCTTCAGCCCTCTTTTGTGGGGTGGACGCTACCTGGGGCTGCGCCCCAGGCTGGTATGTCGTCGCGCCGTTGGCGCTTGTGGTATTGCCTTCCAGGTGAGGCTGCGAAGTGCGAGGCGACTGGTTTGAGGGAGATGGTTCATCCCACCCTTCGCGGTGAGGCTGCGAAGGATGGGGCACCCGGAGATTGGTGGCGCTCCTATCCCAGGTCTCAGAAGCGAGACCTGGGGCACCCGCACCCGATTCTTTGAGTGATTTGAGGCGGGATTGGAAGGTGGATAGTTCTTTTTCGTAGACGGGGAGGAGGTCGCGGAAGTGTTCGGTCGAGGGGCCTCCGGTGACGGGGATGCGGCGCTGGCTGGTGTGCATGGCGGCGGCGTCGAGATAGGTGTTGTCGGTGAGGGCTACGAGGTCTTTGAAGTGGGCTACGGATTCTGCGAGCAGCGGCTCGGCCTTTTCGAGATCGCTGAGGTTGTGGTCGTAGCCGTATTGCATGACGAGCGCGGCGGCCTGCGTTTTGGCGTTGTAGAAGGCCATGAGCGCGGCGATGGATTTCATGTCGTTGACGACGCGTTTGTATTCGGCCTGGTTGTGGGTGATGCCGGGTGCGGCGGCTTCGGCTTCGGCGACGGCTTTGGCTGAGCTGGCGGCTACTTCTGCGGCTACGCCGATGGGGGTTTCGCCGTGGTGGGGTTTGTGCGCGACTTCGTTGGCGACGTAGTCGGTGAGGCGCTCGCCGGGGGGCGCGTCGCCGGTCCAGAGGGTTTCGGCGGGGCTGAAGCGGGTGGCGTCGATGAGCTGCGGCATGGTCATGCCGAGGGAGAAGACTTCGCGGTTGCCTTCGGTGATGCCGATGCGCGGGAGGAGTTTGGGAGCGCAGATGCCGGAGAGTTCGTAGGCGTTGAGGAGGTGTTCGCCGGTTTGGAGTTGCGCTGGGGTTAGATGTGTGGCGCTCCTATCCCAGGTCTCAGAAGCGAGACCTGGGGCACCCGGATTTGTGGCGCCATCACCCGGATTTGTGGTGGTGAAGCGTTGGGCGAAGCGGGTGATCCAGTAGGTGCGTTCGGTTTGCGGGTTGCGTTCGGGGTTCCAGGCGTAGCGGGCCCAGGCTTCGTACCAGATCCAGTCGCGGTCGGTTTGCTGGAGGCGCGGCGTGGTGTTGTCGGCGGAGAAGGGCCAGTCCCAGTAGCGGAGCGGGTAGAGATGCAGGCCGCCGATGCCGATGCGGATGAAGTTATGCTCGGTCTCGCGGATGAAGGCGGGGTCGCCCCAGCGGAAGGGTTCGAGGTTGGAGAGCAGGTGGATGTTGGCGATGGTGACGTTGGAACCGGCGACGAGGTCGGCGAAGCGCGCGCGGACGGGGCCGCGGATGTTGGTCCAGGTGAGGGACTCGCCGTTCCACTTCCACATGGTGTCGATGTTGGAGTAGAGGGGGTGGGCGGCGGCCATGACGTCCTGAATGTCGGTGGCGTGGGCGCGGACGATGATGGGCGGCTCGGGGATGGGGTGGCCTTCGCGCTTTGCCAGCGCGGCGACGCCGTCTTTGACGCCGGGGATGATGGCCTGGGTCATCCACTGAGGGCCGTAGTGCGGGCCCATCGCTTCGCCGAGCGTCATGAAGATGCCGACGTGCGGGTACTGTTCGATGAACTGGGCGAGGCAGTAGCGGGTGTATTCGGTGCTGAGCGGCGAGGGCGCGGAGAGATGGTAGGGCAGCTTGTGCGCGCGGGCGAAGGCGTGCGAGAGGTGGATGTTGTAGAAGCCCTGCAGGACCCAGATGCCGCGCTTGTCGGCTTCGGCGGTGAGCCAGCGGAACATGGCGATGTTCCGGTCGAGCTGCGCGGTGGGGAGTTCCTGCGCTTCGGGATATTTCGGGAGCTTGAGTAACGACGTGAAGGGGTGGCCGTTCCAGAGGAAGAGGGCGTTGTAGCGGTTCTGGACGAGGGAATCGAGGTAGTGGGTCCACCAGACTTTGTCGTAGAAGAAGGGGAAGTCTTTGGGGGTGTAGGGGTAGTCGTACTCGGCGCCCTCGTAGGTGATGGAGGGTTTTTGCATGCCGATGGCGACGCCGCGGAGCTTGAGCTGGGGATGGTCTTCGTCGTCGAGCTGCTGCGGGATTTTTTTGTCGGATTGGATACGGGTGATGAGTTCGAGCGCGCCGTAGAGTGTGCCGGAGGCGTCGTAGCCGGTGACGATGATGGTGTTGCCGAGGCGGCGGAGGAGGAAGGCTTCTTCGGCGTTGGGCCAGAAGTCGGGGATCTGTTTGTCGTATGGGGTGATGAGCGGGTCGTGGCGCTGGGCGAGGAGGATGGTTTCGTTGGTGGGGATATTGGCGACGACGGCGCGCAGGCGGGCTGCGGCGTATTGCTCGCGTGGTGTTGGGTGCGCGGAGGTGATGATGCGCGGCGTGGCGAAGGCCGGGAGGGCGAGGAGCGTGAGGGTGAGGGCGGTGAGGGTCTTCATTGTTGCGGACGTCCTGGTTGGTTTGTGGAAACGAAAAGCAGATTCCTCCGCTGCGCTGCGGAATGGAAATGCAAAAAGTGCTGCGGTATGGAAATGCAAAAAGTGCTGCGGAATGGAAATGCAAAAAGTGCTGCGGAATGGAAATGCAAAAAGTGCTGCGGAATGGAAATGCAAAAAGTGCTGCGGAATGGAAATGCAAAGAAATGGTGGCTAGTCGAGGGCTTCCGGTTTGGCGGCTTCGGTGTGCGGGTTGTGGTTGTCGGAGATTTTTTCGAAGACGATGGCTTGGTAGGGCTTGCCGGGTAGCTGGATGCGCGATTTGCCGGAGTGGGTTCCGGGTACGGGTGTGACGGTCATGTCCCACGGGTCGATGAGCGTGGCGCGGAAGTTGGCTGTGGTGGGTAGCGGAAAGTCGTAGCGGGCCGGGCGGTGGTCGTCGAGGTAGTAGAGGTAGAGCTGGCCGGGTGTGCCGGCGTTGAGGTAGTACGGGTTCTCGGGTGCGTTGAGGCCGGCGGCGGTGATCTTTTCGACGAGCGCGCGGAGGAAGGCGATGCGTGCGGGCGAGTCGCCGCGGAGGCGGCCTGCGTCGGACCAGCTTGCTTCGCCGTTTTCGGAGATGAAGACTTCGCCGTGGCTGCCGTAGGCTCCATTGACGAGGGCGAGCCAGAAGCGGCGGGTCATCTCTTCGGCGGAGAGATTGCCCCAGCGGCGGTCGATGTCGCCTTCGTACTGCATTTCGTCGTAGATGATGGGCTTGCGCCAGGCGGCGCGACGCTCGGCAGTGTTCTCGAAGTCGTAACGCTGGAGGCTGGCGTGCGTGACCCAGGGTTTGGAGTTGTCGTAGATAGGGCCGGAGTGGTGGATGGAGCGGAGATGCGAGTAGGGGTCTTCGGCGGCGGTGATGCGGAAGAAGCGGTCCCAGTCGGACATGGTTTTGGATTTGACGAGGTCGTACTCGTTGGCGATGGCCCACCAGACGTTCCGATATGCGGAAAGGCGGGCGATGGCGTAGCGGAGGTAGAAGTCGTCGGCTTCGGCGGGCATGGACTTGTAGCCCCAGGCGTCGTAGGGGTGGAAGAGGATGAGGTCGGCCTGAATGTTGGCTTGTTGGAGAGCGAGGAGGCGCTTTTCGAGGAGTTGGAAGTAGGTGGGGTTGAAGCGGGTGAGGTCGTTGATGGTGTTGGCGCGCGGGAAGGGGAGGATTTGTTTTTCCCTGTCGCCACCGAGCGGCTTGGGCAGGACGCAGATGCGGGTCTTGTTGAAGCGGGCCTGCTTCATGCCTTCGAGCGAGAGGTCGGCGTTGGCGTCGGAGGTGAAGAGGTAGGCGTAGGTGGTGGTGCCGAAGGGGAAGTAGGGCGTGCCGTCGGCGTGCTGGAAGTGATACTCGTGCCGGACGATAACAGGGCCGTGGTTGCCGGGGGTGGTGGGCGCGGTGCAGGTGAAGGCGCCGGTTTTGCCTGCGAGTTCGGGCGCGGAACTGGCGGTTTGGTAGGTCCAGCGGCCTGTGGCATCGGGCATGAAGCGGATGCGGTAGGTGGCGTCGCCGTCGTAGAAGCCGGTGACCTGGACGGTACGGTGTTCGAGGGTGAAGGTGGCGGTGAGGGTGACTTCTTTGAAGGGGTTGCCGGTGGAGGGGCCGGGGAGGGTGATCTCGAAGAGGCCCCATTGTTCGACGGTGGCGGCGGACTCGGGGGCGGTGGCTCGGGCGATGGCTGGCGTGAGGCCGGTGGCGAGGGTGGCTGCGCCTAGTTTGAGCAGGTCTCTGCGGTGCATATCGGTGGTTGTCCTTGGCTTGAAGGCAGTTCTACCAACGTCTCGGAGGGGTGTCAAATGGAATTGGAAATTATCTTACAAAAACGAAAAGTCAGGGCGAGTCCGAATGTGCAGAGGAAGGGCCGTTCTAAATACCGGAACAGCAACTACTACAGGGAAACATTAGGATTCCAGTCGCACGGCGGGAATCGTTGCTGTTGAGCCTTGTCAGGGGAGGAAGGTGAAATCTCTGAAAGTTAACCGGGCAGGTGGCACTGATTTGAAAAATAATTTTTGAATTCGTGCTTGACAGCGGAGGACTGCGTGGCTATGTTTTGGGTCAATCGTGAAGTCCTACCAATTTTCAACTCTCAGGAAAAACTATGTGTGCAGATGACTTGATGGGGTGCCGTATGAAACGTATTTCGTTGTTGCTTGCGCTGGTGATGTTGAGCGTGATGTCGTTCGGTCAGGAGACGCGCTCGACGTTGACAGGCCGCGTGACGGACAGTACAGGGGCCATCGTCCCCCACGCGCGGATTGTGATTACCAATACGGACACAGGGACGAAGACTTCCCTTCTTTCCAACAGTACCGGCAACTTTACGGTGCCGTTTCTGGTGCCCGGGCCATACTCGATCTCGGTCTCGTCTCCTGGATTCAGGAGCTTTCTCCATACCGGCATCACGCTCCAGACGCAGCAGACGGTGACGGAGAACGTGGTGCTCGAGATAGGCGAGGCAAGCCAGTCGATCACGGTATCGGCAGAGACCCCGCTGGTGGACACGGCGACGGCCTCTACGGGCCAGGTGCTGACTTCCGACGAGGTCGCCGATCTGCCGAGCAATGGCCGTTCGCCGCTGGGCTTCGCACGCAATGAATACGGCGTTGTGGCCAAGGGAAAACACTCGCAGTCGCAGACCCGGCCCTTTGACAACAGCGCGGCCGATGATTTTTC
>Ga0070659_100001382_pt1 | contig 17487 bp, 14 predicted proteins | sample KBSC23metaG_FD_64666 | JGI IMG/M metagenome (GOLD analysis project Ga0070659, IMG submission 64666) | Corn rhizosphere microbial communities from Kellogg Biological Station, Michigan, USA - KBS C2-3 metaG | ecosystem: Host-associated > Plants > Roots > Rhizosphere > Soil ... | reverse complement strand
CGCTTGCCGCTTGCGCCAATGGTCCAGAAGAGTGTCTGGAGTTCGTCCTTAGTCATACCTATACCGTTGTCACGAACCCGCACTTCACGGCCGTTCACTGTTACGTCAATTCGGTACCGACTTTTTGCAGGATCCGCCTGCTCTCTGTGCGCCTGAATACGCACGGCATCAACAGCGTTTTGCACGTTCTCTCGCAGGAAGGCCAACGGTGTCTCATAGATTTGCTTCGAGATGATACGCAGCACACTCTCGAAGTCGATTCCTGCCGCAAAGGAGGTGCTTTCTTCAGTCATGGCTGCCTCTGTGCTATCGCCGATGCTAGTTGCTTTCGAAATTCCCGATCTCCCGCGCGCACGACGACTTGTTGGCCTATAAGCGCTAATTGCTCCAACGCCTCAAGAGGTCCTACGGCAATGGCTTCCAGAACAATCGCCTTGGCCTCATCTATTCGCTCCAAGTCAGTAAGAAGGAGTGCCAGATTCCCACGATCTTGTACATTTGCTAGGCCACCTTGAATCAGAATCTCATACTCACGAACAGCTTCGCTCTTGTCGCTATCATCGGCGCTATGCGCCAGAGCCAGCGCCAGCATGCGACGCGCTTGAGCGTTCGTTCCTTCGTCTTGGTTGTCAAGGTGCCGTCGTGCTTGCTCCGTCAAGAGTTCCCATTCTTCCGACTGAACAAGATCAGCGAACCAGTCAGCGGCAAAGGAGACTTGGGGCTGAGTTGCAAGGAGCCGGCGCACGTCCGTTTCTTGTTGAGCAATGCGGCTTTCCAGTAAAGGGTCCGCGTGACCGTGGGCAAGTAACTCTGCTCCGTAGACTCTGACGGCTTGTCCATGTCTAGCAAACAGTTCTGCCAACGCGTGCCTTCCGTAGAAGATGGTGAGCACGCTACCAAAGCGCAGAAACGCTTCGACCTTGCGACGATAATCGCCATCCGGCATACGAAGCAAAACAGCAACCGCACCGAAGACATAACCATCTCGTCCGGGGATGGGAATTTCGGTTTTCTGTTCCGTCAGCAGTGCGGCGAGATAGTACGAGTGCGGCGCTAACGTTGCTTCGAACGCTGCAATGGCTTCAGCAAGTTCATTGACCTGACATGTTGCTTTTGGAATCAGACGAATGGGAAATGATTCGTCGTTGGCGAACGCGAACGAGCTTTGTACAGGGTCGTACTGAACCGTCGTGAGCGTCCGCGTACCGGCAAGAAGGTCGAGTCTGAGGAGCGAATAAGCATTTCGCGACTCACGGGTCTCGAAGGATGCGCCTGCGGCGACCGACAGGCAGGCTGAGGCATCAAACCCAGCACCGTGGGCCTCTGGCTGATGCAAATGCCCGCAGTGATAAAAGTGGCATCGTTCCTCTATGCGCCGCATAACCGCGTTGCGGTCAAAGTCGCGGAGCAAGTGCAACGGGTGATGCGCCATCCCGATGACAATGTGCGCATTGAGGTTTTCCGCCGCATCAAACGCGTTGATGACCTGCCGCTCTCCAATCAATAAGTGACCATGATCACCAGTGCCGCCCTCCGACAGCCACGCCGAGTTGAGGCCGACGATCGCAATAACGACATCCTCAACGGACAGCGAGGACGCATAGCCTAAGCCATCAGGGGTGACTATGCGGTTCTGACCTTCGAAGTAGGACGTCTGAAAGGCGCGGTATGCTTCCTGCCGCTGCACCAACGTAGCGAGGTCATCGCTATCAGGTGCTAGCACTGGATCAACAGCATTCGGGCTCGTCAACGCGGAACGCGCACCTTGGAAGCACAACTTCTGCCGATCTCGGTTTACGTCATGATTTCCGGGGATGCAGAAGATGCGTTCCTTCGGAACTCCGGACGCACTGACCAACTCATCAAAGAAGTGCTTGACTAGTTCGTACTCTTCCCTCTTGCCTGAGAACGCTAGATCGCCCGTTGCGAGTATGAAGTCTAAAGCCAAACCTTGGCGACGGCGCTGACGTATTGAGTCCGCGGTGGCGCGCAACACAACATCTTGCGACCACTCGTCGCGTTGCCGCATGTGGATGTCAGAGACTTGCAGCCATGCTATTTCGCGCAAGTGAACTTCCTCTGTCAATGTTGGCAATCATAGGACGGCTGCCTCTCCGGGGCGATGGACAGTTCGCCGCTTAACGTGGAGGCAAGAAGGAGGGGACGCCGATTTTGCGCTCAGAACCGCTGTACCTTGATAGGCCGAGATGGTAGCCATTTTAGTGCAGCGGTGCTCAAACTGACTCTGTTGCTCCTTCTGCACCGCCGGCAGAGAAAGCAACCTCTGAATCTCAAGATTGATGTTCTTCCGAGCAGCGCTTTGAAGCGCCAGCCTCGAGCGTAGGTTGAAGAAGGACAAACCAACCCCGCACGCAGGGGTTAAGTCCGCACTTAGCTGAAAGCTAGAAAGAAGAGTTCGCCTATTTTGGCAATATTCTTGACACGCGAGAAATCTTCGCCGTCGAATACGGCCGGCTCGAACTGGAACTGGCGACCCATGCCGAACCGCGTCGCGTCGCTTCCAGATGGGCCTCGCGAAAGTCCGCGTTGGGTCGACAAGCGACCTTCAGTCGGGTGGTTAACTGGCTGGTGGTAGCTGATCTAGTTGTTCGGCGAACTTGACCTCACGGCAACGCCCGGATCGCCGGTCGGAACACGTCGGACATGCGCATTGTCTGGTCGATCATCCAGGCGATGTACTCGGGCCAGCGGGTTTCGTCTTCCAGTGGGCTGTCGGGACGGTAGAGGGCGATGCGGCAGGCGTGGGCGTCGGGGAGTTCTTGCCAGTCCAGGGCGCAGCCGAGTTTTGCCTCGATCGGCTCGCGCTGCTGGCGCAGTTGTTCGAAGCGGAGCTTGGCTTCCTTGTCATTGATGTAGACCTCCACGCCGAGCCGCGCGTCGCGCTGGCTGGCGGTGCCGCTGAGGATGAAGCCGGCGCGGCCCAGCGAGATCTGGATCCAGTGCTGGGGACGCGGCTTCTGTGGCTTGATTGCCGAAGTGCGCTCGGCCAGTCGGGCGACGAACTCGGTCCAGAATTTCAGCTGGCGCTGTTTGGTTGGCGTGGCCACGCTGGCGGCGCGTGCGTTTTCGCGACCGGATTTGGCCCAGTCGTTCGGCTTGCACACCACCTTGAAGCTCGGTGCCAGCGGCGAATCGGCGATGCGCCACAGCTCGATCTCAACCGCGAAGAAATTCAGGTCATCCGTGGTGTTCTGGTTGAGGAATTCGAACGCGGCCACGTGTTCGGCGCGGAACGATTCGGCCACCCAGATCACCTTCTTCGCACCGACCCCGGCAGCGTAGGTTACGATCTGGCCGAGATGACTGTGATTGGTCTTCTCCAGCTGGTTCTCGATGATCACCGGGCCGCTGTCGTCCGAGCACAGGATGTCCAGCTTGAAGTCGCCCACCCAGTGCTCGGCCTGCACCAGTTCCAGCTCGCTCAGGCCCAGCGCATCGGCCAGCCGGTCGAGGTTCTCCTGCTCGGCTAGCCACGGTGTGAACTCCAGCGCCTCGTGTCGCCATGCCTCGCGCAGGTTGATGCGTTGAAGCTGACTGAGCTTGGGTTTCATGGCGTGGCTTCCTCGATCAGTGCTTGTGCGTCGGGCAGACGCAGCTTGCCGGAGATCAGGCGGGGGAGCAGGGTATCGCGGAGTTGGGAAAGATTTCGCTGCATGGCGCTGCTTTCGTTCTGCTTGGCAAAAAGCGGCGACGCAATGGCGGAGAAGGCATCAAGAACCGAATCCGTCGGAAGCACCGTGGTCGTCGCTGAAACGAGTTCCGGTCGCACGGCGGGATAGGCACCGCCGTCCGCAAGATTTGCGAGTCGCTCGATGTTGCTGTCGCACGTCGCCGCCAGATATACGAACTCCCTGGTAGTTGTCGCTTTCGGACTGAGCACCGCAAAGCCCGTGCTGCCAGTCAATGCCGCATCGGCATCCGCAACGTACGCAAAGGATCGATTGCCCGGCCGCACCGTGCCGACAATTGTGTCGCCGCGGCGAAGAATCCGCCGAGCACGGCTTGGAGCATCGGCAAAGACGTAGTCGCTGACCGTGTCGATACGATTGTCTTTGACGTTGCTCAGGTCGAGGTAGCGAAGGATCGCGGGGTGGTTCTTATTCGACCAGCTGAGTGCGTTCAGATCGGAATAATTTGAAAGGGAGCCAACACCCCAGCCTTGCGGGATCGGGCCGAGTGCGGAATCTTCGAAGGAGTCCGGGAACAGCGCGGCGGTGGCGGCGTCCACGCCGTCGGGCTCGCGGCCTTCGACTTTCGCATGCACAGGGTCGAAGTCGATGAACCACGACTTGAACAGGGCTTGGGCGATGGCTTCGAGCGTGATGTTCGTTCGGCGCAACAGTTCAATTCGCGCCGAGAGCTCGAAATACGTGTCGCCTACGACCACCTGCTGAGGTCGAGAAGGGATGGGGATCCACAACTTGTCGAAATCACCCTTCTTGAAGTGTGGAATCATCGTTCCAACGTGCATGATCTCTATGCGGTGCTGTATCTCAGCACTTCGAAGCGCGGCAAAAAGGTACTTTGGGTAGATCTTCCCTTCATCCGCGCGTATCGAGACCATGTCTTGGGCGATGCAAAAATCGACGGGGTTAGGAGCGAGGCATACTCTGCCAGGACTCCCCTTCGTGACGAAGATGATGTCGCCAGGATCTGGGTGGCCCCGAAACCACGTTTCATAAGTCGAATCTGAAACAAAGCGTGTTGTTTCGTATGCCGGATAGAGCAGGTCATTCTTGACGCAGTTAGTCGCAATCAACGGCATCCCCGTGTCGCCGACAGGGCAGGTCTTTCCTCTGTTATCGATAATTTTCTTCGCGCAGTCAGCTAGTGTGAGTTCCTTAAACGCCATAACCCAACGCCCCCAGCTTCTCCCGAATCAACGCATCTAGCTCCGCACCCTTCGCCATCTGCTCGGCGAGCTGCGCGGTAAGCCGATCCATCTTGTCGCTGAACACCTCGTCGTCGTCCTCGATATCCTCCACGCCTACGTAGCGACCGGGGGTGAGCACGTAGCTGTGTTCGGCGATTTCGGCGAGCGGCACGTTGCGGCAGAAGCCGGGGATGTCGGTGTAGGGTTCGGGCGGCGCTTCGACTTCCTCGCTCCTCAAAGCCGTGGCCATCCGTGGCCACTCCCCGCGTGCGCCCTGCGGGCTACGCTCAGCGTGAACGGGTTTCTTTGAGCCCTGCGGATTGCGCTCGGTGGGAGCGGGTTCTTGGTTGTCTTGCGCGAATCGCGTGTCGTGCGCGAAGCCGTCGGCGCGCCAGCGGTGCACGGTGTCGCCGATGCGGGCGATGTCCTCGTCGTCGAATACACGGAACACGCGACCTTCCATGCGACCGAGTTTGCGGGCGTCGATGAACAGTACTTCGCCGCGGCGGTCGCGGCCGTTCTTGGTCTTGTCTTTCGCCAGGAACCACAGGCAGGCGGGGATCTGGGTGTTGAAGAACAGCTGCGGTGGCAGCGCCACCATCACCTCGACCACGTCGCGTTCGACCATCGCCTGGCGGATCGTGCCCTCGCTGTTCTGGTTGGAGCTCATGCTGCCGTTGGCCAGCACCACGCCGGCCTGCCCGCGCGCGGACAGGTGGTGCAGGATGTGCTGCAGCCAGGCGTAGTTGGCGTTGCCGGCGGGCGGCGTACCGAACTGCCAGCGGCGGTCGTCGGCGAGGCGTTCGCCGCCCCAGTCGCTGATGTTGAACGGCGGGTTGGCCAGCACGTAGTCGGCGCGCAGGTCCGGGTGCTGGTCGCGGTGGAAGGTATCGGCCGGCTCCTTGCCGAGGTTGAAGTCCATGCCGCGGATGGCCAGGTTCATCGCCACCAGTCGCCAGGTCGTCGGGTTCGCTTCCTGGCCGTAGATGCTGAGGTCGCCGAAGCGGCCGCCGTGGCTCTCCACGAACTTTTCCGACTGCACGAACATGCCGCCGGAACCGCAGCATGGGTCGTACACCTTGCCCTTGTGCGGGCCGAGGATTTCCACCAGCACCTTGACCACCGAGGCGGGCGTGTAGAACTGGCCGCCTTTCTTGCCTTCGGCGCTGGCGAACTGGCCGAGGAAGTATTCGTACACCTCGCCCAGCACATCCTTGGCCTTGTCGCCCGCGCCGAACCCGATGGTGGAGACCAGATCGACCAGCTCACCGAGCTTGCCCGGTTCGAGTTGGGCGCGTCCGAAGCGCTTGTCGAGGATGCCCTTTAAACGGGGGTTGTCCGCCTCGATCGCGTCCAGCGCGGCATCGATGCGGCGACCGATGTTCGCCTGCTTGGCGTGCGCGCGAAGGTTTTCCCAGCGCGCCTGCTCGGGCACCCAGAACACGTTGGCGGCGGTGTAGTAGTCGCGATCCTCTTCCGCGGCGGCGCGCACGACGGGGTCGTCGAGGTACAACTCCGACTCGGGGTCAGCCAGCGCCACGCGCAGACCGCTGCGCAGCTCGTCGAATGCATCGGAGATGTACTTCACAAAGATCAGCCCGAGCACCAGATGCTTGTACTCGGCTGCGTCCATGCTGGAACGCAGCTTGTCGGCGGCGGCCCAGAGGGTTTTCCTCAACTCGATATTCAATGCTCTCGTTTCCTGCAAGCTGGCCGCAACGGTCGATCCGCCGGTGATGGTAGCGCGGGCATGTGGGCGAATCGCGGTTCTGGCTAGCGTCGAGCCTCAGCTCATGCACGGTTTGTGCATCGACTCCCAACCGTTCGCGCTGAGCCCTTCGACAAGCTCAGGACAGGCGTAGCCCGCGCAGCGGGCGGAGTCGAAGCGCAGCCAAGCGCGCACACCCCATCGCAGGCATGCCCTTCGACTTCCTCGCTCCTCAGAGCTGCAGCCATCCATGGCTGCTCCCCGCGTGCGGCGCTGCGCGCCTACGCTCAGAGCCTGCCCCGGACTTGATCCGGGGGTGAACGGGCTGAAGTTAGACTCCCCGATCAGGTTCGCGGAGCGTGTCGGCGTCGTTACTCCGACGCCGGCAGGTACTTCTGGAACCAGCCCAGCGCCCGTTGCAGCACGTCGCGCTGGTGCGCCGGATCGACGAAGTGGTGGCCTTCGTTCGGGTACACCACCAGCGAGGTCGGCACGCCTTGAGCACGTAGCGCGTGCCACATCTCGAACGATTGCGGCGCGGGGCATTCGGCGTCGCGGTCGCCGACGACGATCAGCATGGGCGTCTTCACCTGCTTGATGAAGTTGATCGCCGAGCTTTTCGCGTACACCGCCGGGTCGTCGTAGACGGTGGCGCCGAAGAAGGGTGGCATCCACTGGTCGATCAGGTTTTGCCCGTAGTAGCTCTGCCAGTTGGAGATGCCGGCGCCGGCGACCACGGCGCGGAAGCGCTGGGTCTGGGTGGGCGCGAACATGCTCATGAAGCCGCCGTAGCTCCAGCCGGTGAGGCCCAGGCGCTTGTCGTCCACCGGCACCTGCTTCTCCACCGCGTCGATGCCGGCGAGGGTGTCGCGCAGGTCGCCGTAGCCGAAGTCCTTGCGGTTGGCCTGCACGTATTTCTCGCCCTGGCCGAAGCTGCCGCGCGGGTTGGGCATGAACACGAAATAGCCCAGCGCAGAAAATGGCACGGCGCCGTAGCCCACGCCGGGCCAGCGCGGGATCACGGCACTGGCCGGGCCGCCGTGGATCACCACGATCATCGGATAGGTTTTCTTCGCGTCATAGTTGGCCGGGTACAGCAGCCAGCCCTGGTGGTGGAAGCCTTCGTTGTTCCATTCCACCGACACCGCCTTGCCCCACGATGGCCGCTGCGCCGCATTGATCGCGGTGACGGCGGGCGGCGGGGTGCTGTCCAAGGGGCCGGCATGCACCTCGGCGGCGTGGGCGTAGGAACTCTGCACGTAGGCGAGCCGGCGGTGATCCGCCGACAGCGACATCGCCATCGCGGCGCTGCCGTCGCCGATGCTGGCCGGCAGGGTGAAGTGCAGCTTCTGCTGGCGTGCGCCGTCGATGCCGACGCGCCAGGTCGCCAGCTGGCTGTGGCCGTTGCTGATCTGGCTCACCAGCATCGACTGCGGATCGTTCCAGGCCAGCCAGGTCGGCGTGACATGGATGCCCGGGGTCAGGTTGGCCGGCGCCCCGCCGGCGGCGGCCACCGCGTAGATGTCGCCGCCGGTGACGCCCTGATCGCTCATCAGGCCGCCGATGAAGGCGATCCGCGAAGCGTCCGGCGACCAGCGCGGCAGCGCGATCTGCAGGCCGTGCAGCGAGCCGGTGCTCGTGTCGGCGGGATCGACCAGCAGGCGCGCCGCGGCACCCGGTTGCGCCGCCTGGGTGTACAGCTTGGCGATCCACCAGTTGTCGTCGCCCGGCGGCCGGGCCGCGATGTAGGCGATGCGCGAACCGTCCGGCGACCAGTCGAACTCGTAGGCGTACATGCCGGCCGGGGTAAGTTCGTGCACGGCGCCGCTGGCCACGTCGAGGCTGGCCACGCGCTGGATCTCCACGCCGCTGACGCCGATCTCGCCCGCGGGCCGCTTGGCCGCGGCCACCGCGCTGGCGTGGCGGGTGGCGCCGGCCACGTAGAGAAAGCCGAGCGTGTTGCCGTCCGCCGTCCATTGCAGGGCGCGTACGTAGCCGCCCAACTGCGCCAGCCGCACGGGCTGGTCGTGGCCGCGGGTGTCGGCGAGATAGATCGCGTTCTGCATCGCCTGGGTGCTGGTCAGGTCGACCTTGCAGTTGGAGATGAAGGCGAGGTGGCGCGAATCCGGCGCCCAGGCGATGCCGGATTCGGCGCAACCGCCGGGGCTGGCCGCCGCGGTGAGCGGACGGGCGTGGCTGCCGTCGGCGGCGGCCACGTCGATCGCCGGCTTGCCTGCGCGCTCGGTCACCCAGGCCAGCTGACGGCCGTCCGGCGAGATCGCCGCCGCCTGGATCGGCCGTGCCTTGCCCAGCTCGGTCAACAACTGCTCGATGCGCGGATCGATCTCGCCCGCCGACGCGGGCAGGGCCAGTGCCAGCAGACACAACGAGACACACAACAGCGCGCGCTTGGGCATGGGAGACTCCGGTTCGAGAATCCGCCCACGCTACAACCGGCTCACCCGCGCGCCAAGTGGGCGGCGTGCGTGCCGGGTTTGCGTATAGCTCACTTCGTTGCTTCCCCGCTACGCAGGGGAAGCAACGCCCTTCAGGCGTTCGCGTTGTCCGCTTCCAGGTGGTAGCGCGTGGCCACCGAGACCTCCTCTTTCGAGCCCAGGAACACCGGCACGCGCTGGTGCAGCCCGGTCGGTTGCAGCTCCATGATGCGCTGGCGGCCGGTGGTTGCCGCGCCGCCGGCCTGCTCGACGATGAAGGCCATCGGGTTGGCCTCGTACATGATGCGCAGCTTGCCGCCCTGCTTTTCGATCTTGGCGTCCAGCGGGTAATAGAACACGCCGCCGCGGGTCACGATGCGGTGCACGTCGGCGACCATCGAGGCGACCCAGCGCATGTTGAAATCCTTGCTGCGCGGGCCGGTGCTGCCGGCCAGCAGCTCGCCGATGTAGCGTTGCATCGGTGCCTGCCAGTGGCGCTGGTTGGACATGTTGATGGCGAACTCGGCGGTCTGCTCGGGGATGCGGATGTCGCGCCGGCTCAGCACGAAGCTGCCCACTTCGCGATCCAGGGTGAACTCGTGGGTGCCGTGGCCGAAGGTCAGTACCAGCACGGTGGCCGGGCCGTACACGACGTAGCCGGCGGCCAGCTGGGCCGTGCCCGGCTGCAGGAAGTGTTCGGCCTGGGGCTCGCTGACGTGATCCGGGCAGCGCAGCACCGAGAAGATGGTGCCCACCGAGATGTTCACGTCGATGTTGGAGCTGCCGTCGAGCGGATCAAACAGCAGCAGGTGGTTGCCCTTCGGGTACATGTCCGGGATCGGCTGCGGGTCTTCCATCTCCTCCGACGCGCAGGCGGCGAGGTGGCCGCCCCAGGCGTTGGCTTCAAGCAGGATCTCGTTGGAGATCACGTCCAGCTTCTTCTGCGCCTCGCCCTGCACGTTGATGCTTTGCGCGTCGCCGCTGCCGGCCATGCCCAGCACGCCGCCGAGCGCACCCTTGTTGGTGGCCACCGCGATCCGCTTGCAGGCGCGCGCCACCACCTCGATCAGCAGCGAGAGTTCGGCGTTGATGTGATCGGCGCGGCGTTCCTCGATCAGGAACTGGATCAGCGAGACGGGCTTCATGGCGGGCTCGTGGCGTCAAGGGAGAACGCCCATTGTCCCGGCTCCGCCTGAACAGTGCCAGCGCCAGCAAGAGTCGTCATCAACAGGAGTCGGCATTCCGGCGAAGGCCCACTGCTGTCCGGAATATTTCAGATACGCATTCCCCCCGGGCAGCTGCTGCTGAATATTTCCGCAGCTACTCTCGTGCACACCGCTCCGGGAACGCCCCTGCCGTCATTTCGGCGAAGGCCGGAATCGCACTTTCGTGGTGCAACCGCACACCGTCCTGCGAAAGTGCGGTGACCGCTTCGTCATTGAGAAGCGCCTCCGGTCTACGCCGGAATGACGAGCGCTGGTCGCCTGCTGACAGCACGTTGGCAGCAGGGGGTCGTCAAGCTGTACCTCCATAGCGGAGGGAAACATCATGCGCGATACGGTTTATTTCCTGGTATTCGACGGTTTTGCCGACTGGCAGGCCGCATTGGCATTGTGCGAGATCCGCCGCCCGGGCGACTGGCGGGTGCAGGTGGTGGGCGCCACGCGCGCGCCGGTGGTCTCGATGGGCGGGCTCGCCGTGCAGCCCGAGCTGTCGCTGGCCGAGCTCGACGGCAAGCGTGCGGCCCTGCTGATCGTGCCCGGTGGCCACCTGTGGCAGCGTGGCGAAGGCGAATGCGCGGTGGCGGCGATCCGTCGCCTGCACGCGGCGGGCGCGGTGGTGGCCGGCATCGACAGCGGCGTGCTGGCGCTGGCCCGCGCCGGCCTGCTCGACCATTGCCGCCACACCGGCAACTGGCCCGGCCAGATCGCGGCGCAGGTGCCGGGCTACGCCGGCGCCGAACAGTACGACAGCGAGGTGCTGGCGGTCAGCGACGGCGGCGTGATCACGGCCAGCCACCTGGGCAGCGTGGAATTCGCCCGGGAAGTGATCCACACCCTGGATCTGTACAGCCCGGTCGATCGCGACCACTGGTACCGCCTGTTCAAGCACGCCCAGCTGCCGCCGTGGTGCGTCGGCGAAGCGGTGGCGGCATGAGGATGGTGCCGTGAACCGTATCCTGCAACGCATCGCGATGGCCTATCGTCCGCTCTACCTGCGCGGCCTGCTGCTGGATGGGCAGTATCGACTGCCCGCGGCCGATCAGCCGGCCGCCGTGGAAAACCCGGCGCCACAAGCGCATCCGCGCGACCTTCCGTCCAGCCTCGACGACATCGAGCCGCAGGAACGGATCGACGCCCCGCTGCGCCACTCCGATGACCGCAACGACGACTGGACGTCGGCATCGGCCGAGACGCGGCATCTTTGAATTGCACGATTTCCATCTGCGCAAGGAACTTCCATGAGCACGACGCCACGCATCGCCTTTTTCCATTCGCCGCAGAGCCGCTCCGCCGGTACTCGTGCGCTGCTCGAGGAGCTTGGCGTCGGCTACGACTTGCACGTGCTCAACCTGAAGGCCGGCGAACAGCGCCAGCCGGCGTACCTCGCGATCAATCCGATGGGCAAGGTGCCGGCGATCCGCGATGGCGCGGCCCTGATCACCGAGCAGCCGGCCGTCTTCATCTACCTGGCCGATCGCTACCCCGAGGCGAAGCTGGCGCCGCCGATCGGCGATCCATTGCGCGGCCCGTACCTGCGCTGGCTGGTGTACTACGGCTCATGCTTCGAGCCGGCGGTGACCGACAAGTCGATGCAGCGCGAGCCGGCGCCGCCCTCGACCAGCGGCTACGGCGACTACGACACCATGCTGAAGACGCTGGTCGACCAGCTGGCGCAAGGCCCGTACCTGCTCGGCGAGCAGTTCAGCGCGGCCGACGTGTTGTGGGGCACGGCGCTGAACTGGACCACCATGTTCAAGCTGGTACCGGAGCTGCCGGTGATCCGCGCTTACATCGACCGCGTGCTGGCGCGCCCGGCGATGCAGCGCGCCGCGGCTGCCGATGCACAACTGGTGGCCGCACAGTCGGCGTGATGGCGTGACGAGGAAAGATGGCCGGCTGCGCGCGCTGCTCCTTCTCCCTCGGGCTGGGGATCCCGAATAACCACCTTTTTGTTCGTCATTCCCGTTTGACCGGCCTTTCGGCCATTGAAAGGCGCCTCGCGGGAATGACGGCATCGGGGGGTTTTCGAACTTCCCGGCCGAGCCAGGGGAGCGGGCTCTTCCATGACGTTCGACGCTGTTCGCCGTCGCCCGCCTCGGCGATGATGCGCGGATGCGCCGTGCCGATCGCCTGTTCCTCATCATCCACGCCCTGCGCGGTCGGCGCACCGCGCTGCCGGCGCGCTCGCTGGCGCAGACCCTGGGCGTGTCGCTGCGCACGGTGTACCGCGACGTGGCCGACCTGCAATTGTCCGGCGTGCCGATCGAGGGCGAGGCCGGCGTCGGCTACATGTTGCGCAAGGGCTCGGACATCCCGCCGCTGATGTTCAACGCCAACGAGCTCGAAGCCCTGGTGGTCGGCTCGCGTTTCGTGCGCGCGTTTGCCGGCGCCCGGCTGGCCGAAAGCGCGCAGGCCGCGCTGCTGAAGATCGAGGCGGTGCTGCCGCCGGATCTGCGCGAACGGGCCCGCAGTACGCGCATCTTCGCCCCGGTGTGGCGCGACCAGCATCGCGAGGATTTCGCCGCCCTGATCGACCAGCTGCACGCGGCCATCGTCGGCAGCCAGGTGCTGCGGCTGGATTACCGCGACGAGGCCGGCCAGCCCAGCGTGCGCGAGGTCGAACCGCTGTGCCTGTCGTTCTGGGGCGGCAAGTGGACGCTGGGCGCGTGGTGTCGCCTGCGCCGGGATTTTCGCAATTTCCGCCCCGATCGCATCGCCTCCGGCGCACCCACCGGCGAGGTGTTCGCCGAGGTCGCCGAGCGTGACCTGGCGGCCTATCTGCGTGCCGTGGGCGTAAGCAAGACCGACCTGCGCTGAGAGCCTTCCATAGCCGCCGGCGTGTTCAAGCGCAGCCTGCCGCGGTACGCTGAACGGATGTGCCGGACGACGTCGCCGCGCTCGCGCGACGTGGCGCCTCGTCCGGGATTCCCGATCGTCCTGCCAAGGAACCCGTGTGAACATTTTCCCGAGGATCACCCGCCTGGCCGCCTTCATGCTGGCCGTCGGCCTGCTCTCGCTGGCCCACGCGAGCGCCGCGCCCACGGCTGCCGCCGGCAGCGCGGATGCCCAGTTCAAGCGCATCTACACCACCGAATGGGCCTGGCGCACCGGCCGCCCCGGCAACGGCGCGTCCGCCGCCGCGACGGACAACAGCCGGCTCGATGACGTCGGCGCGGCCAGTCAGCAGCGGCGGCTGGACTACTGGCAGCGCGTCATGAAGCAACTCGACGCCATCGACGTGGCGCAGTTGTCGCCGGCCAACCGGGTCAACTTCGAGGTGTACCGCGCGCAGATCGGCAACCTGCTGGCCGACCAGAAGTTCAAGACCTGGCAGATGCCGTTCAACAGCGACTCCGCGTTCTGGTCCGACGTCGGCTACGAGCTGGGCGGCGACCACCTGCGCAGCGTCGCCGATTACGACAAATACCTCGACCGGATGGGCCAGATCCCGGCCTACTTCGACCAGCAGATCGCCAACATGAAACTCGGCCTCGAGCGCGGCTTCAGCGTGCCGCGCGAGGTGCTGAAGGGGCGCGACGTGTCGATCGCCGCGGTGGCCGAACTGAAGGATCCCACCGACAGCAGCTTCTACAAGCCGTTCAAGCACCTGCCCGCCGCAATCCCCGCCGACCAGGCACAGGCGCTGCAGGGCCAGGCGCTGCAGCGCATCCGCGACGAGGTGATTCCCGCCTATGCCAAGCTGCTGAAGTTCTTCCGCGACGAATACGTGCCGCAGGCGCGCACCACGCTGGCGGCCGAGGCGCTGCCCGACGGCAAGGCGTTTTACCGCCAGCAGATCCGCGAGTACACCACGCTCGACCTCAGCCCCGATCAGATCCACCGGATCGGCCTGGAGCAGGTGGCGAAGATCCACGCGCAGATGCTCGAGGTGATGAAGGACACCGGCTTCAAGGGCGACTTCGCCGCCTTCCTGGCCTACCTGCGCACCGATCCGCAGTTCTACGCCAAGACCCCGCAGGAACTGCTCGACAGGAGCGCCTGGGTGGCCAAGGAAGTGGACGGCCAGATGTCGAAGTTCTTCGGTCACCTGCCGCGCGCGCGCTTCACCATCGTGCCGGTGCCGGCCGACATCGCGCCGTACTACACCTCCGGCCGTGGCGGCGCCGATGCCTACCTGGTCAACACCTACGACCTGCCGTCGCGGCCGCTGTACAACATGCCGGCGCTGACCTTGCACGAGTCCTATCCGGGCCACGCGCTGCAACTGGAGCTGGCCGCCGAGCGGCATGGCCAGCCGGCGTTCCGCCGCAATGGCTACATCTCCGCCTACGGCGAGGGCTGGGGCCTGTACTCGGAATACCTCGGCAACGAGATGGGCATCTACAAGACGCCGTACCAGAAGTTCGGCTATCTCACCTACCAGATGTGGCGCGCCTGCCGGCTGGTGGTGGACACCGGCATCCATCACCTGGGCTGGACGCGGCAGCAGGCGATCGACTACCTCACCGGCAATACCGCGCTGTCCGACCGCGAGATCGCCAACGAGGTGGATCGTTACATCAGCTGGCCCGGCCAGGCGCTGTCCTACGAACTGGGCTACCTGAAGATCCGCGAGCTGCGCAGCAAGGCGGAGCAGGCGCTCGGTGCCAAGTTCGACATCCGCCGCTTCCACGACACCGTGCTGTCCACCGGCTCGGTGCCGTTGCCGGTGCTGGAAAAGCGCATCGACCACTTCATCGCCGACGGCGGCCCGGAGCCGGATTTCGGCTGCGACTGCGCCAAGGCGGGAAGCCAGGCGAAATAGCCTCGAAGCACGCCGGATACGCGTGACGCTAACTGCGAATTTGGAGTATCATGTATCCGTGCTTCATGTGGAGAGTACCGCCATGACCGCCCAGCCGACCCGCGTCGCCGAAGCCATGCCGCGCTACAGCCCGCCGGCCGACGCGTTGGCAGCGCCGGCGCTGCGCACCTTCTTCCGCCTTGCCGAGCACTGGAAGCTGCGCATCGCCGAACAGCGCAAGCTGCTCGGCGACCCGCCCGAGTCCACCTTCTACAAGTGGAAGCGCGAGCAGGACGGCAGCCTCGGCCGCGACACGCTGGAGCGGGTCAGCTACCTGCTGGGCATCTGGCAGGCGCTGCAGATCCTGTTCCCCGACCCGGCCCAGGCCGACGCGTGGCTGCAGAAGCCGAACGCCGCGCCGCTGTTCGGCGGCCAGTCGGCGCTGGAGCGCATGTTGTCGGGCAACGTCGCCGACCTGTATGTGGTGCGGCAATACCTGGATGCGCAGCGCGGTTGATGCCGCGTGTCGCACGTCGCGATACATTCACCCGCGATGCTGCGCTACATCCGTAGGAGCGCACCCTGTGCGCGATGCTTTTGCGAATCCCGAATCCCGAATCCCGAATCCCGAATCCCGAATCCCGAATCCCGAATCCCGAATCCCGAATCCCGAATCCCGAAAAAGGAGCATCGCGCACAGGGTGCGCTCCTACAGAAGATGCCGCACCTTGGAAATCCGATGTCGCCCCAGCTGCCACCCGTCAAACGCATCCGCTGGAACCAGGCCTTTCGCATCGTGCCCAGCCGTTTTCCGCCGATCGGCATCTACGACCGCGTCGCCGATCCGGCCGATCTCGATGCCGTGTTCGCGCTTGAGGCGATGACCAACCCGCGCCTGCGCGAGGAGGCCGGCGCGCTGCGGCAGGTGCCGAAGGAGCGTCGTTTGAGCGGGCCGGGTTCGACCCCGGTGATGGCCGCGTTCACCCACCTCAACCCGGAAGGCAGCCGCTTTTCGGATGGCAGCTGGGGCGTGTTCTATGCCGCGCACAGCGTGGCCACCGCGGTCGAGGAGACCGTATATCACCGCGAGCGCTTCCTCGCCGCCACGCGCGAGCCCGCCTGCGAAATCCAGATGCGCTGCTACCGCACGCGCCTGGACAGCCGGTTGCACGACATCCGCGGCGGTTGGGCGACTGCGCACGATCCCGACAGCTACGTGGCCAGCGTGGCGCTGGCCCGCGTGTTGCGCGCCGATGGCTCCAACGGCATCGCCTTCGACAGCGTGCGGCACCCGGGCGGCGAATGCGTGGCGGCGTTCTATCCCGACGTGGTCGGCGCCTGCGTGCAATCGCAACACCTGATCTACCGCTGGGACGGCCAACGCATTGCGCAGGTACTCGAGGTGTCGGAACTGGTGCGTACGCGTTAGCCTGTGGACAGGCGAAACCGGGAGACGCGAATCATGAGAGGCATGCGCAACCTGCTGCCGATCCTGCTGCTGTGGCCGCTGCTGGCGACGGCACGCGACAATCGCGAGAACGACCACGCACAGTGGCGCGCGGATATCGCCGCGTTCCAGGCCGAGGATCGGGCGCATCCGCCGGCGCCGGGCGCGGCGCTGTTCATCGGCAGTTCGTCGATCCGGCTCTGGAAGACGCTGGCAGCGGATTTTCCCGGCGTGCGCACGATCAATCGCGGCTTCGGCGGCTCGGAGATCGACGACGCGACGCACTTCGCCGACCGCATCGTGGCGCCATACCATCCGCGCGCCATCGTGATGTACGCCGGCGACAACGATCTTGCCGATGGCGACAGCCCGCAGCACGTGCTGGAGGATTTCCAGGCCTTCGTGCGCAAGGCCCGGGCGGTCGATCCGGGCGTGCCGATCGCCTTCATCGCGATCAAGCCGAGCGTGGCGCGCCAGGCGCTGCTGCCGCAGATCCGCGAAGCCAACGACAAGGTGCGCGGCTGGGCCGCCACGCAGCCGGGCGTGGGCTATCTGGACGTCTTCACGCCAATGCTGGGCAAGGACGGCCGGCCGGTATCGACGTGGTTTCGCGACGACGGCCTGCACATGAACCGCCGCGGCTACGCGTTGTGGGTCGGCATCGTGCGGCCGTGGCTGGACGCGCACGGCAAGGCCGCCATGCGCCACTGATGGGCTGTCTCAGGTATCCGCGCCGGCAGCCCAGCCCACCCGATCGCCGCGGGTGAACACGCGGTCGTCGTCCAGCACGTCGCCGGCGGCGTGCGCGGGCCGTTCGCTTAGGCGTGCGTAGATCGGGGTGAAGTCCGGCCGCGTCGCCTCGAACAGCTGGGCGAAGTCGTCGATCACGAAATAGGTCTGCTGGTAGGTGTCGATGCGGTAGCGCGTGTTCATCACGCGCTCCAGGTCGAAGCCGATGCGGTTGGGCGACGGCGAATCCAGGCAGTAGATCGATTCGCCCTTGGAGCTGACGATGCCGGCGCCGTAGATACGCATG
>Ga0070659_100001374_pt1 | contig 17526 bp, 14 predicted proteins | sample KBSC23metaG_FD_64666 | JGI IMG/M metagenome (GOLD analysis project Ga0070659, IMG submission 64666) | Corn rhizosphere microbial communities from Kellogg Biological Station, Michigan, USA - KBS C2-3 metaG | ecosystem: Host-associated > Plants > Roots > Rhizosphere > Soil ... | reverse complement strand
ATTTGGATCGCCATTGTTGAGCGTGTCCCCCCTCCCGTTGGCGATCCAAATGCTCCGTTGCAGGCGTTGATCTTTGATTCGGTGTTTAACTCGTTCCGTGGTATCATCGCTTACTTTAAAGTGGTGAATGGCGAGATACGCAAAGGCGACAGGGTAAAATTCTTCGCTACCGAAAAGCAATATATTGCTGATGAGGTAGGTACACTAAAGCTGAACCAATTGCCTAAAGACGTGATCAAAACGGGCGACGTAGGCTATATCATATCAGGCATTAAAGAAGCCCGCGAGGTTAAGGTGGGCGACACCATCACCACCATAGCAAACCCCTGCGCCGAAGGTATACAAGGTTTTGAAGAAGTAAAACCCATGGTATTTGCCGGTATTTACCCGGTTGACACTGATGAATATGAAGAATTGCGCGAGGCAATGGCCAAACTGCAGCTGAACGATGCATCGCTGGTGTTTGAGCCTGAATCATCAGCCGCTTTAGGTTTTGGATTCCGATGCGGTTTCCTTGGGATGCTGCACATGGAGATCATCCAGGAGCGTTTGGAGCGCGAATTTGATATGACGGTGATCACCACGGTGCCCAAGGTATCGTACCTTGCCTTCACCACTAAAGGTGAAGAGCTGGAAGTACACAACCCATCTGATCTGCCTGATCCAAGCAAACTGCAATATGTTGAAGAACCTTATATCAAGGCCAACATCATCACCAAATCAGAGTTTGTTGGGCCTATCATGTCGTTGTGTATCAATAAGCGTGGCTTTATTGTAAATCAATCATACCTCACGTCAGATCGCGTTGAGCTGGTATTCGAGATGCCTATGGGCGAGATCGTGTTCGACTTTTACGACAGGTTGAAAACTATATCAAAGGGCTACGCCTCTTTCGATTATACACAGATAGGTTACCGCCAGTCGGATTTAGTGCGTTTGGATATCCGTTTGAATGCTGAACCTGTGGATGCATTATCATCATTGATACACCGCAGCAACAGCTACGATTTTGGTAAGAAGATCTGCGAAAAGCTGAAAGAGTTGATCCCCCGCCAGCAATTCGAGATCATTATTCAGGCATCCATCGGTGCTAAGATCATCGCCCGCGAAACAGTGAAAGCCATGCGTAAAGACGTTACCGCCAAATGTTACGGTGGTGATATCTCGCGTAAGCGTAAGCTGTTAGAGAAACAGAAAAAAGGCAAAAAACGCATGCGCCAGGTTGGTAACGTAGAGATACCGCAAAGCGCGTTTATGGCGGTGTTGAAACTGGATTGATCGGTAACCAATAGATAACCTGATGTATAAATACTTACAAGTAAGTTTTTATACATGGAGAGGGATTAAAACGGTTATTGACCTTGGTGATTTTTCTTATGGGGAATGGATAGTTTACGATGGCGGTGTACCTAAGTACCTTGTTGATTTGCAAACTGAAAACGAATCGGATATGATCATTAATTCTCTGATTAATAAAGGAATTGAAACCATTGAAAGCATCTTATCTAAAGTAAGTATCAAACATGGAGTTAAACTTAACTTGTCTATGATGCCATTCATCCGACTCATAAAAAAAGAAGAACTCGTAGAATTAGACTTATCACCACTACCTGTTGATTGGCTCAAAAACATATAAAGCTGTATGCAATTACTCGACGGAAAATACGTATCAGAAAAACTAAAAGGTGAAATAGCCGAACAGGCTGCCGAATATTTAGCTAAGAGTGGCCGTAAACCGCATTTGGTGGCGGTTTTGGTGGGACATGATGGTGGCAGCGAAACCTATGTGGCCAGCAAGATGAAGAACTGCGAAAAGGTTGGTTTTAAATCGAGCCTGGTGAGGTACGAGGATGATGTTACCGAAGAAGAACTATTGAAAAAGGTGGAAGAACTGAACGCTGACGCCGATATCGACGGTATCATTGTTCAACTCCCCCTCCCAAAACATATCGATCCTGAAAAGGTAACCGAACGTATCGATCACCGTAAGGATGTGGATGGCTTTCATCCGGTTAACCTGGGCCGCATGCAGCGTAACCTGCCATCGTTCATCCCGGCAACGCCTTATGGTATTACACTGATGCTGAAAGAGTATGGCATAGAAACCGCGGGTAAGCATTGCGTGGTGGTTGGCCGCAGTAACATTGTGGGTTCGCCTATGAGTATCCTGATGGCGCGTAACACCACTCCCGGCAACTGTACAGTAACCATTTGCCACAGCCGCACACCGGATATCAAAAAATTCACTTTAGACGCTGATATCCTGATCGTGGCCATCGGTAAAAAGAACTTTATTACGGCAGATATGGTGAAAGATGGCGTGGTTGTAATTGACGTAGGCATGAACCGCGAAACCTCCACCCTGACCAAATCGGGCTATAAACTATACGGTGATGTTGATTTTGAGGGTGTAGCCCCTAAGTCATCATGGATAACCCCGGTACCGGGCGGCGTTGGTTTGATGACGATTATTGGGTTGTTGAAGAACACGCTGGCTTCGGCGAATGGGGACGTTTATTAGTAGCAAGTAGTTCATGGATCATAGTTCATAGTAAAAAGCATTACCATGAACCATCAACTATGATCTATGAACCAAATATATCCCAAATCGAGCTTACTCCTACATACACCCCATCCTCCCGTATTTCAACGGGATAAGTTTGCAGATAATCACCTTGGCCAGGGCTGCCTCTGCCGGTTTTAATATCATAACTGTAACGGTGGAATGGGCATATCAGCTTGCCATCTTTACACCAGCCCTGGCTGATATCGGCTCCGGCATGCGGGCATTTGGCGGCTAAGGCATGTATTTCGTTATCAACGCCAACCAGGCAAATATTCTTGCTCCCGGCCTTAACTTTGGTTATAAACGGGTACTTTAATCCACTGTTATTTAACACCTTATGCCACTTCATCTAAAATCAATAGTCAATTTTAAAGTTCATCACATCGGGGTTCTTAAACGCGTCTTCAATATTGGTTTCGATGGTGACCGACTTTTTATCGGCCGATAGTACGGCCCGTTTATTATCAATCTTTGTAATCGCTTCAGGAAAGTTCATGGTGATCTTATAAGGCATATCGATCAGCATCGCTTTCGACAGGTTGAACATCGCCTCGTTCTTTTTGATGTATTTGCTGAACTTGCTTTTATCAATAGTTCGGTAGAACCTGTGCGGCCCGATATCGTATTTATAGTAATCCTGCAAAAACATCAGCTCGTTACCGTTCACATTCACATTTTTTGCCGCTTTCTTGTCGGATATAAAGGAATTGAGATGCTCGCCGGATGTTAACCTGGATACATTCTGGAGATAATAGTCCAGCTCGGCGCTGTTATTTGCAGAGTGCTTAATACTGGCCTTCATAATGTTTTGGTTCAGGTTCATCCGGATAGACAGATCGCTGGTTTTTGACATCGCTAACTGCGCCGAATCCATCTTTTGGCGAATACTATCGGGCAGCATGGCGTAAAAGTTAACCGAGGTATCCTTCACCATCTTAAATTGCGGGCTTTGCTTTACCGAATCGGCCAGCAGGTTTACCAACACCGATATGGCCTTGCTCATATCAAAGTTATAGGTAACATTGCACGATCCATCCGGGTAAAAATCGTATTGTTCTTCCAGGTCCACACAGGATGAAAGGCAAACTACCAGTAACAGGAAAAAAGCAAAGTAAAGTTTCTTCATGCGATCGCTTTTGTACCATAACAAATCTAACTCATTTTTGGTTGATAATGATGTATTTATTTCTTCCGGCGGCATATCATAGCAACGCCATAAATTGCCTGCATCTGCCACAGCTAAATTTTTTGTGTAAATTTGCAGCTTAATTATGGTGAATCAGATACCGGAAGACGGCACATTGCTTCCATTAATGGAAGAGTTTTATACAATACAGGGCGAAGGTTTTAATACCGGCAAAGCCGCTTACTTTATCCGCCTGGGTGGCTGCGACGTTGGCTGCCATTGGTGCGATGTAAAAGAAAGCTGGGACGCGGCTATCCACCCGTTAACCGCTGCCGATACCATTGTAGATAACGCTTCAAAATTCCCTGGAAAAGCCGTTGTAGTTACCGGTGGCGAACCGCTCATCTATAACCTGGACTATCTTACCGCGCAATTGCAGCAGAAGGGCATTAAAACCTTTATCGAAACCTCAGGTGCCTACCCTATGTCGGGCTCATGGGATTGGATATGTTTATCGCCTAAAAAATTTAAGGCACCAAGTTCGATGGTGGCTCCTTTGGCGCACGAGTTGAAAGTGATCGTGTTCAACAAGTCGGACTTTGAATGGGCCGAGCAATACGCTCAGTTGGTTTCGCAGGATTGTAAACTGTACCTGCAGCCCGAATGGTCGAAATCGAAAGAGATGATACCGCTTATTGTTGATTATGTGATGAATAATCCGAAATGGGAAATATCATTACAAACGCACAAATACCTTAATATTCCGTAAACTTGCAATACGCCGCACATTTGCGCGTATCTACAAGTATGAAACGCTTTATTGCTATCCTGTTCATCTGTTTACCTGTATTCCTCCGGGCACAGGAAAGATCGTACACCACGGGCAATAAAACGGCTGTAAAGCAATATATCCGTGCACAGCAGTATATGAGCTATCAGCAATATGACGAGGCCATAAGCCTGTTGAAATTAGCTGTAGAGGGCGATCCCGGTTTTTTGGAGGCACAAAACTCATTAGCCGATCTGCTCAAATTAAAAAGGCAATACAAAGAAGCTATATCGCATTACCTCAAGATTATTTCGGTTAACCCGGAATTTAACCGCGCGGTTTACTATAATCTTGGTGATGCCGAGGTAAATCAGGCCGATTATGCCAACGGGCTTATCCATCTGCAAAAATATCTGGACTATCCTGCCATCACAAAAAGGCAATACGCGGAATTGCTGCTGGCCGACTGTAAATTCAGTATCGAAGGTATAAAGCACCCTGTTCCGTTCAAGCCGATAAATTTAGGGCCCGAAGTGAACAGTGCCTATGATGAGTATTTCCCGATGGTGACTGCCGATGAAGGCGAACTGATATTTACCCGTAAAATAAAGAGCAACGAAGATTTTTACCACAGCGCCAAAGTGAAAGGCAAATGGGCGCCAGCTGCTTACCTGAGCGACAAGATAAACTCGCCCCAATTTAATGAAGGCGCGCAAGCCATTACGCAAGATGGCGAATATATATTTTTTACCTGCTGCGACAGGCCAAGCGGCTTAGGCAGCTGTGATATTTACGTAGCACAAAAAAACGGAGATAACTGGGACAGCCCCGTAAACCTGAATGCGCCGGTAAATTCCGCTGCCTGGGAATCGCAGCCATCTATCAGCGCGGATGGACAAACGCTGTACTTTTCGAGTAATCGTAAAGGTGGTTATGGGGGTTATGATATCTGGAAATCAACCCTGACTGAAAAAGGCTGGGGTGTTCCCGAAAATCTGGGGCCTACCGTGAACACACCTTATGATGAGCAATCGCCTTTTATTCATCCTGATGACAATACGCTGTATTTTTCGTCGAACGGCTGGCCCGGTTTTGGTAATATGGACCTGTTTATCAGTCGCCGTGGCACCGATGGTAACTGGCAAAAACCGCTTAACCTGGGCTACCCCATCAACACCAGTGCCGATGACAGCGGCCTGAGTCTGAACGCCAATGGTAATTATGCTTTCTTCGCTTCAAACAACCTTAAAGGGTATGGCGGGTTTGATGTTTACACCTTCGAAATGCCGGTTCCGTTACGCCCAAAGCTGGTAACCTATGTAAAAGGCAGTGTAAGAGATGCTAAAAGCAAACACCCTATTGGCGCTACCGTCGAAATAATCGACCTGGCCAACAGCCGCATGGTTTACCAAAATAACCTGAACGAGCAAGGGCACTTTATGGCTACGCTTACATCGGGTAAAAACTACCTGCTCAATATTTCGAAACAGGGTTATATGTTCTATTCCGAGAATTTTTCCCTTACGGGCGATACTACCAGAAAGCAATTCCTTATCGATGTACCCTTGCAGGTGATTGAAATGGGCAATAAAGTGGTGCTTAAAAACATCTTTTTTGATACCAATAAATACGATATCAAGCCCGAATCAAAGATCGAAATGCAAAAGATCATACTCTTTTTAGTACAGAATCCAAACGTAAATATCGAAATATCGGGCCATACCGATAATGCCGGTAACGATGCGTTAAATCAAACCCTGTCGCAAAACCGCGCTAAAGAGGTTTATCAATACCTGCTTTCGCAAGGCGTTCCGGCAAACCGGCTAACTTTTAAGGGTTATGGCAAATCGCAACCCATTGCCCCAAATACCACCGAAGACGGCCGCCGCCAAAACCGCCGTACCGAGTTCAAGATCGTATCAGCTTAAGCGGCTTTTACTTCTTCTTCTATCGGTACGTTGACGTCCAGTTTTTCTATTTCGTAATCGTACATCAATTCGCTTTCAGTTATCAGCACCCCAAAATCGGTAAACTGCTGTCCCCCATCATAAGGGTATAACATGTATCCCCTTTTATCGGCATCGTAGCCGCTTAAAACAAACAGCTCTTCCGGGTATTTCTTTGCGCGTATCTTTCCGCCTTCCACAAGCTGGTAGGCATCATTTATGGTGATGAAATTATTGGTTTTCATATTTGTTATTGTTTATTGAGCTTTAATTTATGCAGCTAACGCTAAACAATAACTTTGCCATCAGCTAAACCACTTAAAAATATCGGTTTGTTTTAGTTGGGCTTTTTGGTCTTCTTTAAGATCGTGTACTACCCTGCCCTCGGCCATTTGTATAATGCGCTGCCCGTAGGTAAAGGCATCTTTAAGGTTGTGGGTTATCAATACAGTGGTCAGGTTAAAATCGTGGGTCAGTTTATCCGCTGTCTGCATCACAATATCTGCCGATCGTGGGTCTAAAGCGGCTGTAGGCTCATCTAACAGCAATATTTTGCAATTAGCCATTACACTCATCAGTAAGGTTAAAGCTTGCCGCTGTCCTCCCGAAAGTGTGCCCATAGGCTGGTTTATCTTGTTCTCCAACCCCATCCCTAACAGGGATAGTTTCTCCATCACTTTATATCTAAAACCATCATCAATGCCAATTTTAAGCCCTTTGGGATGAGTACGCAGTGCCGCCAGCCTGAAATTATCCAAAATGCTCAGATCTGGCGCGGTGCCGCTTAAAGGGTTCTGAAAAACCCTCGATATATAACGGCTGCGTTCATAATCCGGAAAGTTGGTAACATCCCGCCCATCCAGTGCGACAGTGCCGTTAGTAGGACTTATATTGCCTGCAATAATATTCAGCAGTGTCGACTTTCCTGAACCATTCGATCCTACGATCACTAAAAATTCGCCAATCTCTACATACAGGTCAATCCCGTTAAGGGCATTCACTTCGGTAGGTTTACCGGCATTAAATGTTTTGCTGATGTTTACCAGGTCTATCATGCTGTTTTGGAGGTTAAGCGTGGTAAACTAACAATTAATAACACAAATACCGCCGTAACCAGTTTGAGCAGGTTGGCATTAACGCCGATACTCAAGGTAAATGCTAATACCAACTGGAACAAAACAGCACCAAAAAGCACGGTAAACAGGCTTTTCCAAACTGTATTGATATTGAACCAATGAATAAGCGTTTCGCCGATGATGACCGAACCTAATCCAACGATCACAATCCCTATCCCCATATTAATATCGGCAAAACTTTGCAGTTGAGTTATCAGGTACCCGCTGGTTGCAGTTAGGGCGTTTGCTATGGCCAGGCCAATTATCTTCATCCGGTCGGTATCCACCCCCAATGCCCTGATCATGGTTTCGCTGCTACCTGTGGCACGCATGGCAATACCGAAGTCGGTTTTAAGCAGGTAGCCGATGATGAGCGTTAAAACAGCCACAAACAATAGGGCGAATAGCAGCGCGTTCTGGTTAGGATCAGGCAAAAACCTTAGCCTTGTGAACACGGTACTATAATCCCTTAACGGGAGGTTAGACCGGCCCATTATGGTTAAATTGATGGAATATAGAGCCGTCATTACCAATATACCGGCCAGCAGGGCGTTCACTTTAAGCTTGGTATGTATCCATCCCGTTAAGGCCCCCGCTAATGCACCAGCCGCTATTACAATAGGCAATATGTAATAGAATTTTAACCCATGCGTGAACAGCACCGCCGAAACAACGGCGCCCAACGTATAGCTGCCATCGGTAGTAATATCCGGAATGTTGAATATCTTCATCGAAATGTAGATACCGAGGGCTATCCCGGCAAAGCATAAACCCTGTAAAATCGCGGTCAGTAAAAAATCCATTTATTTAACGGCTTCAAAGTTCGACGGAATGGTAATGTTGTACTTTTTTGCCGATCCGGCATTGTATACCCGCTTACGTATCTTCACCATTTCTGGTTTTAGTCCGTCTGTTTTATGTGTTTTTAAAAATTGCGCGGCCTGTTCGCCTGCCTGGTAACCCCATTGGTAAATATCGGCACCATAGGCCGCTACCGCGCCACGCTGTACCAAACCCGCTTCGCTGGTAAATATGGGTACATTCTTTTCGTTGCAGCTTTTCAAAATGGTCTCAAAAGATGCGAACACGCTGTTATCCGGGTTGGCAAAAAAGGCGTCAATATTTTTATTCAATAATGATCTGGTAACCAATTGCGCTTCCGCGGATGAGTTAAGTGGTGTTGCTACCAATTCAATATTCAGATGTTTCGCCAGATCTTTAATCCTCGTCATCGCGTCAACAGACTGAGGCTCCGATTGATTATAGATCATCCCGATAACCAGTTTGCCGTTTTTAGGCTTTACCAGTTTTGGGATGATAGAAAATGAGGTATCAATATAGTTCAGATCTTCTTCTGCGCCAAATACATTTGCGGGGCCATTCCCTTTGGCATCTTCAAGCTTCATTAGCTTGGCTGTTGGCGCTACCATTTTAAAAATGGGGATAGTTTTAGTTTTTTGTGCCGCTGTAATGGTAGATAAGGTGGTACAGGTAGCCAGCAGGTCAACTTTCTCACTGATAAAGTAGTTCACTATCTGGGTTAGCGTAGGTATATCGCCCTGCGCATTGCGGTAATCTATTTTTACGGTATGCTGCTCTTCGCTAAAGCCGTTCTTTTTTAAAGCATCGGTAAAGCCTGTGCGGGCCTGGGCTATGGTGGCATCCTCAAAAGCATCAACAAAACCCACTACAGGCACATTATTCTTTTTGCTTTGGCAGGAGAACAGTAAAAACGGCAAAATTAAAAGGGGTAATAATTTGAGCTTCATGGCACTAATTTATATATATTTTCAAATTAATAGTTGCTTTTGAAACAATATTAGCCTCCGATCATTCCATCAATCAGCCATTCAATCATCAAAAAAAACTATTTTAGCGGCCAATGATACATATTACGTCTAAACTTCCGCAAACAGGTACTACCATATTTACCATCATGTCGGCATTGGCTGCACAGGTTGGCGCCATCAATCTTTCGCAGGGTTTTCCCGATTATGATTGTCCGCCCGAACTGGTGAACCTGGTTGATAAAGCCATGCGCGAAGGCCATAATCAATATGCTCCTATGGCAGGTTTAATGAGCTTACGCGAGCAGATAGCCATAAAAACAGAAAAGCTGCACCAAGCCGTATATAACCCAGATACCGAAATAACTATTACCGCAGGCGGTACGCAAGCCATTTTTACCGCGATATGCTGCGCCATACAACCTAATGACGAGGTGATAGTTTTTGAACCGGCGTATGACAGCTATGGCCCTGCCATTAAGGTAATGGGCGGCGTGGTTAAATCGCTTGAGTTATCGCCCGATGATAATTACGCTATTCCCTGGGATATGGTGCGCCGGCTCATCAGCAACAGAACAAGGCTCATTATTTTAAATACACCCAATAATCCAACAGCTAATATTCTGCAGCAAAACGATATTGACGAGCTATGCGCGATAGTGAAAGACCAGGATATCCTGATATTAAGCGATGAAGTATATGAACACCTGGTATACGACGGACAAACGCACCATAGCATGGCCCGTTATGAAGAATTGCGTAAACGCAGTTTTATAGTAGCCTCGTTCGGTAAGCTGTTCCATACCACAGGCTGGAAAATGGGTTATTGCATTGCCCCTGCCCAACTGATGGCCGAGTTTAGAAAAGTACACCAGTTTTTGGTGTTCAGCGTAAACTCGCCCATGCAATATGCCATTGCCGAATATTTAAAGGACGAAAGCAGCTATAACGGTTTAGCAACATTCTTTCAGCAAAAGCGCGATCATTTTCGCGAAGGTATGGCGCAAACCCGGTTTGAGTTGCTGCCCTGCGCAGGCTCTTATTTTCAATCGGTTAAGTATGATAGCATAAGTGACGAAAAAGATACCGATATTGCATTACGTATAACAAAAGAGTTTGGCGTGGCATCTATACCAACCTCGTCGTTCTATTCGAGAGGTACAGATCATCATGTATTACGTTTTTGTTTTGCGAAAAAGCAAGAAACACTGGATAAAGCCGTTGATAAACTGAAAAGGATTTAACTTATTTAGCCGATCCGCGTAAAAAATCTACCGTAATGGATAATTTAAAAGTAACCGTTTACCAGGGATACCTGTTTTGGGAAAACATTGATAAAAACCTCCAAAATATTGGTTTGCGCCTTTCCAGCATCCGCGAGAAAACGGACCTGATCATACTGCCCGAGATGTTCAATACCGGGTTTACCATGAACGCGGCCACGCATGCCGAGCCCATGAATGGCAAAACCATGCAATGGATGATACAGATAGCCCAAAAGTACGAGTGCGTGGTTACCGGCAGCCTGATCATCAGCGAAAGCGGTAAGTATTATAACCGGCTGATATGGATGCGTGCCGATGGTACCTATGAATGCTATGATAAGCGCCACCTCTTTGCCATGGGTAAAGAACATCTTACCTATACGGCAGGCACCAAACGCCTTATAGTGGACCTGAAAGGATGGAAAATATGCCCTGTTATTTGTTATGACCTGCGTTTCCCGGTTTGGCTGCGCAATATCGACGCGGTTTACGATGTATTGCTGGTAGTAGCCAATTGGCCCGAAAAACGCGCGCTCCATTGGCGCACCCTTATCCCTGCCCGCGCTATCGAGAACCAATGTTATGTTATCGCGGTTAACCGTGTGGGGCACGATGGTAATGAAGTTTATCACTCCGGCGATTCGAACTGTATTGACCCGAACGGCAAAGTGATCTATTATAAACGTGATGAGGAAGATGTGTATACCTTCTCAATCAATGCCGATGAATTGGCGCTGGTGCGCCGTGCCATGCCTTTTTTAAGAGATGCTGACGATTTTAGCATCCAACAATAAAATTTGTGGTATGTTAGTTAAATAAATTTTAACGTTCATATTCACAAGGCTAAATCTTCGTTATTAACACCATGAAATATAAAGTCTATTTTAATAACCTTCTCCTTATATTCCTCTCTGCTACCGTTTTAACCGTATCGGCACAAAAAAAGAAAGATTATACACCGCTGGTAGATCCCTTTATCGGTACCGGCGGCCATGGGCATACTTACCCCGGTGCGGTTGTTCCTTTCGGGATGGTACAGTTGAGTCCGGATACCCGTTTAACCGGCTGGGATGGCTGCTCGGGCTATCACTATACCGATTCGGTAGTTTATGGCTTTTCGCATACGCATTTAAGTGGTACGGGTATCCCCGATTATTGTGATGTACTGTTTATGCCTACCACCGGCGAACCGAAGTTTAAGAATACCGAATACAGCTCTACTTTCAAAAAAAAGAATGAGTTTGCAACGCCCGGCTATTATAAAATCCGGCTCGATAAATATGGCATTGATGTGGAACTGACCGCTACCACACGCGTTGGCGTTCACCGTTATAATTTTCCAGGTGGCAGTAAACAGGCCAATATCATAATTGATCTGCAGCATCGCGATAAGGTGATCGAATCATCCATCGAAGTAGTTAACGATCGTGAAATAAAAGGCTATCGCCGCTCACAGGGATGGGCTAAAAACCAGTATGTATACTTTTACGCTAAATTTTCAAAACCTTTTAAAACCCATGGCATTGCTTTAAATGATGAACTACAGGAAGGTAAAGACAAAGTTGAAGGCACTAACGTAAAGATGTACCTGCAGTTTGATAACCCTGGCGAAGTAATATCAAAAGTAGGTATCTCATCGGTAAGTACCGAAGGCGCCCTGAACAACCTGGATACCGAAGTGCCCGATTTTGATTTTAAAAAGGTACAAAGGGCCGCTAAAGCTGCCTGGATGAAAGAGCTGGCTAAAATAGAAGTTGAAGGCGGCGCGCCTGTAGCCGTACAACCTCCGCCATCAAACAGCAACAGTCAGTATGGCGGCGGCGCTTACGGTATGGGTAATCCTTATGACAGGCAGCCAAGGCAGGCACCACAAATTGATTATGTCCGCATAAAACAAACTATATTTTATACTGCGTTGTACCACTGCATGTTAGCTCCAAACATCTACAGTGATGTTGACGGGCAATACCGTGGCCTGGATAATAAGATACACAAGGCTGATGGTTTTGATTATTATACCGTATTTTCTTTATGGGATACCTATCGTGCCGAAAATCCGCTGCTGACCCTAATTGATAAAAAGCGCACGCTTGATTTTATTAAATCCTTTTTAGCGATGTATGATGAAGGTGGTTTGCTGCCTATATGGCCACTGGCATCTAACGAAACCTACTGCATGGTGGGCAACCATTCCATTCCGGTAATTGTGGATGCTTATGCCAAAGGCATCCGCGATTTTGATGCGGAGAAGGCGTTAACCGCCATGAAAGCCGCCGTAAACCGTAACCAGTTTGGTTTAGATTCTTATCGTAAAAATGGGGCTGTATTGGCTGATAATGAGCACGAGTCGGTTTCAAAAACATTGGAATATGCCATTGATGATTACTGCATCGCTCAAATGGCAAAAATGATGAACAAGCCGCAGGATTACAGCGAATACATTAAACGCGCCCAATACTGGAAGAACCTGTATGATAACCAAACCGGATTTATGCGCGCCCGCAGCAACGGTGGCTGGTTCGCGCCGTTCTTGCCTACCGATGTAAACAATAACTATACCGAGGGCAATGCCTGGCAATACTCTTTCCTGGTGCCGCAGGATGTAAATGGTTTGATAGATTACATGGGCGGAAAAGATAAATTTGAGGCTAAACTGGAAGAACTGTTCACCACCAGCGATAAACTTACCGGCCGCGACCAGAGTGATATAACAGGCCTTATTGGTCAGTACGCCCACGGTAACGAGCCAAGTCACCATATGGCCTATTTGTTCGATTTCACTGATAATCCATATAAAACACAGCTCTACGTTAACCGAATTATGCGCGATCAATACAAAGCGACGCCCGATGGCCTTGCGGGAAATGAGGATTGCGGGCAGATGTCGGCATGGTATGTAATGAGCGCTTTGGGTTTTTATACCATTCAGCCGGGGCAGCCTGATTACCTGATAGGTTTGCCTGCGTTCGACAAAGCGGTTATTAATCTGGAGAATGATAAGAAATTTACCATAACAAGCTCAGGTTCATCAGGTTCCAGTTATTACTTGCAGGGAATGACGCTTAACCAGAACCCATATGGAAAGGTGTACCTGACTTATAAGGATATTGCCGATGGCGGTGATTTTGAGGTGCTTACCGGCCGCTTACCCAACAAGCTTTTTATGCAGGATCTGGAAAAACCGGTTTCAAAGATCGGCGATGAGCTTATTGTGCCTAACCCGTACCTCATCTATCCGGCACCTACCTTTAAAGATAAAACAACCATTTCTTTTGGCTGTGCCGATGCTGAAGCTAAGATATATTATACACTGGATGGCTCCACTCCCACTACAGGCGCTACTTTATTCACCCAGCCCATTACCGTTTCGGCCACTACCATCGTTAAATGTATCGCTGTTAAAAATGGGCTGCAAAGCTTTGTAGTTGAGGGTAAGGTTTCTAAGATACGTGATGATCTGAAAGTTGTATCCTTAAGCAAAACAACACATAATTATCCCGCAGGTGGTATAGACGCCCTGATTGACGGTATCCGTGGCACCAACGATTGGCGCATAGGCAACTGGCAGGGTTTCCAGGGTAACGACCTTGAAGTGGTGCTCGACCTGGGCAAAGCACGCCCGGTTAAAAATATAAGTTTAGAAACCTTGCAGGATACCGGCGCATGGATAGTTTTCCCGAAAGAGGTTGATTACCTGGTATCTGATGATGGTAAAACATTTAAGCAGGTAGCCGCGGTGAATACCAAAGTTGATGTTAAAGATGAAAAGGTACAAACGCAAAGCTTTACTGCCGGCTTAAATACCAATGCCCGTTACATCAAAATTATAGCTAAACAATACGGCCCGCTACCCGAGTGGCACGAAAGCAAAGGTGAGCAGAGCTATATTTTTGCTGATGAGATAACGATAAATTAGTCGGGAGTCGAGAGTTCTGAGTCTTAAATTAATATAAAACGACTTTTGACTCAGAACTCCGGACTTAAGACTTTCTATTCAACTTCCTTTTCACTTTTTCAAGTTCTTTCAATTCCTCATCCGGCAGTACAGGGTATTTCAGGTTCATATCCTCAAGCACCTGGAGCATAATGGTAGATATGGCTATCCGGGTAAACCATTTTTTATCTGCAGGGATAACGTACCATGGCGCTTTATCTGTCGCGGTTGCATTGATGGCATCTTCGTAAGCATCCATATATTCCCCCCAGCGTTCGCGCTCAGCCATATCGGCAGATGAGAACTTCCAGTTTTTATCCGGATCTTCTATCCTCGCCAAAAATCGTTCTTTCTGCTCTTCTTTGGAGGCATTTAAAAAGATTTTAATGATCACGGTTCCGTTATCGCTTAAATGTTCTTCAAAATAGCGGATACTGTTATACCTCTTTTCCCAGAATTTATCATCAATATCCTTAACATCATCTATCCCCGGAAGGTGCTGCAATAAAACCGTTTCGGGGTGCACCTTGCAAACCAGCACATCCTCGTAATGTGAGCGGTTATGAATACCTATACGGCCATTCTCGGGCAAAGCACGGTAATGCCGCCATAAAAAATCGTGGTCAAGCTCCTCTTTGCTGGGTTGTTTAAAGCTGTATACCTGGCAGCCCTGCGGGTTTAAGCCCGACATGGTATGCGCAATAGCGCTATCCTTACCCGCCGCATCCATCGCCTGGAAAATAATAAGCATTGCGTGGCGGTGTTCGGCATAAAGCGCCTCTTGTAGTTTGCTGATGCGTGATTTTAGTTGAGCTAAGATCAATTCAGCCTCTTCTTTTTTATAATCGCCGCTATCGTCGGTAGGATGATTTTTAATTTTAAATTTGTCTCCAGAAGATATTTTGAATTTTTTGATAATATTGTCCATAGTAAAAATAGCTTTGTGGCGTTATGCCTTGGTTAGTATATCAAACCAACAATGTCCATATTTGTTACCAGGCTATAAATTATACCATAATTCACATCGTTACTCATGTTTAAACGCGTAAAAAACAAGTATCTACGTTACTCTCTTATATTTATATATTTCCTTATTCTTTTTTTCTGCGCTATTGAGCTTAACTTTTTGTGGCTTTTTGGTTATTCGCCCGATATGCGCGACATTAAAAATCCAAGCATGTCGCTTTCATCTGAAGTATACTCGGCGGATGGCAAATTACTTGGCCGCTATTACAAAGAGAACCGCTCGCCGGTTGAATATAAAGACATTTCGCCTAACCTGATCAACGCCCTGGTTGCTACCGAAGATGTTCGTTTTTATAAGCATGGCGGGGTCGATTTTTATTCCTTTTTTTCCAGCATGCTTTCTACCGCAAAAGGCGACCGTCGTGGTGGCAGTACCATCACACAGCAGTTGGCAAAAAACCTGTTCGAAACACGTAAAAAGAACTCGCAGGGTTTAATAAGACATGTGCCGGTTTTTAAAACGCTGGTTTTTAAATGCAAGGAATGGATAACGGCGTATAAAATTGAACATGTTTACAATAAACAGGAAATACTGACCCTGTATCTTAACACTGTTCCTTTTGGCAATAATTCTTACGGTATAAAAACCGCTTCCAAAAAATATTTCAATAAAAACCCAATAGCGGTAAATCCCGCCGAAGCGGCAACATTGATCGGCATGTTAAAGGCTACTTCTACGTATAACCCTATCAATCATCCCGATAAGGCGGTTGAAAGGCGCAATACCGTACTGAAGAAAATGGTGAAATCCGATTACCTTAAACAGTCGGATTACGATCTGTACAGCGCTAAGCCTTTAGATCTCGACCTGAGTTATGTTGAGGACGATTCACAAGGCGATTCATATATCCGCCGGGCTGTTGAAAAATGGCTGGCACCCTGGTGCGCTGAGCACGAGGTTAACCTGTATGAAGACGGCCTGAAAATATATACCACCATCGATTCAAAATTACAGCAATATGCCGAAGAGGCTGTGGCCGAAAAGATGAAAATGCTGCAAAAGCGTTTTGATAACCTGTGGGGCAAAAAAAATCCGTGGCATGATCAGGATGGCAACGAGATACCGGATTATGCCTTTAAGATGGCGCAAAAGCTGCCTTCTTATAAACTGCTGGAGAAAAAATATGCCGGCAATGCCGATTCCATCCGTAATTTCCTGAACAGGAAAAAAAGGATGACCATATTCAGCTGGCACGGCGACAGGGATACCACGCTTTCGAGCCTTGATTCGATTGCTTACTACGCCAGGATATTGAATACAGGTATGATGACCATTGAACCCACATCGGGTAAAATAAAAGTTTGGGTGGGTGGTATCGATCATAAATATTTCAATTATGATCACGTTAACCAATCCAAGCGCCAGGCAGGCTCAACATTTAAGCCTTTTGCCTACGTAACCGCATTGGATAACGGCTTCTCACCTTGCGATAAATTTACCGATAAGCCGGTATCAATTAAATTTAAAGATGGCGGCAAAGATGATGTTTGGGAGCCTAAAAATGCCGATTTTAATTTCTCTTACCGCGAAATGTCGTTGCGCTGGGCCATGGGTAAATCGGTAAACTCCATCACCGCGCAGGTTACCGAAAAAGTTGGCTGGGATAAAGTGGTAGAATACGCGCATAAATGCGGTATTGAGAGCCAGTTGAAATCGGTGCCATCGGTATCATTAGGCACCAATGATGTTTCTGTATACGAGATGGTGCGCGCCTATAGCACTTTCTTAAATCATGGCAATAAAATAGATCCATTGCTGGTAACAAAAATTACTGACCAGGAAGGTAATGTACTGCAGGAGTTTACCCTGAAAAGTGAAAGAGTGTTAAGCGAAGAAACGGCCTGGCTGATGCTATATATGTTCCGCGGCGGTATGGAAGAACCCGGCGGCACATCGCAGGCGCTATGGGAATACAATGGCCTCTGGAAAAAAGATAACCAGATAGGCGGTAAAACAGGTACTTCATCAGGCTATGTGGATGGCTGGTATAT
>Ga0070659_100001371_pt1 | contig 17533 bp, 14 predicted proteins | sample KBSC23metaG_FD_64666 | JGI IMG/M metagenome (GOLD analysis project Ga0070659, IMG submission 64666) | Corn rhizosphere microbial communities from Kellogg Biological Station, Michigan, USA - KBS C2-3 metaG | ecosystem: Host-associated > Plants > Roots > Rhizosphere > Soil ... | reverse complement strand
CTTGATCTTTTCGATGGCGTCCGGATCGGTCAGGCCGTGGCTTGCCATGAATGCGGCTGCCGCGGCGCCGCCGAACCCGGTGGTGGACTGGCTTGCCAGGCGTGCGCCGGTGTAGTCGGCGGCGCTCATCCACAGGCGGCAGGGGTGGCCTGGCGCGGACCACCGGTCGACGAGCCAGTCGGCCAGCCCGATGTGGTCCGGGTGCATGTGGGTGACGATGATGCGCAGCACCGGCAAGCCGTCGAGTTCGTCACGGAACACCTGCTCCCAATAACGTTGCGTGTCGGCGTTCGTGATGCCGCAATCGACGATGGTCCAGCCTTCCCGGCCGGCGATCCGGTCGCGCAGCAGCCAGAGGTTGATGTGGTCGAGCGCGAACGGCAAACCCATTCGCACCCACCGCACGCCGGGCGCCATGTCGAGTGTCCGGCCTGCCTCGGGCAGGGTATCTCCCAGGGGGTAGTGGAGTTGCCGCTCGAGTTCGTTCATTGCCATGGGATCGCTACACTGCTGCCAAAGGTTCAGTTCATTCATTCTAGGGATGGATGCCTGGCGGCACTGTCGCTCAGGTGTCTCGAAACATCTTCCAGGAGCGACCATGGAATTGCCCGGACTTGACCACCAACTCGGCGACGACATCGATGCGCTGCGCGACGCGGTTCGTGATTTCGCCGAACGGGAGATTGCCCCGCGTGCGGCCGAGATCGACCGCACCGACCGATTCCCGATGGACCTCTGGCGCAAATTCGGGGCGCTCGGCGTGCTCGGCGTGACCGTGGGCGATGAATACGGGGGCGCGGGCATGGGCTACCTCGCGCACATGGTCGCCATGGAGGAGATCAGCCGTGCATCGGCGAGCGTGGGCCTGAGCTATGGGGCGCACAGCAACCTGTGCGTGAACCAGATCCGTCGCAACGGCACGCAAGCGCAGCGGGCGGCATACCTGCCCAGGCTCATCAGCGGCGAGCACGTGGGGGCGCTCGCCATGAGCGAGCCCAATGCCGGCTCGGACGTGCTGAGCATGACGCTGCGCGCCGAGGAGCGCGACGGCGTCTTCATGCTCAACGGCACCAAGATGTGGATCACGAATGGCCCGGACGCGGATGTGCTCGTGGTCTACGCCAAGACCGATCCGCAGCGCGGTGCCGATGGCGTCACCGCGTTCATCGTGGAGAAGACGATGCCGGGCTTTCAGGTGGCGCAGAAACTCGACAAGCTGGGCATGCGGGGAAGTTCCACGGGGGAACTGGTGTTCCAGGATGTCGAGGTGCCGCGGGCCAACGTGCTGGGCGAAGTCAACGGGGGGGCGAAGGTGCTGATGAGCGGGCTCGATTACGAGCGAGCCGTGCTGGCGGCCGGCCCCATCGGCATCATGCAGGCGGTGCTCGACAACGTGGTGCCCTATGTGCACGAGCGCCGCCAGTTCGGACGTTCGATCGGCGAGTTCCAGCTGATCCAGGGCAAGCTGGCCGACATGTACACCACCTTGCAGGCCGCCCGGGCGTTCGCGTACACCGTGGGCAAGAACCTCGACCGTCTCGGGCCCGACCATGTGCGCCGGGTGCGCAAGGATTGCGCGTCCGTGATCCTCTGGTGCGCCGAACGTGCCACCTGGATGGCGGGCGAGGGCGTGCAGATCTTCGGCGGCAACGGCTACATCAACGACTATCCGCTCGGGCGGCTCTGGCGCGACGCAAAGCTCTATGAGATCGGCGCGGGCACGTCGGAGGTTCGCCGGATGCTCATCGGCCGTGAACTTTTCGGCGAGACCGCCTGACGGGCGCGCCCGGTAAAATCAGGCCATGTCCTCCGAACTTCAAGAACTCTTCGAGAACAACCTGCGCTGGGCGCGGGAAACGGAAGCCCGTACCCCGGGCTTTTTCACCAACTTGCTGGCCCAACAGGCGCCGCAGTACCTGTGGATCGGCTGTGCCGACAGCCGCGTGCCCGCGAACGAGCTCGTCGGGCTGCTGCCGGGTGAGCTCTTCGTGCACCGCAACGTCGCCAACGTGGTGGTGCATTCCGATCTGAACTGCCTGTCGGTGATCCAGTTCGCCACCGACATGCTGAAGGTCAAGCACATCATCGTGGTGGGTCATTCCGGCTGTGGTGGCGTGGCCGCGTCGCTGAACGATGTCTCCGTGGGGCTGACCGACAACTGGCTGCGCCACGTGAAGGACGTGCGCAACCGCCACCAGCCCTGGCTCGACACCGTGCCGGTCGAGCGCCGCGTCGATGCGCTGTGCGAACTCAATGTGATCGAACAATCGCTCAACGTGTGCCAGACCACGATGGTGCAGGATGCCTGGGCGCGCGGTCAGAAGATCTGGTGCACGGCTGGTTCTACCGGCTCGCCGACGGCCGCCTGAAGGATTTGTCCATCACCGTGTCGAACCCGGCGGATCTCACCGATGCCTACGACAAGGCGCTGGCGGCCATCCACCGGCGCTACGCCCCGCCGGAGCCCTGACCATGCGGATGGCCGTCTTCCCGCAAGCATTGACCGATCTGCGAGCCTTCGATGTGGCCCAGGCAATGCTCGACGGGTTTGACCGCCACTACCGCCTGTTCCGGCAGACCAGTGCCGATGCCAAGCAGCGCTTCGAGGCGGCCGACTGGCACGGCCAGCAGCGCAGCCAGAGCGAACGCATCGAGTTCTACGACCGGCGGGTGGATGAAAACGCCGAGCGCCTGCAGACCGAGTTCAAGGTCAACGAGCTCAGCATGGAGGTCTGGCAGCAGGTCAAGCTGCACTACATCGGCCTGCTGACCAACCACCACCAGCCCGAGCTCGCCGAGACCTTCTTCAATTCGGTCACGACGAAGATCCTGCATCGCAGCTACTTCAAGAACGATTTCATCTTCGTCCGGCCGGCGATCTCCACCGAATACATCGAGAACGACGAGCCGGCGGCCTTGCCGACCTACCGGGCGTACTACCCCGCCAAGGAGCGCATGCACGACACCTGGGTGCGGGTGATCGACAACTTCCAGCTGCAGCTCGAATTCGAGGACATCCACCGGGACGTGCGCCACGTCGAGGAAGCCGTGGCGGAGGAACTCGGCGACTTCCGCCCGCGTGCCAACTTCCAGTTCCAGGTGCTCAGCTCGCTGTTCTTCCGGAACAAGGGGGCCTATGTGGTGGGCAAGATCATCAACGGCTTCAAGGAGACGCCGTTCGCGCTGCCCATCCTGCACACGCCGGGCGGCCTGCTCACCATCGACACGGCGCTCTTCGGCGAGGCCGACCTGCAGATGCTGTTCAGCTTCGCGCGGGCGTACTTCATGGTCAATATGGAGATCCCGTCGGCGTATGTGCAGTTCCTGCGGTCGATGATGCCGCGCAAGCCGCGCACCGAGCTGTACAACACGCTCGGGCTGCAAAAGCACGGCAAGAACCTGTTCTACCGCGATTTTCTTGCCCACCTGCGCCACAGCGGTGACCGGTTCCGCATCGCGCCTGGCATCAAGGGCATGGTGATGCTGGTCTTCGACCTGCCGTCCTTCCCGTACGTCTTCAAAGTCATCAAGGACTTCTACCCTCCGCAGAAAGACACCACGCGCGAGCAGATCAAAGCCAAGTACCTGCTCGTCAAGCAGCACGACCGGGTGGGCCGCATGGCCGACACACTCGAATTCTCGAACGTCGCGTTCCCGCGGGAACGCTTCGAGGACGAGCTCGTTGCCGAGTTGCGTCACTTCTGCCCGAGCCTGCTGGAAGAGGATGGCAGCGACCTCGTCATCCGCCACGTCTACATCGAGCGGCGCATGATTCCACTCAACATCTACCTCCAGGAAGCCTCGCCTCCGCAGATCGAGCATGCCGTGGTCGAGTACGGCAATGCGATCAAGGACCTGGTGGCCGCCAACATCTTCCCCGGCGACATGCTGTGGAAGAACTTCGGCGTCACGCGGGACGGCAAGGTGGTGTTCTACGACTACGACGAGATCGAATACCTCACCGCATGCAACTTCCGCAAGGTGCCGGCGCCGCGCAACGAGGAAGAGGCGATGTCGGCGGAGATCTGGTATCCCGTGGGGCCGAAGGATGTGTTCCCGGAGACGTTTGAGCCGTTCCTGCTCGGCAACCCGAGTGTGCGCGATGTGTTCATGCGGCACCATGCCGATCTGCTCGATGCATCGTTCTGGCAGAGCCACAAGGAGCGCATTCTCTCCGGGCATCTGCACGACGTGTTCCCCTACGACGCGCGGCGCCGGTTCAAGAACATCCGGCGAGCCCGCGAGGCCGCTGCGCAGGCCGAGATGGTCCGTGAGGCATTGCCCACCGCGGATGAATGTGACAGCAGCACCCTGTTGCCTTGACCAGGGCCTGTTGACACCACGTTCACACTGGATTCCCTTAGCATCGAGCCGTTAAGGAGATGGCCATGAACGACCCTATCGTCATCGTGTCGGCAGCCCGTACCCCCATCGGCGGGCTGCTGGGTGATTTCGCGGCCTTGCCCGCGCATGAGCTGGGTGCCGTGGCAATCCGCCATGCGCTGGCGCGAGCCGGCATTCAGGGCACCTCGGTCGATGAAGTGCTGATGGGCAACTGCCTGATGGCCGGCCAGGGCCAGGCGCCCGCACGCCAGGCTGCGCTGGGGGCGGGGCTGCCCCAGTCCGCCGGCGCCGTCACCCTGTCCAAGATGTGCGGCTCCGGCATGCGTGCGGTGATGTTCGGCCACGACATGCTCGCCGCGGGCAGCGCCCAGGTGGTGGTGGCCGGCGGCATGGAAAGCATGAGCAACGCGCCGCACCTGGTGTTCGCCCGCAAGGGCGTGCGCTACGGGGGCCTGCCGATGTACGACCACATGGCGCTCGACGGCCTGGAGGATGCGTACGACCGGACCGACTCGGGAGGCCGTGCCATGGGTGTGTATGCCGAGGAGTGCGCGCACCAATACGGCTTCACCCGAGAGGCCCAGGACCAGTACGCCATTGCGTCCACGCAGCGCGCGAAGCTGGCGAACGAAGACGGCAGCTTCGATTGGGAAATGGCGCCGGTCACGCAACAGGGCCGCACAGGCGAGTCGGTGGTCCAGCGGGATGAGCAACCGTTCAAGGCACGCCTCGACAAGATCCCGACGTTGAAGCCTGCCTTCAAGGCCGGCGGCACCGTGACGGCTGCCAATGCATCGAGCATTTCCGACGGCGCCGCGGCGCTCGTGCTGATGCGCGAGCGCACCGCTGTGCAGCTCGGCGCCACGCCCATCGCCCGCATCGTGGCCCATGCGGTGCATGCGCAGGCGCCCAACCTCTTCACCACCGCGCCGGCGGGTGCCATCCACAAGGTGCTCGGCAAGTGCGGCTGGAACCCAGGCGAGGTTGACCTGTGGGAAATCAATGAGGCCTTTGCCGTCGTGACGATGGCGGCCATGCATGAATTCCAGCTGCCGCACGAGATCGTCAACGTGCACGGCGGCGCCTGTGCGCTTGGCCATCCCATCGGGGCAAGCGGCGCGCGCATCCTCGTCACCTTGCTGGGTGCGCTGAGAAAGCTCAGGCACCGCCGTGGTGTGGCGGCGCTGTGCATCGGCGGTGGTGAGGCCACCGCCATTGCCGTGGAGATGCTGTGAGAAGCCGGAGCGTCCTCATCATCGGGGCCTCGCGCGGCATCGGGGTCGAGTTCGTCCGCCAATACCGGGCTGCGGGTGCTCGCGTGGTGGCCACGGCCCGCACCGATGATGGCCTGGCCGCCATCGACGCACTGGGCGGCCGCGCGCTGCGGCTCGACGTGCAGCGCCTGGACAGCACCGCCGGCCTGGCGTGGCAGCTCGATGGCGAGACCTTCGATGCCGCCATCGTGTGCGCCGGCCTCTATGGGCCGAGGCATCAGCCGGCGATGCAGGCCCCGACGGGCACCGAATTCGATGCCGTGATGCACACCAACGTGCTCGGCCCCATGCGGGTGATTCCTCAATTCGTCGAGGCACTCGCACCGGGGGCGAGGCTCGTGGTGCTGTCGTCGCGCATGGGCTCGATCGGGGCGCGCACCCACGCAGGCGCCTGGCTCTACCGGGCATCCAAGGCGGCGCTCAATTCGGTGCTCAAGGACACGGCCATCACGCTGGGCGATCGGGCCGTGTGCGTGGCCATGCATCCCGGCTGGGTGCAGACCGACATGGGTGGCCAGGATGCCGACCTCACCGTGGCGCAGAGCGTCGACAGCATGCGACGAACCATCGCCGGCCTGGTCCCGGCCGACAGTGGACAATTCTTCGACCACGACGGCGCGCCCATCCCCTGGTAAACCGTCTGCCGACTGGAGACCCCATGCCCGTGTTCGAATCCCGTTTGAACCTGCGGTCGGATGAATTCAAGGCCAATGCCGCGGCGATGCAAGCGCTGGTCGACGACCTCAACGCCCGGCTCGCCGAAGCGGCTCAGGGCGGCGGCCCGGCAGCCCGCGCGCGCCACACGGGCCGCGGCAAGCTGCTGCCGCGCGACCGCGTGGAGGCCCTGCTCGATCCGGGCACGCCGTTCCTCGAGTTGTCACCGCTCGCTGCGTTCGAGCTGTATGACGGCCAGGCGCCCGGCGCAGGACTTATCACCGGCATCGGTCGTATCCATGGCGTGGAGTGCGTGATCGTCTGCAACGATGCCACTGTCAAGGGCGGCACCTACTACCCCGTCACGGTCAAGAAGCATTTGCGCGCGCAGCAGGTGGCGCTCGAGAACCGGCTGCCGTGCGTGTACCTCGTGGACAGCGGCGGCGCGAACCTGCCCAACCAGGACGAGGTCTTCCCGGACCGCGACCACTTCGGCCGCATCTTCTTCAACCAGGCGCAGATGAGCGCGGCGGGCATTCCGCAGATCGCCGTCGTGATGGGGTCCTGCACGGCGGGCGGCGCGTACGTTCCCGCGATGAGCGATGAATCCATCATCGTGAAGGAGCAGGGCACCATCTTCCTGGCCGGTCCGCCGCTCGTGAAGGCGGCGATCGGCGAGGTCGTCTCGGCCGAGGCGCTGGGCGGCGGCGACGTGCACACGCGCCTGAGCGGCGTGGCCGACCACCTGGCCGAGGACGATCCCCATGCCCTGGCAATCGCGCGGCGCTGCGTGGCCCATCTGAACCGCGTGAAACCGGCCTCGGTGCGCACCATGCCCCCGCGCCCGCCGGCACTCGATCCGGCCGAGCTGTACGGCATCGTGCCCACCGATACCAAGAAGCCGTACGACGTGCGCGAGGTGATCGCACGCCTCGTGGACGCGAGCGAATTCGATGAATTCAAGGCCCGCTTCGGCGCCACGCTGGTCACCGGCTTCGCGCACATCGAAGGCATGCCCGTCGGCATCGTGGCCAACAACGGCGTGCTGTTCTCCGAAAGCGCCCAGAAGGGCGCCCATTTCATCGAGCTGTGCTGCCAGCGCCGCATCCCGCTTGTGTTCCTGCAGAACATCAGCGGGTTCATGGTGGGCAGAAAGCACGAGAACGAGGGCATCGCCAAGCACGGCGCGAAGATGGTCACCGCGGTGGCTACCGCCGCGGTGCCAAAGTTCACGGTCGTGATCGGCGGCAGCTTCGGTGCGGGCAACTACGGCATGTGCGGGCGCGCATTCGATCCTCGATTCCTGTGGATGTGGCCCAACGCGCGCATCTCCGTGATGGGTGGCGAGCAGGCTGCCAGCGTGCTCGCCACCGTGCGTCGAGATGCGATCGAGGCCCGCGGCGGCAGCTGGTCGGCCGATGAGGAGCAGGCGTTCAAGCAACCGGTGCGCGACCAGTTCGAGCGCCAGGCCCATCCCTACCACGCCACCGCACGCCTCTGGGACGATGGCGTGATCGATCCGTTGGACACCCGCCGCGTGCTCGCGCTCGGCTTGTCGGCAAGCCTGAACGCCCCGATCCCCGAAACCCGCTTCGGCGTGTTCCGCATGTGAGGTTTCAATGACTGCGACACCGCTCGACGTGCAACGCGATGGCCCGATCGCCCGCGTGTTCCTCAACCGGCCCGGCGTTCGCAACGCATTCGACGACGAGACGATCGCCGCGCTCGCGGCCACCTTCGGCACGCTTGGCGCCGATCCGGCCCTGCGCGCCATCGTGCTCGGCGGCCACGGGCCGGTGTTCTGCGCCGGCGCCGACCTCGAGTGGATGCGGCGCATGGCCGGCTATTCATGGGAGGAAAACCGTGCCGACGCACAGGCCCTCGCGGACATGCTGTGGATCCTGTACCGCTGCCCGGTACCGGTCATCGGCCGCATTCACGGCGACTGCTACGCCGGGGGCATGGGCCTGGCCGCCGTGTGCGATGTGCTCGTGGCGGCCGACACCGCATCGTTCTGCCTGAGCGAAGCGAGGCTGGGCCTCCTGCCGGCCACCGTCAGCCCGTACGTCGTGCGTGCGCTCGGCGAACAGGCGTGCAAGCGCTATTTCCTGACGGCCGAGCGTTTGAGCGCGGCACGAGCCCATGAGCTTGGATTCGTGCACGAGGTGTGTGCCTCGGCCGACATCGATGCCCGCATCGACGACCTCGTGGGCCAGCTGCTGCAGAACGGGCCCTTGGCCACGCGGGCCTGCAAGGCGCTTGTGCAAGACGTGGCGGGCCAGCCGATCACCGAGGCGCTGCGCGCCGACACCGCCCGCCGCATCGCCGACATGCGATCCGGCGACGAAGGGCGTGAAGGGGTGGCCGCCTTCCTCGCGCGACGCGCGCCTGCATGGCGACCGGAGCGTTGAACATCGACACGACCCAGCTCCTCTCCGTGGCCGCGGCCCTCGGGTGGGCCAGCGGGTTGCGGCTCTACGCGGTTGTCTTCCTCACCGGCCTGGCCGGCCTTCTGGGGTGGATGGATCTGCCGCAGGGGCTGCAGGTGCTGTCTCACCCGTTGATGCTTGCAGCCAGTGGTGTGATGTTCGCGCTCGAATTTTTCGCCGACAAGATCCCCGCCATCGACACCGTGTGGGACCTGGTGCATACCGCCGTGCGCATCCCCGGCGGCGCCGCCCTGGCCGCCGGCGTGTTCGGCGCGGATGAGGCCACCTGGGCGACGGCCGCGGCATTGCTGGGCGGCACGCTCGCCGCCACGAGCCACGTCGCGAAGGCCACGACGCGCGCTGCGGCCAACACATTGCCCGAGCCGTTTTCCAATCTTGCACTGTCCCTGTTCGGCGACGGGATGGTGCCTTTGATCCTGTGGCTGTCGTGGACGCATCCGGTCGCGCTGTTCGCCGTGCTGGCCGTGGCGTTGATCGCGATGGTGGCGATCATCTGCGTGTTGTTCAGATTCCTGAAAGCGCTGGTGCGGCGCGTCGCACCATCTTCCGCTGCGGCGGGGTAAGGATTGCATGTTCAAGAAGATCCTGATTGCCAATCGAGGAGAGATCGCATGCCGCGTTGCGGCAACGGCCCGGCGCCTCGGCATCCGCACGGTGGCGGTGTTCTCCGAGGCGGATGCCGAGGCGGCCCATGTGGCGGCCTGCGACGAAGCGGTCGCCATCGGCCCCGCTTCCGCAAAGGAGAGCTACCTCCGCGGCGAGCGGTTGATCGCGGGGGCCCGCGCCACAGGGGCCGAGGCGATCCACCCGGGCTACGGCTTCCTCAGCGAAAACGAGGGCTTTGCCGCGGCATGTGCCGCCGCCGGCCTGGTGTTCATCGGACCACCGCCCGGCGCCATCCGAGCCATGGGCCTGAAGGCCCAGGCCAAGGTGCTGATGGCCCAGGCCGGCGTACCGCTCGTGCCCGGATACCACGGCGACGACCAGGATCCGGCCCGCCTGCAGCGCGAAGCCGACGCCATCGGCTACCCGGTGCTCATCAAGGCGAGCGCCGGTGGTGGGGGCAAGGGCATGCGCACGGTGGTGTCGAGCGAGGCCTTCGCCGGCGCGTTGGCCTCGTGTCAGCGCGAGGCGAAGAACAGTTTCGGGGATGATGCGGTGCTCGTGGAACGCTGCATCACGCGCCCGAGGCACATCGAGATCCAGGTGTTTGCCGACACCCACGGCAACGCCATCTCGCTGTTCGAACGTGACTGCTCCGTGCAGCGCCGGCACCAGAAGGTGCTCGAGGAGGCTCCGGCGCCGGGCCTGGGGGAGGCCCTGCGCCGCGAAATGGGCGCTGCGGCCGTGGCGGCGGCCCGGGCCGTGGGCTACGTGGGCGCCGGCACCGTCGAGTTCATTGCCGAACCGGCGGCCGACGGTGGCCTGCGTTTTTATTTCATGGAGATGAACACCCGCCTGCAGGTGGAACATCCCGTGACGGAGGCCATCACCGGCCTCGACCTCGTCGAATGGCAACTGCGCGTGGCCGCTGGTGAACCGCTGCCGTTGCAGCAGGAAGACCTGCGCCTGAACGGCCACGCCATCGAGGCGCGGCTTTGCGCCGAGAACCCGGACACCGACTTCCTGCCCTCCACCGGCACGCTGCAGGTGTTCCGCACCCCGGAAGTCGTGCGCTTCATCCGGGGCGATGTGCGGCTCGACTCGGGCGTGCGCGAAGGCGATGCCATCACGCCGTTCTACGACCCGATGATCGCCAAGCTCATCGTGTGGGCCCCCGACCGCGCCAGTGCCTGCGCCCGCCTTGAACGGGCCCTGGCCGACACCCACATCGCCGGTTTGCACCACAACGCAACGTTCCTGCGCCGCGTCGTCGCCAGTCGTTCGTTCGCCGCGGCGGACCTCGATACCGCGCTGATCGAGCGTGAACGGCCCGTGCTGTTCAACGCACCGCCGCTTGATCCCCGCTGGGCGGTCGCGGGGTTCGTCGCGCATGCGCTGGCCACCGAAGTCGCCGATGCCGATCCCTGGTCAACCCGGGACGGCTGGCGCGTGTGCGGCACCAGCACGCGCACCTGGCGGCTCGTCATGTCCGGTGAAATGATGACGGTGCGACTGGAAACAGCGCGCGGCGGGGCGCGAACCCTGCACATCGGCGGCACCGCCTGCGCTTTCGAGGCCGTGTCCGAGGGCGAACGGCATGACGTGCGACTGGACGCGCAGCGCCTGCGCCTGGCCGCCTACGCCCGCGGCGCGAACGTACACGTCTTTGCCGATGCAGGATCGGAGACCGTGCGGTCGATCGACCCGCTCGCCCAGGCCGCCGCACCGGCGGCCCATGGGGGTGGCCTGACCGCGCCGATGCCGGGGCGGGTGTCGGCATTCCTCGTCAGCGCCGGCGATGCCGTGAAGGCCGGCCAGGCGCTGGCCGTGATGGAGGCGATGAAGATGGAGCACACCATCGTGTCGCCGAAGGCGGGCATGGTGGAGATGCTCTTGTTCGCCGCGGGGGACCAGGTGGGTGAGGGCGCGGAGTTGCTGCGTCTGGTGTGACCGGGGTGGCGAGGGCAGTGCCCCAGGGGGTGTCGCGAGTTCAGGTATCTTTCCTCATGCGCGGCTCGCCCGCCGGGCCGGCCGCGCGAACGACCCCATTGAGAGGAACCAGACATGGCATTTCCCGAGCGCGTGACGCTCGTCGACGTCGGCCCGCGCGACGGATTGCAGAACGAGCCGCTGCCGGTTGACACGGCACACAAGGTGGCGCTGGTGCAGCAGCTGCAGGCCGCGGGCCTTCGCGAGATCGAGGTCACCAGTTTCGTGAGCCCGAAGTGGGTGCCGCAGATGGCCGACAACGCCGCGGTGATGGCCGCCATTGCCCGTCCGCCAGGCGTGCGCCATTCGGTGCTGACACCGAATCTCAAGGGCTTCGAAGCAGCGCTGGCGTCGCGGCCCGACGAGGTGGTCGTGTTCGCCGCAGCCACCGAGGCCTTCAGCCGGCGCAACATCAATTGCAGCATCGAGGAAAGTTTCGAACGCTTTCTTCCCGTGGTGGCCCAGGCGCACCGCCACGGCATCAAGGTGCGCGGCGCCATTTCCTGCGCGCTCGGCTGCCCGTACCAGGGCGATGTTTCCGCCGATGAGGTGGAGCGCGTCGTGCGCCTGATGAAAGATGCCGGCGTGGACCACTGCGGCGTGGCCGACACCATCGGCACCGGCACGCCGGCACGCGTGCAGGCCGCACTGGAGCGTGCGTTGAAGCACTATCCGCTCAACGAGGTCAGCGGCCATTTCCACGACACCTACGGCCAGGCGCTGGCCAATGTCTACGCCAGCCTCGAAATGGGCGTGTTCACTTTCGATGCGAGCGTCGGAGGCCTCGGCGGCTGCCCGTATGCAAAGGGCGCGACCGGCAACGTCGCGACCGAGGATGTGCTGTACCTGCTCAACGGCCTTGGCATCGAAACAGGCATCGACATCGGGCGCCTGATCGATGCGGCCGCCGGCATCGCCGCCGCCCTCGGCCGGCCGGTGAGTTCGCGGGTGGGCAGGGCGCTGCTGGCCCGCCGCGAGAGGGCCGCTGCATGAACGAGGGCTTCGATCGTGTCACTGCATGGCTTGCCGCCCGCGGCCATCCGCACCAGCCTGTGGCCTTGCCGGTGGCCGCTCGCACGGCACGCGAGGCGGCCGACGGGCTGGGCGTACAACTCGGCCAGATTGCCAAGAGCGTGATCTTCCGCCGCCTGGCCGATGATGCCGCCGTCCTCGTGGTGGCATCGGGTGACCAGCGCGTCGACGAACGCAAGGTGGCGGCCCTCACCGGCCCGCTGGGGCGGGCAGATGCGGCCTTCGTGAAGGATCGCACCGGGTTTTCGATCGGCGGGGTGTCTCCGGTGGCGCACAGGCTCCGACCGGTCACATGGATCGATCGCGAACTGTTCCGCTTTGATGTCGTGTGGGCCGCCGCCGGCCACCCGAACGGCGTGTTCGCGGTGGCGCCGCAGCAGCTCGTCGAGATGACCGAGGCGCCGGTGGCCGACGTGGTGCAGACAGTGACCTCACCGTGCACCGATGTTTGCAAGATCGATCCCGACGCGGGCCTGTGCCGCGGTTGCTACCGCACGCGCGACGAGATCGCCGCCTGGCCCGGCCTCGATGATGCCGCGCGCCGCGCACTGCTGGCCGAACTCGACGTCCGGCGCCGTGGCCACCCCGGATTTCCACCGTTGCCCGCATGATCGCGCTGACCTTCGAGTTCGACCTCGTGTCCCCAGACACGCTCGCCTGGTTCGACCAGCTGCCACAGGCGCTCGCCGGCCGCTCGGTCGTCATCGATTACCGGCCGGTGGCGCCGCCCGCCGGCCATCCGGCCATGCCGTGGGTGCAACTGCTCGTCGCCTGTGGCGCTGGGCGCTGGGCCTGCGACCAGGTGCTGCACCGGCGCGGCCAGGAGCCGCTCGAAGCGGTCAGCGCCTCACTCAACCCGCGCAACGACCGGGCCACGGCGCTGCCGCCAGCGCCCGAGGGGCCTGTGCCAGCCATCGTGTGGGATGGCCGGCGGTTCGACGGGCCGGACGCGATCGACCGGCTCCTCGCGGCGCTGGCCACCTGACCGCCACCCGTTTGGCCGCTCAGTCGCTCAGCAGCACATCCTCGAAGAAGGCCCCCACGGGGAAGTGAAGATCCCGCACCTGAACTTCCAGCACCCAGATCCCTTCCTCCGGCACGAAGTCCGCTTCTGCCAGGCGCTGCTTGCCATACAGGGCATGAGGGAAGTCAGAGACCCGGTGCCCGGCGACTTCTCTCACCAGTGCGTAACCATCCTGGGAAGCCAGCGTCGCGGCGAACGCATAGAGGTCCGTGCCGCGCATGCCTTTCAGCCACGCCTCCCGAACCCGGCCGAAGATGGACCGCGCGGTCCGCACGCATCGGTCGTGGACGAGGCTCTGGCCCACGAAGAAGGTGTCCCCGTAGTCTCCTTCGTATCCGTCCCAGACCGGCCCGAGGTCGATCGTGAAAATGTCCTCCCGGCCCAGGGTTCGGTGGAGGTCGATCGCCTCGCGAGCGCTTCGTTGCGTGTCGGGCCCGAACCGGACGTAGGTGGGGTGCCAGTTGTGCGTGCTCCCCATGGACCGCAGGTGCGTGTCCGCCAACGCCATGGCTTCGCCCGCCGTCATGCCGGGCACCACCTGCGCAGCGATCTCGCCCAGCGCGGTCTTCGATTGCGCCCGGGCCAGGAGAATGCCCTCCAGGGTGAAACGGGCCCCGACCTTCTCCCAGGGATGCCGGGGCGCGACAGGCACCGATTCTCCTGGCGCCGCTCCCTGTGGAACGAACGCCTCGGACCGGAAGTTGAACGACGCAAGCCCGGCCGCGAGCAGTGCCTCGCGTGCATCGCGCACCATCCCGGGATGGCCGCATGCGTAGACAACGGACTCCTGCCAAGGGTGCGCGTCGGCCAGGGCCGCCTCCTGCACGCGCCGTGGCGTGCGGCTGCTGGCCGATTCCGCCTGCGATGTGCCTGACAGCACGGGCTGCCAGCGGAAGCGAGGGTGCTGGCATTGCAGATCGTCCAGCCAGCCCGAGGCATAGCAGTCCTGCATCGAGCGAACGCCCCAGTACAGCGTGATCGCGGCCATGGTCGGACAGGCGAGGGCGGTGAGCAGGATGGCACTCACGCCAGCCAGCCCGGTTCCCGTGGCAAGCAGCACCAAGTGCCCGACCCGAGGCGGGGGCTCGCGCCAGGTGCAGGTCCCGTGAGGGCCGTCGATCTCCAGCAAGTCGCCTGGTTGCAGGGTGGCGAGTTCGAGGTCCGTGAATGCCCCGCCCGGAACATTGCGGATGTGGAACTCGAGCTTTGAAGCCCCGGGCGATGCGGCGGGCAGGTTGGCGATCGAAAAGCTGCGGCGCTCGCCCGCACGCGTGATGAGGTGCATGTGTTGGCCGGGGGCGCATGTGAAGGCCTGGGCCGTCTGAAGTTCGACCACCAGCCTGGTCACCGAGATGCTTTGCTGCGCTTCCAGCGAGACCACCCTCGCCGCGTACCTCGCTGCTGGCGCGGGCGGCGGTGTCCAGTGGGAGAACGCCAGCTCGAGGTCGGATGTGGCCCTGCACTGGCACATCAGCAGTTCGCCAGGGTCGACGCGGTAGCTCGTCTCCGTGGAGGGGCTGATGCGCTCATGGGTGCCGGCAATCACTTGAGCGCGGCAGGAGCCGCACGCACCGCGCCGGCACGAAAAGGGCACGGATGCGCCCTGAGCCAGGGCGGCGTCCAGGATGCTTTCTCGTTCCGTGAGCGCGAATGAATGCCCGTGCGGGACGATGGTGCAGCGAAATGGCGTCGGGCTGGTCATGAACGTCGCGCCGCCGGGGCGGGCCGTGGTTGTTGGTGCGCCGGAATTTATTGAGAATGCGGCCATGCGCATACATCCACTTTTGAAAATTTGAGCAAGCCACTTCCAAAACGTCCGCGCGGGGAGGCCAGCCTTGATCTCCCCACCCAACCGCTGGGCGCATGCGAACCCAAGCAAGCGTGGATCTATCGGGAGCTGCGAGACCGGATCCTGGGGCGCGTGCTGTCGTGCGGCGCACGCTTGCCGTCCACGCGCAGCCTGGCCGAACGGTGGAAGGTGTCCAGAACGACGGTGGCGTTGGCCTACGACCAGCTCCGCTCCGAGGGCTACCTGGTGAGCCAGGGTGGTTCGGGCACATATGTCGCAGCCGAGGTTCCCGACACGCTGTCGACCGTCTCGCCGGGCAAGGCGCCCGCAACAGTACGTTCGCAGCCGGTGGATGCCACGGCCAACGCTGTGGTGAACCAGCCCTTCGTTGCGAGGATCGCTGATCCGTCGCTGTTCCCCATGGATGCGTGGCGCAAGGCCTTGGCGGCCAGTGCGCGGAAGGCCAGCGCCCGGGACCTTGCCGAGGTCGATCCCATGGGGGTGGGCCGCCTGCGCGAAGAAATTGCCAAGTACCTGAACGTCGCCAGAGGCATCGCATGCGGCGCCGGGCAGGTGCTGGTCCTGTCTGGCATCCGGCATGGCCTGGAACTGTCCGCCCGGCAGTTGCTGTCCGGCGCCGACATGGTGGCGGTCGAGGACCCGGGATACCGCCACGCGGAGCCCATCTTCGGCCGATTTTGCCGGTCGGTGCTTCGCATTCCCGTGGATGGCCAAGGATGTTCCGTCGCACACCTCCGGGCTGCCGGCAATGTTCGCCTCGTGCACGTCACGCCGGCGCACCAATCTCCCACGGGCGTGACCATGCCGATCTCACGGCGGCTCGACCTGCTCCGCTGGGCAGCCGAAGCCGACCGCTGGATCATCGAAGACGACTACGACAGCGAGTTCAGCTACGACAGCGCGCCGCTGCCCGCGCTGAAGAGCCTGGACAGCGCCGACAGGGTCATCCATTGCGGCAGCTTCAACAAGACGATGTTCGGTGCGCTGCGCATCGGCTACATCGTGCTGCCAGCCGCCCTGGTGCCCCGGTTCCGGCAAGCCAAACACGTGACCGGACGGGCCAACGGCACGCTGGAGCAGCTGGCGTTGGCCTCCTTCCTGGCCAGTGGCGCCTTTGCCAGGCATGTGCGCCGGACCCGCCTGGTGTACGCGGACCGCCGTGATGTCGTCCTGGGCGCACTCAGAAATGCCTTGGGTGCACGCCAGCTGGTCGTCACCGGCGCCCAGGCGGGCTTTCACATGGTGTGGTGGCCGCCGGAGGGATTCGATGTGCCGCGGTTCCATGCGTTGGCTCATGCGGCGGGGATGCAACTGCCGGCGATTTCGGAGTTCTGCGAGCGCACCGACCTTCCGGCCGGCTTGGTGATCGGCTATACCGGCCTGAGCGACGAGGCGGTGCGAAGGCACGCGCGTGCACTGGGCGGCGTCATTGAAGAAACGCTCGACGCCTGAGCCCCTGCTGTCCATGGCCACGCCCTGCCAGGGGCGCTGCGCGGCGGCAGCCACACGTTCCCTGAACAGGCATGCCATCGTGTGGGAGGGCCGGCAGTTCAGGGCCTCTCAAACGCCCCAACGATTCGCCAACAGCAAGAATGCACGGCGGGCGCCCGTGATGGTGTTGAAGGCAGTTCCCGTGACCCAGCCGATATCACTGATGCCGGAGGCATCTGCGAGATACCAGCCGGCATTTCGCGAGGCGGCGTCCAGCAGATCATTCAAGTCGATCGGGGTCTTGCCTGTCCACAGCATCGCGTGGCCCTCGGGATGTCCGCCCACCGAGGACGACCCGACGATCTGACCGAAGTTGTTGACGTCTCTCGCGACGGCACGATCGCCACCCCGTGAGTCCAGCACCGTCATCCTGCCACCTTGCCACATCACCGCGCGACTGCTTGTTTGAGAGTTCGGCGGATCACACTGGCCGACGATCAGGCCGACATCGTTGATCGCGTAAGCATGGTTCGACGTTCCTCCCAGCCCGCTCAGCCGGATCACGGTGCCGTCTCGCCACAAGACCGCGTGGGTTCCGCTGCCGTCTCCCGCGGAGCTCGATCCCACGATGGTCCCGGCACCGTTGATGCCCGACGCGCGGCTCAGCGAACCCCCGGGCAGCGTGCCGAGATCGATCATCCTTCCGCCGCTCCAGAGCAGCGCATGCGTGGTGCCCACTGGCCCAGGGCCGAGGTAACTCCAGCCGACGATCTGCCCGGCGTTGTTGATGCACGTCGCCCCACTGGCCGTGGCGTCGTTCAGCGTTCCCAGATCGACCGGCCTGCCACCGGTCCAAAGCGTCGCATGTGAGGCGATCACCGACAACGTGCTGTTTCCAACGATCTTTCCCGCATCGTTGATG
>Ga0070659_100001369_pt1 | contig 17540 bp, 11 predicted proteins | sample KBSC23metaG_FD_64666 | JGI IMG/M metagenome (GOLD analysis project Ga0070659, IMG submission 64666) | Corn rhizosphere microbial communities from Kellogg Biological Station, Michigan, USA - KBS C2-3 metaG | ecosystem: Host-associated > Plants > Roots > Rhizosphere > Soil ... | reverse complement strand
GTTACTGCGGTCGAGCGCCTGCAGGAAATGCCGTGTATCGACACTGCTGGGAAAACAATGAACATTAGGATGCCTGTCTCGCTTGGCACGGTACAAACTCTGCCCGCCGGTGAAAACGATGTCGGCCGTTTTCAACAAGACGCTTTCCCTCTGCAGCAACTGCTTCGGCGCATTCTTGAAAGCCGAAAGCTCGTCCATGCAGTCATATACAACAAGCTTCGGATTCAGTTCCTGCAGCAGCGGCAATGCCATCGGCGTATAGAACCAGACGATGTGCTCCTCGTAATCGTGCACCAACTGGCGCAACAGCTTCTGCAAATGCGGCAAGTGCTCATCATGAAAACCGGCCATGACAACCGGCGTATATGGCTGGCATACGAGAATATTGGGAGCAGGCGAATACGTCTTGAAGCAGGCATCCTGCTCGCCATGCAATGGCTCCTCGATAAACACGATCGGGTAATGCGCAGCCAGCCTCGTCAACAAATGCTGAGGACGCTGATAGACGAAATCCCAGCGCAGATGAGAAAAAACGATAAGTGCAGAACTCATGCTATCTCCTTACCTAATGGCGCACGAAATGAAACGAAACTGCTCAGAAGGTCAAGCATCATCTGCCCGACGAGGATCGCGTACACAACGTTCATCCGGAATCACGCTGCGTTGAAGAATTGCGACGCAAGACTTGTGCCGATTGCCCTGGAGGACGAAGAAGGCATCGGCAAAATCCTGTCATCCGAGCGGAACTATACAAAATGCAAAAGTTTCCGCGATGACCTTTCTCAAAAACCGCAAATGCTTGTCGTCACAAAGAGATGCCGAAACCCCCGGTACGCTTCCTGCTTACCACTGCTTCAAGCCATAACTCGCGTTCGATTTCAATGTCGGCAGCACCGCACTTTCTGCCGCCACACAGGGTAGAGGAGGAATGTTAAACAACATGTAAAAAAAGCATCAGCAATGTAATCGTTACGCGGCAACCCGGCGACCTCCGCCATCAGATCGAAGAGAGAAATCAAATGACCAAAATTCGCAAAGCAGTCTTTCCAGTAGCCGGATTAGGGACACGCTTTCTTCCCGTTACCAAGGCATCACCCAAAGAGATGCTGCCCATCGTCGACAAGCCACTCATCCAGTACGCCGTCGAAGAAGCTGCCGCTGCGGGAATCAACGAAATGATTTTCGTCACCGGTCGCAACAAGCGGACCATAGAAGATCACTTCGACAAGGCCTACGAACTGGAAGCCGAACTTGCCTCGCACGGAAAGATGAAATTGCTCAAGGAAATTCAGACGCTGCTGCCCGACAATCTGCACTATTCCTATATAAGACAAAGCGAAATGCTTGGCCTCGGACATGCCGTGCTATGCGCCCGGCCGCTAGTGGGTGACGAGCCGTTCGCAGTGGTATTGGCAGACGACCTGATCGATGCCGAAGTGCCGGTATTAAGCCAAATGGTCCAATTGTACGAACAACACGGCAAGACATTGATCGGCGTGCAAAACGTGCCGCTAGAGCAAACCAACCAGTACGGCATCGTACGTCCGCAATCGTTAGGAGTACGCATGCATCGCATTGCCGACATCGTGGAAAAGCCGCAACCGGAAAGCGCGCCCTCCACATTAGGCGTGGTCGGACGTTACATCTTCAACCCGGAAATATTCGATTACCTGGAACGCACGAACCAGGGCGCAGGTGGCGAGATCCAACTCACCGATGCCATCGCCGCCATGCTGGACACGCATCCAGCGCTCGCTTACGAATTCAAGGGCAAACGCTACGACTGCGGCTCCAAGCTGGGCTATTTGCAAGCGTCGATTGTCTATGCGCTCAAGCATCCGACCGTGGCGAAAGAATTCGGCAGCTTCATCACCCAATTGCAGGTGGATAAGCATCAACGCAAACTTGGCGGACAAAGCGCATGATGCACAGGAGCCTGATATGCGCTTCATAACGAGCGCCCTCCCAGGCTCCACGATTTTTATCATTATCGGCGATCGCAACATTACTTCTGCATAAGCGCCTGCGAATTCGCGGCAACGCTTAGCGAAAGGAGCCAATTCAACCATGGCAGCGCCCGGGAACCATGCCTCCTCCTTCAGGGATAAAAACGCATATCATTACGCGAATTCGAATGAGATATGGCTGTTTCCCATGCCATCCCTTCCATCCAACGATGACTTTTGGCAAGCCAGGAACGGCTATCATCGCCTGATTGCCGATGCAGTGCCGGTGCTCCTTGCGCGCTGCGACCGCGATTGCCGTTTAAATTTCATCAACCGCGCCTGCACGGACCTGTTCGGCTATCGAGCGCAAGACCTGCTCGACAAGCTTGTGTTGGAAGTCCTCGGCGAACAAACCTTCACCCGCATCCGCCCCTATATTGACGCAGCGCTGGCCGGAGTCTTGCAGGAGCATGAAGTTCGCATCGGTGCCCCGCACGCCGAACAACGTAGCCTGCGCGTGATGTATGTGCCTGAATATGACAAGAACAAGCAGGTGCTGGGCCTGATCATCGCCGTCAGCGACGTCACCCGCCTGCGGCACGCGGAAGAAGAATTGCACCGGCGCGAGGTCGAATTCAAGACTCTGGTGGAAAACTCCCCGGACATCATTTCGCGCATCGACTCCCGCATGCGCCATCTCTACGTCAACCCCGCCATCGAAAAGCTGGCCGGCATCAAGGCGGAAGCCTATCTCGGCAAGACCAAGGCCGAACTCGGCCTGCCGGCGTCAGTTGTACACGCCTGGGACTCGGCGGCCTGCGCCGCCTTCGAAACCGGCGAAGAACAAAAGCTCGACTTCGATCAGCGCGCAGACAACGAACTACGCTACTTCTCCGGACGTGTCATCCCTGAAATAGGACGTGATGGCCAAATCGAATCGGTGGTGGGCATCGCCTATGACGTCACCGAGCGGGCGCGCATGGAAAAGGAGCGGGACGAGTTGCTGGTGCGAGAACGCGCCGCACGCATTCAGGCCGAAACCGCGGCCCGGGCACGCGACGAATTCCTCGCCATCGTTTCGCACGAATTGCGCGCACCGCTAAACGCCATTCAAAGCTGGGCGCACGTGCTGGAGAACTACCTGAAGGAGAGCACTTCATCGCCATTGGCGCAGCGCGCGCTGCAAGGCATCAAGACTGGCGTGGAGCAGCAGGTACGCCTGATCGAAGACCTGCTCGACGTCACGCGCATGATGAGCGGCCGCCTGCGTCTGGTCAAACAGCCGCTCGCCCTGCTGCCGGCATTGCAAGCAGCCGTGGAAAGCGTACGCGGCATGGCATCGGCTAAGGGAATCAACATCAGTTGCACCTATCGCATCACCAGTGAACAGATCGATGGCGATTCCGACCGCGTGCAGCAAATCTTCTGGAATCTGCTCTCCAACGCCGTCAAATTCACTCCTCAGCACGGCAACATATGGCTCACCGCGTCTCTCTCCAATGGCGAGATTCGCGTCACGGTACGCGATGATGGTATCGGCATCTCATCCGATTTTTTACACTGCCTGTTCGACCGCTTCAGCCAGAAGGACACATCAAGCACACGCCATCACAGCGGGCTTGGTCTGGGCTTGTTCCTGGTACGTCACCTTGTAGAGCTGCACGATGGCAGGGTGTATGCGGAAAGCGAAGGCGAAGGCAAGGGTTCCTCCTTCACCGTACATTTCCCGCTACGGGTCTGCGCCGACAGTTATGTTCCCGCCACCGTCATGGAAGGTGGCGGTATATGCGACATGCTGCTGCCATCGCTTCACGGCTTGCGCATTCTGCTGATCGACGATGAAGTGGAAGCGCGTGAATCGTTGAATGTGGTTCTGAAAACAGTCGGCGCCGAAGTCCATACCGCCCAATCGGCGAAAGACGCATTGGCGTGGCTATCGACGTTGAGCGACGACAAGCTGCCGGACATTCTGATCTCGGACATCGCCATGCCCGGCGAGGATGGCTATGCCGCGTTACGCAAGCTGCGTAACTGGGTATCGCGCAGCGGCTCGACCGCGCTGCAACGCATCCCGGCGCTTGCACTGACAGCTTTCGCGCAGCGCGAAGACCGCATCCGCGCACTCACTGCAGGTTTCCAGATGCATCTGACCAAGCCGGTCGCGCCTGAAGAACTGATTGTGGTGATCGATACGATGGTGCCACGTGCCCGAGGCGCCATGCCGTGACTTCGAAGAGCTGTGCAATCCCTTAGGAACGTGCACGGAATAATTTCCTGATTTGGACGCGTCTGACGGGATGCAATGCAAGGCACGAGGAGGAGTCATAGCGAGCTATGGCGACGACGAGCAACGCTGCAGTGCGCCCGTCAGACGTGGAACAAATCGGGAAATTATTTCGGGCACGTTCCTTAATGATAGGAATCGCTCCCTCCATTCACTGGAGGCGTATTCCCGCCCTTCTTCAGATTACCTTCATAAGGACCATATTCTTCCAGCCTGTTATACAAGGTCTTCAGACTGATGCCGAGAATATCAGCCGCCCTCTTCTTCACACCGCCGCACAACTCCAATGTCGCATAGATCAGCTTGCGATCGACATCAGCCAACGAGGTGCCGACCGGAATCGCAAGCGTCATGCCGACCGGAGACTGCGTCGTGATGACCGGCGCCAAAGCACTCGCATCGATCGTATGATCGGACAGGATGAAGGCACGCTGCATGTAATTGCGCAACTCACGCACATTGCCCGGCCAATGATAATTAGAGAGGCAAGCCAAGCCGTCCAATGAAAGCACTTTGTTCGTGCCGTGGGCGGCATTGAGTTCGTCGAGAAAATGCTGTGCCAGCAGTTCGATATCTGCACCGCGTTCGCGCAGCGGCGGTATCCGCAGTGGAAACACATTCAGGCGATGATAAAGATCCAATCGCAGTTTTCCTTCTGCCACTGCCTGCTCAGGGTCGCGGTTACTTGCGGCAATTACGCGCACATCGGTCTCGATTTCCTGATTACCACCGATGCGCATGAAAGTACCGGTTTCCAACACGCGCAACAGCTTGACCTGTAACTCGATAGGCATCTCGGTAATCTCATCGAGAAACAGCGTACCGCCGTTGGCGCGTTCGAAATAACCCTTGTGCTGCCGATCCGCCCCGGTAAAGCTGCCCTTCTCATGGCCGAAGATTTCACTTTCGATCAACTGCGGGGAAATTGCACCACAATTCACTGGCAAGAATGGATGCTTCTGGCGCAAGCTTAAATCGTGTATTGTCTGCGCTGCCAATTCCTTGCCGGTGCCGCTCTCGCCCAGCAGCAAGACAGTGGCTTCAGTCGGCGCCACGCGCGCGATGTGGTTATACAACTTCTGCATGGCAGGTGCCGCGCCGAGCATTTGCCCAAAGTGGCCGAGGCGGCGCAACTCGCTGCGCAAGACACCAATCTCTTCCTTGAGATCGACCGTGCGAGGAATACGCGACAACAACGCCTTCAAACGCTTGAAATTGACCGGCTTCGTCAAATAATCAGCCGCACCCAGACGCAAAGCCTCTACCGCAGTCTCGACACTGGCATGCCCGGTAATAAGTACGATCTCGGTCGTGGCACGCGACTCGATATCATTGAACAAGTCCATGCCGCTACCGTCTGGCAACTTGAGATCGATCAGCACCACATCAGGCCGTTGCAGCGCAATCTGCCCCTGCGCCTCACGTATGCTCCCGGCAACTGCAGTCGAAAAACCTTCCGCCGCAGTAATCTCCATCAGCGCTTCGCGTGTGTTGACGTCGTCATCGACGATCAGTACGTGTGGCATATATCAGCTTCTATTGTCGGATCTTGGAACAGAAATAATGGAAGACATGCACGTCATTCGCTTATGCAAACTGAAAGAACAGCAGCACTAAACCTATCTCTTTCTTCCTTTTGCAGCCGGCGAACGATGTATAACCTTTATCGGAGCGCTTGCCGCGAAAATGGTTCAATGATGCACAGCCGATGGAAATGAAGACATCCCGGTACGCCAAAAGATGATCCGCGTTACGAACGCGCCCTTTCTGGCGATACCGGGAATCGGGCCCCATGCATAGATAAGTTGCACAATTTGTCCGACATAGGCGGATGTGACGTATGCATACGCCACGCCATGGCACAAGCCCTCAGGTAAAGATTGATTGACCACGTGATCACAGCCTGCCGGTTGATCATCTGCATGCAACGCTCAAGTGCAAGGCCGAATAATGAATGTAATGTGATGCAACCGCGTGCACCACATAGTTTTTTATCTGGAACTCGAACCAGTAGAACCGGAAGTATCCGAACTTCCGGAAGAACCGGGCGACTTCGATGCACTGCCGCTACTGCCGGACGCACCCGAGGAAGACGTGCCACTCGCACCGGAACTTTGATCCCCTGCTCGACGTTCGCACCCTGCAAAGGTCATGCTCAGTGCAGCAACCACCAATAAAACCTGCGATGTTTTAACGAGAGGCTTCATTGTTGCTCCTTTCACAAAAAATGGACGATGTGTCGTACTTGACCATGACAGTTGCGAGAAGTTCTTCACTTTTTTGCAAACATTGACGTTCCGCTGCAGCACCGCATCAGTATGCTCCTGCCGCGGCACAATAGTTCGCTCCTGATCCACGCTCCCCACGGAGCACGAAAGTGGTGTAAGGTGAATGGAATGATGCGTCGATCACGTTTGCCACTGAATTACCGCAAGCGTCTCTTCCATAGGAAGTGTAAAAATCATGAACAGGCGCGGGGCCTTAAAGCGGTTTGATGGTCGGTGTACGGGAGCACGTCGGGTCGAGGAGCGCATGCGTACGTGAGGTACGTCGAGAGGTGTAGCGGGGAATTCGTATTCGTACAGCAGCTCTCCGCCCGCGAAACGGTCTGCGCTTGTTAAGCGCAGACGCGCCCTGCAAGAGAGGTCCGAGATTGGCCTCGCATGCTGATCAGCAAACCGCTCTAACACTCTCGTGTCTCATGATCGGATGAATCCACCATGTCTTTCGAAACACCCACCAAGCGCTTCGGCCTCATGTATGGTTCGTCGCCGGCAATGGAAAAGCTCTATCAGCAGATAGAGCGTGTTGCCTTGACCGATGCCACCGTCCTCTTGGTCGGCGAAAGCGGCACTGGCAAGGAGTTGATCGCCAATGCGATCCACAAGGCAAGCGCGCGCAGCGAGCAAGCCTTCATCGCGGTCAACTGCGGAGCGATTCCGGCCCACCTGATTGAAGCCGCTCTGTTCGGTCATGAAAAAGGCAGCTTCACCGGTGCCATACGCCAGCACATCGGCTATTTCGAACAGGCATCGCACGGCACGCTCTTTCTTGATGAAATCACCGAGATGCCGGTGGACATGCAAGTGAAACTGTTGCGCGTGCTCGAATCCGGCACCTTCCTTCGTGTCGGCGGCGATGACGAAGTAAAGGTCGATGTACGCTTGGTAGCCGCCACCAACCGTGACCTGGAAAGCGCAGTCAAGCAAGGCAATCTGCGTGAAGACTTGATGTACCGGCTTGCAGTATTCCCGGTGCGCGTGCCGCCCCTGCGCGAACGAAGCAGCGATATCGAACTGCTTGCACAGCAATTCCTGCACGAACTCAACGAAAAAGAAAAAACGCGAAAGACGTTTTCGCGCAATTCCCTTGAGGTCATTCGCTCCTATTCATGGCCAGGCAATGTGCGTGAACTGCGCAACGTCGTGCAACGCGCCTTCATTCTTGCGACCGATACCCTCACTATTGAAGATTGCATTTCCGATCTCTCGGCCAGGAAACCGACCGTACAAGAAGGCTGTCTCAATTTCTTTGTCGGCACACCGCTGGCCGATGCGCAACGCGAAATCATTCTGGCCACATTGAAACATTACAGCGGCAACAAGCGGCTGACCGCCGAAGCACTTGGGATCAGCCTGAAGACCTTGTATAACCGGTTGAAAGAATATTAGTGGTCAACTTGACCGACCACTAAGGACCGGCCACTAGCCGTTGATGACTTCACCACCGTTCGGATGCAGCACTTGCCCCGTCATGTAGGACGAGTCATCGCAAGCCAGATAGACATAACACGGCGCGATTTCATCCGGCTGTCCAGGCCTGCCAAGCGGTACATTCTGGCCGAATTTTTCCACCTGTTCAGACGTAAAGCTCGACGGAATCAACGGCGTCCATACTGGCCCCGGAGCCACTGCATTGACATAAATGCCCTTCTGCACCAACTGCAGCGCCAATGAACGCGTAAAGGCCACAATCGCCCCCTTGGTCGCCGAATAATCGAGCAAATGCGGGCTGCCTTTATATGCCGTCACAGAAGCGGTGTTGATAATGCGTGCGCCCTGCTTCAAGTGCGGCAACGCTGCCCTTACCACATAAAACATCGAAAAGATATTGATACGAAAAGTTTTCTCCAACTGCTCATCCGAAATATCGCTAATGCTTTGCTGCGGATATTGCTGGGCTGCGTTATTGACCAGCACATCCAGTTTGCCAAACGAAGAGATGGCAGTATCGACCAGCTTGCGGCAAAACGTCGAATCGACGATATCACCGGCTAGCGTCACACACTCGCGTCCTTCCTCTTCGACCAGACGTTGCGTTTCCTGCGCATCCTGATGCTCTTCCAGATAAGAGATGAGAACATTCGCCCCCTCCTTCGCAAATACCACCGCGACCGCGCGACCGATACCGCTGTCGCCACCAGTGATGAGGGCAACTTTACCCGTCAACTTGCCTGCCGCCTTGTATTGAGTAGCGGCAGAAGCGGGATGTGGCGTCATCGCAGCTTCCGATCCCGGTTGATGATCCTGATGCTGCGGGGGAATGCTTGGCTTGTCTTGCGGCATGACTGAGCCTCCTATGGCAAGTGAAGAGAAGGCCATGCTTGCAGAGCGTTCCGTCTGCATGCCGGCCTGCTGCTTCGATGGAGGGCAGCTTGCGACTATGGTTCCGTGCTTCTTCTTTTTCTCTCAGATTGCGGTCGGTTGCATGTGCGCTAACGCTTCAAGCAGCAGTGCCGGATTCCCGGCTGACAGCTTCTTTGCATCAGACAAGGTCTGACGAAAAGCACGCGCGCCCGGCAATCCCGCCATCAAGCCAAGCATATGGCGCGTGATGCTATTCAAGCGCAAGCCGCCGCCCGCTTCGCTTTTGCCATAACGCGCAAGCTGATCGAGAATATACGGCTGCATCGCCTGCAAGATTTCCTCTCGCGTTTTGACTTGCGCCTCATTACCGTAATAGCGTGCATCAAACGACGCCATCAGATAGGGATTGTGATAAGCCTCACGGCCGATCATCACACCGTCCACATGCTGCAGATGTGCATCGATTTCAGCTTCTGTCTTGATGCCACCATTGATGATGATTTCGAGTTGCGGGAAATCACGCTTGAGCCGATAAGCATAATCAGGCTTAAGCGGCGGAATCTCACGATTCTCCTTCGGGCTCAATCCCTTGAGAATGGCATTGCGTGCATGCACGATAAAGGTCTTGCAGCCTGCCCCGGCAATCGTACCGACAAAGTCGCGCACGAAGTCATACGACTCGACATCATCAATACCGATACGATGCTTCACCGTCACATCGATGGAAACCGCATCGCGCATCGCCTTCACACAATCGGCCACCAATGGCGGCTCCCCCATCAGGCAAGCACCGAATGCACCCTTCTGTACTCGCTCGGAAGGACAACCGCAATTAAGGTTGATCTCATCATAGCCCCAGCGCTCGCCGAGCTTCGCGCATTGCGCCAGATCCTTCGGCTCGCTGCCCCCCAACTGCAGCGCAACCGGATGCTCCTCATCATTGAAATTGAGATGCCGCTCGATATCGCCATGAATCAGCGCCCCGGTAGTCACCATCTCGGTGTACAGCCAGGTATGGCGCGTGATCTGCCTATGGAACATGCGGCAGTGACGATCAGTCCAGTCGAGCATGGGCGCGACCGACACACGGCGCGGCGGCAACTTCAATGTAGTCAAGAGATTGTTCCTTCGTAAAAATACAAAAGCCGCCGTATCGACCTCGACACGACGGCTTTTTCTGTGCCGGAAACCGATTATGCTGCGTCGCGCGACGCCTTCTTGCGCTCATGCTCTTTCAGGAAGCGCTTGCGCAGACGAATACTCTTCGGCGTGATTTCCACCAGCTCATCATCTTCGATGAATTCCACTGCATACTCCAATGTCAACTGGATCGGCGGCGTCAGACGCACTGCCTCATCGGTGCCCGAAGCACGCACATTAGTGAGCTGCTTGCCCTTGATCGGGTTTACCACGAGATCGTTGTCGCGCGAATGAATGCCGATAATCATGCCTTCATAGACAGGATCGTTATGAGTCACGAACATGCGGCCGCGATCCTGCAATTTCCACAGCGCATACGCGACTGCCGCACCATCGTCTTGCGAAATCAGCACACCATTGCGGCGACCGGCGAGTTCCGGCTTGTTACCGTCGACCGGCGCGTAATCGTCGAAAATGTGGCTCATCAAGCCGGTGCCGCGCGTCAGCGTCATGAATTCCGACTGGAAGCCAATCAGGCCGCGCGCCGGAATACGATACTCAAGACGCACGCGCCCTTTGCCGTCCGGCTCCATGTTTTGCAAATCGCCACGGCGGCGTCCCAGCTCCTCCATCACGCCGCCCTGATGTTGCTCCTCAACGTCCACCGTCAGCAATTCGTAAGGTTCACACTTCACGCCATTTACTTCCTTGAACACCACACGCGGACGCGACACGGCAAGCTCATAGCCTTCGCGACGCATATTTTCCAGGAGAATGGTCAAGTGCAATTCGCCGCGGCCCGACACTTCAAACGTTGTCTCATCGCCGGTATCGTTCACGCGCAGCGCGACATTCGACTTCAACTCGCGGTCAAGACGCTCGCGGATCTGACGGCTGGTAACGAACTTGCCTTCGCGGCCAGCTAGAGGTGAGCTGTTGACGAGGAAATTCATTGTCAGCGTCGGCTCATCCACCTTCAGCATCGGCAGTGCCTCAGGTGTATCCGGCGCACACACGGTGGAACCAATGCCAACTTCCTCGATACCATTGATTAGCACGATGTCACCGGCCTGCGCCTCATCGACCAGCATGCGGTCCAGTCCCTTGAACTTCAGCACCTGATTGACACGCGCCTTGATCGGCGTCGAATCCGGTCCGTTCATCACCACCACGTCCTGCAGCGGACGCACGCGTCCGCGCTTGATACGGCCGATACCGATCTTGCCAACATAGGATGAATAATCCAGCGAGGAAATCTGCAACTGCAGCGGGCCGTCCAGATCATCGTCACGCACCGGAACGTGCTCCAGCACCGCGTCGAACAACGGTTTCATCGTGCCTTCACGCACAGTGGGATCGAGGCTGGCGTAGCCGTTCAACGCCGATGCATACACTACCGGGAAATCCAACTGCTCTTCAGTCGCACCCAGCTTGTCGAACAATTCGAAAGTAGCATTGATCACCCAATCCGGACGCGCGCCCGGACGATCGATCTTGTTGACAACCACGATGGGCTTCAAGCCAAGACCCAGAGCCTTGCGTGTCACAAAGCGCGTCTGCGGCATCGGGCCTTCAACAGCGTCAACCAGGAGCAGCACCGAATCAACCATCGACAGCACACGTTCCACTTCACCGCCAAAATCGGCGTGACCCGGAGTATCGACGATGTTGATATGCGTGCCCTCATATTCGACCGCACAATTCTTCGCCAGAATCGTGATACCGCGTTCCTTTTCAAGATCGTTGGAGTCCATCACGCGGTTATCGACCTGCTGATTCTCGCGGAAGGTCCCCGACTGACGCAGCAACTGGTCGACGAGCGTGGTCTTGCCATGGTCGACGTGGGCGATGATGGCGATGTTGCGCAGAGGGCGTTTGGCGTTTGACATGGGTCTCGAGATGCGAATACGGAAAACCGGAAATTATAACATGCCGGACCACAAGAACCAGAAAAAATCCTTCATTTTCAAAGGCTTGGTCGCTACCCTCGATTCGTATACGATGTCGATCCGATAACTTCGGTAAAACAAATCAATATCCATGACCACCAGACTGCTTTCCCTGCTTCTCCTGACACTCGTCACCGCCTGCGCCCAGGTAAAAACGACCGCCCCCGGCGTAGTCGGCATCGACCGTCCGCAATCCATGGCTTACCCGGCCAACAAGTTCAACCAGCAGATGACTGCCTCGTACACCCAGATGATGCAAGGCGCCGCACAAAAGAACCGCCTGAACCAGAACACAGCCATGACGGCACGAGTGCGAAACATTGCACAGCGCCTGATTCCGCATACCGCCATATTTCGCTCCGATGCACCTAATTGGGCCTGGGAAGTCAATGTCATCACATCCAATGAGCTGAATGCCTTCTGTGCCGCCGACGGCAAGATTGCTTTCTACAGCGGCATCATCGAGCGCCTGAAGCTCACGGACGACGAGATCGCCGCCATCATGGGGCACGAGATTTCCCACGCCTTGCGTGAACACGGTCGTGAACGCGCCTCCCAGCAACTCGGAACCCAGCTCGGCATCACTTTGGCCGGCATCGCGATGGGTGCAAACACGAGCCAAATGAACATCGCCGGTGACCTATCGAAGTATTTATACCTGCTGCCCAACAGCCGCGAACACGAAACCGAAGCAGACCGAATGGGCGTCGAACTGGCTGCACGCGCCGGTTACGACCCGCGCGCCGCAATCTCGGTCTGGCACAAGATGCAAGGCATCGACAGCCGTCAGCCACCGCAATTTGCCAGCACTCACCCTTCGCACGAGACGCGCATTGCGGACTTGGAAATGTATAGCTCGAAAGTGATGTTTCTCTATGAAGAAGCGAAAAGAGAAAAGGTAGGAGCCCGGTAAAACGGAAGCACAAAATTCTTTGAGATGAAGTACTACTCAACGCCCTCCCTTCAAGAGGAGGGTTGGAGCGGGAATGTGTCTCCGCTGATACGCAAAGTGCTAATCAGTTTCCCCCGCAATCAACCTTTCCGGCGCAAGCACCCCATATTCCTGCAATTGCGCTGTACCAAGCAAACGCTGATTGCCTTCACGATAGACGCGCACACGCCCGACTGCTTGCGCTGTCACAGCATACCCTGCTTTGCTCAAAGCAAGCCGCTGCCCATGCAAGAAACGCTGCACCAACTCATCGGATAAGAAAATAGGCGGGAAGGTTGACAGCAAGGCATCAACTGGCGCCAGCAAACTGCTGCGCTCGGTTTCAGTAATTGCCGTCAAGGCATTGAGCGTCACGCTGCGCTCCAAGGTAAGCGAACCGACTGCAGTGCGACGCAAGGCCTGTAAATGTCCACCGCACCCAAGCGCAGCGCCGATATCCTCTCCCAGCACACGCACGTAAGTCCCCTTGCTGCAGCGAACCCGCAGATGGAGATAGGGCGCACGAAATTCAAGCAGTTCAAGTGCATGAATCGTCACACGCCGCGCCTGACGCTCCAGCGTTACGCCAGCCCGCGCATATTCATAGAGCGGCTTGCCATCGCGCTTAAGCGCGGAATACATGGGCGGCACTTGTTCGATCTCACCGCGAAACTGCTCCAGCACCTGCTCTATGCGCTCGGTGCCAACGTCGACCACGCGCGTTTCCAGCACCTCTCCCTCGGTGTCCGACGTCGTTGTCGTCACACCGAGATGGACCACGGTTTCATAAGTCTTGTTGGCCTCCAGCAGATCTTGCGCAAACTTCGTCGCCTCGCCAAAGCACAACGGCAGCAGCCCCGTGGCAAAAGGGTCAAGGGTACCGGTATGGCCGGCTTTCTGCGCATTCAACAGCCGCTTGGCCTTGATCAGAACATCATTGCTGGAATGTCCTGCAGCCTTGTCCAACAGCAGAACGCCGTGCACGGGCACACGCATTTTCTTAGGCGTTATTTGCGCCATATCGTTCTTCAGAAATGCACGCAAGATATGCGTGTGGGAAAATCAGTCTTCGATGTCCTTGGAGCGCGTCGCATTAGCTTCATCGATCAATTTCGACAATTGCATGCCGCGCGTAGTGGAGGTGTCGTGCACGAAGTGCAACTCCGGAATGGTATGTATAGTCAAGCGTCGGCCCAATTGCCCGCGGATGAAGCCAGCAGCCTTGCGCAGTCCAGACAAAGTATTCTGCACCGCTTCCGGATTATCAACCAAGCTAGTGAAGTAAACCTTGGCGTGCGCGTAATCCGGTGTCACCTGCACTTCCGTGATTGTAATCATACCCACGCGCGGATCTTTCAGTTCATACGCGACAATTTCCGCCAAGTCGCGCTGGATCTGGTCCGCTACACGAATGCCGCGGCCTGGGATGGATTTGCTGTGTTTAACCATGATGATGCAAACTTGAAAAACGTAGCCCGGATAAAGCGAAGCGCAATTCGGGGATTCTTTCAAAGAAACCCCGAATTGCGGCGTACGCCTCCATCCGGGCTACGAAACTACTGACCGCCAGTCGGCTTACAGCGTACGTGCGACTTCTTGGACTTCAAAGACTTCCAGCTGGTCGCCTTCCTTGATGTCGTTGAAGTTCTTCAGTGACAGACCACATTCGAAGCCCGCCTTGACTTCACGCACATCGTCCTTGAAACGTTTGAGCGAATCGAGCTCACCGGTCCAGATCACTACGTTGTTGCGCAACAAGCGTACCGAAGCACCACGTTTGACCAAACCTTCCAACACATAGCAACCCGCAATTGCGCCGACCTTGCTGATATGGAAAACTTGGCGAATCTCGACCAAGCCCAGCGCCTGTTCGCGCTTCTCCGGTGCCAACATGCCCGACATCGCCGCCTTCACATCGTCCACAGCATCGTAAATGATATTGTAGTAACGGATGTCCACGCCGCTGGTTTCGGCCAGCTTGCGTGCGGACGCATCGGCGCGTGTGTTAAACCCGAGAATGACCGCCTTGGATGCCATCGCAAGATTGACGTCCGACTCACTGATGCCGCCGACCGCTGCGTGCACAACTTGCACCCGTACTTCGTCCGTCGACAGCTTCTGCATTGCATGCACGATCGCTTCCTGCGAGCCTTGCACATCGGCCTTGATGATCAACGGCAGAGTCTTCACCTCGCCCTCAGCCATCTGCTCGAACATATTCTCCAGCTTCGCTGCCTGCTGCTTGGCCAACTTCACGTCACGGAACTTGCCTTGACGGAACAAGGCAATTTCGCGTGCCTTCCGTTCGTCCGCCATCACCATGACCTCCTCGCCGGCAGCGGGCACTTCGGTCAGGCCCTGAATCTCGACCGGAATCGACGGGCCCGCCGATGCAATGTTCTTGCCATTTTCATCCAACATCGCGCGTACACGACCGTAGGACGACCCAGCCAACACAATGTCGCCGCGCTTCAGGGTACCTGACTGCACCAGCACGGTCGCTACCGGACCACGCCCCTTGTCCAGCTTCGCCTCAATCACAAGACCCTTGGCCGGGGTATCCACCGCTGCCGTCAACTCAAGCACCTCCGCCTGCAGCAAGACGTTTTCAAGCAAATCGTCGATACCCTGGCCTGTTTTAGCAGACACTGGAATAAACGGCGAATCACCACCATAGGCTTCCGGCACGACACCCTCGGCAATCAATTCCTGCGTCACGCGGTCAGCATTAGCACCCTGCTTGTCGATCTTGTTGATAGCCACCACGATAGGCACACCGGCCGCTTTCGCATGGGCGATTGCTTCCTTGGTCTGCGGCATCACGCCGTCGTCGGCCGCCACTACCAGAATAACGATGTCGGTTGCCTTCGCACCACGCGCACGCATTGCAGTAAACGCTTCGTGGCCTGGGGTATCGAGGAAGGTAATAATGCCGCGCGGCGTTTCAACGTGATAAGCGCCAATGTGCTGCGTAATGCCGCCTGCTTCGCCTGCTGCCACTTTTGCGCGACGGATGTAATCGAGCAGCGAGGTCTTGCCGTGGTCAACGTGACCCATGACCGTCACCACCGGTGCACGCGGCAGCATTTCGGCATCCGCATGCGTGCCCGTTTCCTGCAGCATCGCTTCCGGATCGTCCAGCTTGGCCGCAAATGCCTTGTGCCCCATTTCTTCCACCAGGATCATTGCAGTTTCCTGATCGAGCACCTGATTGATAGTGACCATTTGGCCCAGTTTCATCATATGCTTGATGAGCTCGGATGCCTTCACTGCCATCTTGTGCGCGAGTTCAGCAACGGTGATTGTCTCTGGCACATGCACTTCCTTGACGATCGCTTCCGTCGGCACCTGGAAATTCGATTCACGCTGCTCCTCATGTCCGTGCGAACGACGGCCCTTCGGACCAGCGCGCCAACCTTCACGGCCATTCGTGGTAGTAGCCGCACCGTTGCCGCGCGTCTTGAGACCACCACGCTTCTTGGCCGCGTCGTCCTGCCAAGTGGAGGACACGTTTGCCGACTTAATGGCTTTCTTATCGCCCGGTTTCTTGTCGTCCTTTTTGTCCGCGGCCTTCTTGTCAGTCGGTTTGTGCAACGTTCCTTCGGTGGCCTTCGCCTGAGGCGCAGCAGCTGCTGGCGCGGGTTCCGGTGCCTTCATCACTTTGCGCGGCGAACTCATCATTGCCTTGATCTGAGCCACTTCCTCGGCTACAGCACGGCGCGCACGTTCGGCCGCCGCAGCACGCTCAGCAGCTTCCTTGGCTTGCTGTTCAGCAGCCTTCTTCCGTGCCGCCTCATCCTCGGCACGCTTCTTCTCTTCGTCGATAGTACGCACGGCTTGCTTTTCCTGCTCGGCAGCTACCGCTGCCACAGCAGCTGCGGCTTCTTCCGCAGCTTTTGCTGCGGCCTCTTCCGCAGCCTTTTGCATGGCCTTGGCCTGCGCCTCACGCTCGGCCTCGAGCCTTGCTAAACGCTCCTGCTTCTCGCGCAATTCAGCTTCCTGACGCGCGATCAACTCTGCCTGACGGCGCGCCTCTTCAGCACGCCGAGCAATTTCCGCCTCATCAACCACCGGCACCGAAGGCGCTGCCGGCTTCGTAGCCGGCTCGTCGATAGATTCGTCACGTTTGACGAAAGTGCGCTTCTTGCGCACCTCTACTTGGATCGTGCGTGACCGACCACTAGCATCGGCCTGTTTGATCTCAGTGGTTTCCTTGCGCGTGAGCGTAATTTTCCTCTTCTCGCCCTCAGGCGATGCCCCGTGCGCACGGCGCAGATGATTCAACAGCTTGTCCTTATCTTCCTTGGACAGCGGATCGGACGCCGAGCTTTTCTCGACGCCGGCGGCGCGCAGTTGCGTCAGCAGCAGATCCGCGGGCATCTTCAGCTCGGTGGCAAATTGGGCTACGTTGGTACTCGCCATTCAGTCCTCTTTTCTATATGGCACGACAGGTGATAATGGGGCCTTGCTGGTCATTGAACCTCGACCAACTCCCGCGCCTTGGCTTGCAACGCACGTGCACGGTCGTCGTACTTGGCGTCGATCAGCCGCATTTCATCGTCGGTCACATCTGCAAAACCATTTTCAATCAATTGCCTTGCACGCTCGCTCGGCAAGGCCAGTATCGCGCCAAATTCGTCATAAGCCATGCCTGCAAACCGTTCCAGTGTTTTGACACCAGCCAAGCCCAGCTTGCCGGCCATT
>Ga0070659_100001368_pt1 | contig 17544 bp, 17 predicted proteins | sample KBSC23metaG_FD_64666 | JGI IMG/M metagenome (GOLD analysis project Ga0070659, IMG submission 64666) | Corn rhizosphere microbial communities from Kellogg Biological Station, Michigan, USA - KBS C2-3 metaG | ecosystem: Host-associated > Plants > Roots > Rhizosphere > Soil ... | reverse complement strand
CCCTCCGGAACGGTGGTGGGAGAGGCGCGGTCACACGCCTCGACGCGGGAGGTGATCATACGGGCCGTCGTCACCCGGACGTCACCGCGAAAACAGCGAGGCGTCAGCGCTCAGCGTCCGGACGTGCTATCTTTCAGGTGGATGTCGCCGGCCGGACGGTCGCGAGCGCGCAGGCGTTCGAGGAAAGTCCGGGCTCCGGAGGGCGCGCTGCCAGGTAACGCCTGGGCGGCGCCGCAAGGCGCCGACGGACAGTGCAACAGAGAGCAGACCGCCGATGGCTCCGGTTCGCCGGAGCTCAGGCAAGGGTGAAAGGGTGGGGTAAGAGCCCACCGCGCGGCCGGCAACGGTCGTGGCACGGCAAACCCCAGCGGGAGCAAGGCCAAATAGGCAGCGAGGGACGGCCCGTCCCGATCAAGACGCTGCGGGTCGGCTGCTCGAGGGCGCGGGCGACCGCGCTCCTAGAGGAATGACCGTCCGAGTGGCAACACTCGACAGAACCCGGCTTACAGGCCGGCGCCATCCACCCCCGCCTACCGATCACGAGAGCGCATCGTGCTGGTTTAGTATCTATCCGATACTAATCGGTGCGTCAGTCATCCTCGCGCCGCCCGAGCCGATCGCTCGTCCGCGCGTCCTGGAGGAAACCGCGCCGCGGCACCCAGCGGCCGGCAAAGACCTGCCGGAGCGTGCGCCAGATGAGACGCACCATCGCGACGAGCAGGACGAGCACGATGATGGCGAACGCGAACGTGAGATATGGGTGGTGCCACACGGCGAGCGAGATGGCTGCCACGAGGCCCAGCTCTGCCGTGCTCGTCACACCGTTGCTGACCGGCTCCGGGGATACATCCACCGCGTAGCGAATGCCGAGCTTGGTGGTGTGTGTTGCCGTGGCGAGGCCACCGCCGAGCAGGGCGGCAACGAGGACGAATACCGGATCACCATGCCAGGCAGTCGCGGCGGCAAGCGCCGCCGCTGCAGGGGGCCGGATGAGTGAGTGAAAGGTGTCCCACGCCGATGCGACGGCAGGAACGAGCGACGCCACGAACTCGATGACGGTGAGCACGAGCGCGAGTACGATGACCCACCACGAGCTCAGGCCAGCAAGCGCCCCTGGCAACGGCCCGATCCATCCCAATCGCGCGGCCAGACCGATGATGCCGACTGTCGCGTACAGGTTGAGCCCCGCCGCGTAGGCGACACTTGCCGCCTGCACCAGCGTCTGCAGAGCATTCACGGCTCACCTCGCGCTGCGGACCCGAGCCACCCGATCGCCGGAGCGCGATCGGAGGAGAAACCTTCCGCCTCGGCTGCTACCCCCGCAACCGCGGAACGGATCACTAATGCAATCCGCTCAGTCCACCAGACGAAGCGGCATGACGAGGCAGAGATAATCCGCCGGATCATTCCACCCCTCGGGCTCCACGGTTGCCGCCCGCTCTGGTGCCTTGAAGGTCATCTTCACCTCCTCGGTGGGGATGTAGCGCAGGATCTCGAGGAGGTAGCTCGCATTGAAGCCGATGTCCAATTGATCGCCAGTGAAGCGCACCGGCAACTCGTCCGTGGCTTCACCGAGGTCCGGTGTCTGGACACTGAATCGCAGGATTCCGGCATTGAAGGAGAGCCGGATGCGGTGGGTCTGGTCCGATGCAATGACCGACATGCGCTTGAGTGCGCTCGTCAGTGCCTGCTTGTCGGCGATCGCGATGCGGTCATTGTCCTTCGGTATGACCTGGTCGTAGTTCGGATACGGCCCCTCGATGAGCCGTGTGTAGACCGCCGTGAAGGGAGAGCGAAATCCCAGGTGATTCTCGCCACGCGCGATCTCGAGCTCCTCATCCGCTGGAAAGAGACGACGAATCTGCTCGAGTGCTTTCGGCGGTACGATGAGATCGGCGGCCGGTGCACCACTGGACTTGATGGGCACTTCCATCTTGGCCAGACGATGACCATTCGTGGCCACCATGCGCATCGTCTCCGGCTTGAGCTCCCAGAGAACACCGTTGAGAATCGGCCGACTCTCCTCCGTGCTGACGGCAAAGGCCGTATGAGAGATCAGCTTCTGGAGATCACCCGAGCGAATGCGCCAGCTTTCGTCAAAGCGCACGACGGGAAAGCTCGGAAACTCGTCGCGAGGCAGCCCGAGGATCTTGAAGTGGGAACGACCACAATCAAGGGTGACACGCTGCTCACCTGCCGCAGCCATCTTCACCGGTGATGGGGGCAGCTCGCGAGCGATCTCGCTCAGCTTCTTGGCCGGAATCGTGATAGCCCCAGCAGATTCGACATCGGCTTGAACCTCCGTGCTGACCGCGATGTCGAGATCGGTGCCGGAGAGCCGGATCCCCTTGTCCGTGGTCTCCACCAGGATGTTCGCCAGGACGGGTAACGTGGTCTTGGCGGGAATACTTGCCGCCACGGCCGTGAGCCCCTCCTGAAGTTTCTCCCGGGAAATCGTGAACCGCATTACCGCTCCTTGGTGCTGGGTATGTGCAAAGCGGGGGTCCTGCTCTATCTGTTCTTGGATTAAGAGAAGAATCTAGCAGTAGCGGTAGAGACTGTTGAGTTGTGGAGAAATCGCCCAACTTCTCGTCCGCGCACAGGTTGCCTTGCAATTCAGCTGTGGACCTGGTGTCGAGAACACCGAGTCTGCACAGGCGACCTGCTCTCGGAACCGTTCAAGCTCACCCGGCAGTCCGCACAATGTGGATGACTGCAGAAAAAGCGGTGGAGCACCGGGTCTGATGTGGACAAAGCTGGCGAACTCCGCTCATGCGGCAAGACCCTCGAGTTGCGCACGGAGCTTTGCCACACGTAATGCGAAGGCGGAATCCTCACGGAGCATGCTGGCAGCGCGGTCCAGGCTGTGAATGACGGTGGAGTGATCGCGGCCACCGAAGGCTGCACCGATCTCCACCAGCTGGAGGCCTAGCAGCTCACGCATCAGGAACATCGCGATCTGACGTGGGGTCGTGAGCGCCTTGGTCCGCGTCTTCGAGCGGAGGCCCTCCGGGGTCACGCCCCACTCTCGTGCCACTGCCTGCTGGATGGTCTCGGTATTGAGCGCCGTCGTGCTGCCGCCGACGCTTTCGCCGGGGCGGAGCTTGTCCCGGAGGGCTTCGCGGGCCACATCCACCGTGATCTCGCGGTGCTTGAGCGAGGCGTAGGCGAGCAGCTTGATGATCGACCCTTCCAGCTCGCGGACGCTCGACCGCACATGTTCGGCGATGAAGCGAATGACGTCCTCCGGAATCGTCATCTCGAGGTGATCGAGCAGCGCCTTGTTGCGCAGGATGGCAATGCGGTGCTCCAGGTCGGGAAGCTCGATGTCGGCGACCATGCCCCACTGGAAGCGACTGACCAGTCGTGCCTCCAGCCCGGGAATCTCCGAAGGTGGGCGATCGCTGGTGAGGATGATCTGGCGGCCGGCTTCGTACAGCGCGTTGAAGGTATGGAAGAACTCTTCCTGGGTCGCTTCCTTTCCCTTGAGGAAGTGGACGTCATCGACCAGCAGCAGGTCAGTTTCCCGGTAGCGCCGCCGGAACTCCTGGGTGGTGCGGTTCTGGATCGAGCCGATCATCTCGTTGGTGAATTGCTCGGTTCCGATGAAGGTGATGCGTGTTTCCGGATGTCGGGCGAGGACGTCGTGGGCGACGGCCTGCATGAGGTGGGTCTTTCCGAGCCCCGTGTCGCCGTAGAGAAAGAGGGGGTTGTAGACCTTGCCCGGTGCCTGGGCCACGGCGTGGGCGGCAGCGGCGGCGAGCTCGTTGGACTTGCCGATGACGAAGTGGTCGAATGTGTAGCGTTCGCTGAGCTGTGCGTTGATACCACCGCGTTTCTGTTGCTGTGGTGGCTCTACTGTCACCGCAGGAGGAGCGACGAACAAGTCCATCTGATTCCGCGTCTTCCGCTCCTCGTGGACTCGGAAGACCACTGACAGCGGGTGCCCGAGCGCAACGGGGGCGAGGCTGGTCAGCAGTTCGGCGTGCTTGGACTCATTCCAATCGGCGGCAAACTGGTCCGGCGAGCCCACGATGATGGCGCCTTCTTCCAGTGCCAGCGGTTCCGTCGGTTCGAGCCAGGTCCGAAACGTTTGTTCCGGAAGCTCGAGCCGCGCGCGATCGAGCAGGCGTGTCCAGACTTCGGTCGCCGAGAGCGTCATGGCGGATGTGGATAACTGGAAAGGGCGGGGGAGCGAAGCTATTCCGGGCTTGTGGAAAAAGCAAACCACCGCCCACGACGACGGTCGCGACGCCAGCAAGGGCGCGTCGTGTCGACGCTTCGCCAGCCACTTCACTTGCCTTGACCTATCTCTCTGTCTCGGCTAACTTTACCATTCTGTGCCGTAATTGCCGGCAGCACTTGCTGGTTCGTTCTGACCGTACCGTACCTGGAGCAGTCATGGGGAAGCCCACCTACCGCCCGCGCAACACGCGGCGTGTGAAGACGCACGGTTTCCGTGCGCGGATGGAGACGAAGTGGGGCCGCGCGACGCTGGCGCGCCGCCGCAAGAAGGGACGCAAGCAGCTCACCGTCCGGATCCCGGACAAGTACGCCGGAGCCTAGCACGCCCGAGGCGTCGCTCGGCTTTCCGCGGCATGCACGGATCACGCGGGGTGCGGAGCTGCAGCGCATCGCGCGAGAGGGGAAGCGCATTCGAGCTGGACATCTCGATGTCCGGTTCGTCGCTTCCCCTCTCGCGCATCCATCAGGGCCATCCATGCGCGTGGGATTGATCGTGCCGCGCTATCGACACACCGCCGTCGCTCGCAACCAGCTCAAGCGCAGGCTACGCGAGCTGACGCGCCTCCAGCTTCTGTCCGCTGGCCTGCCGGTCAACGTCGTGATTCGCACGCGACCCGAAGCCTACGAGGCGTCGTTCGACCAGCTGCGTGTCGACATCGCACGCACACTCACGCAGCTTGCCAGGTCGTGCGTCCCATGATGCGAACGGTCTTCATCCTCCTCGTACGCGGCTATCAGGTGAGTCTCGGCCACCTGCTTCCCGCCGCGTGCCGTTATTATCCTAGCTGTTCCGTGTACGCCATCGAGGCGCTCGAGCGCCACGGGGCGTGGCGCGGAGGATGGCTCGCGCTCCGCCGCATCGGGCGGTGTCACCCCTTCCGACCCGGCGGATACGATCCGGTGCCCTGAGCGAGCTACTCGCTCATCGGCCTTCAGCCTATGGACAAGCGCTTCTTTCTCGCGTTGCTGCTGACAGCGATTGTCATTGTCGGCACGCCATTCCTCTTTCCGAACTCCCGGCGCACGCCGGTCCGCGCCGTCGATTCGACGCAGGTGCACCCGCGCACCGACAGCGGGGCCCCGATCGGCGCCGCAGCGCCTGGCAACCAGGCTGCGGTAGCGGCCCCGGTCGCGACAGCGCCTGCCGCGACCGCGCCGGCGGCCACCGTGGGGGGGAGCACGACGGTGACGTCGGCCGCGCGCCCCGAAACAACGGTCGTGGACACGCGGCTTGCGACGTATGCCTTCAGCTCGCAGGGCGCGGCGCCGATCTCGATCGTGCTCGACAGCTATCCGTCGCGACGCCCGATGGCGCGTGGTGCATCGGCGGAGCTCGTGCGCTCGACGTCGCCCCTCGTCGGCTATCGCATCGCCGTGGGTGGCGACACCATCGCGCTCGCCCGCACGCCGCTCTCGCTCCAACGAACGACGACGCCAGCTGGTGCGCCGGTGCTCAACTACTCGGGCAACAGCGCGGGCCACGATGTGCGGCTCACGTACACCTTCGTGCCGGACAGCTTCCTGGTTCGCGTCGTGGCCGCAGTGACCGGCGCGCCGGCGAAGAGCACGCTGCTGATCGACCTGCCGCGTGGCCTGCAGTCCAACGAAGCCGACACGCTCGACGACATCAACCACCTGGGCGTCAGCTTCCGCACGTCCCGTGGCGACGTGACGAGTGTCGGTTTCTCGAAGCTCGACACCGGCGAGGTGCGCATCGAACCGGGCCCGCTCGACTGGGTGGCGACACGCGACAAGTACTTCCTCGTCGCTTTTCGCACACCACCCAAGCAGCCCTTTTCGGCGTTGCGCCTCGCGGGGGAGCCCCGCGTCGGCAAGTCCGCGCGTGACATCAATGCCACCGTCGCGCTCCCGCTCCAGGCCGGCGCGGCGACGTTCGAGCTCTACGCCGGCCCGCAGGATTTCGCACGGCTGCAGCGCCTGGGCAACGACCTCGACCAGGTCAACCCGTACGGTGGCTGGATCCACGGCGCCGTGCAGCCGTTCGTGACGATCGTGATGCGCGCCCTGCTGTGGATGAAGCACACGACGAACCTCAGCTACGGCTGGGTGCTCGTCCTGTTCGGTGTGCTGATCCGCCTCGCGCTCTGGCCGCTCAACCAGCGGGCGATGCGGACGAGCATCGCCATGCAGCGACTGCAGCCTGAGCTCCAGGCGATCCAGAAGAAATACAAGGAGGATCCGCGCCGGCAGCAGGAAGTGATCATGAAGGTCTACAAGGATCACGGCATGAGCCCTCTCAGTCCGCTGATGGGATGCCTGCCGATGCTCCTGCCGATGCCGGTCCTGTATGCGCTGTACTTCGTCTTCCAGAACACGATCGAGTTCCGCGGCGTGCCGTTCCTCTGGCTTCCCGACCTCTCGATGCGCGATCCGTACTACATCACGCCTCTGCTGATGGGGCTGTCCATGTACGTGATGTCGTGGATCGGATTGAAGGCGGCGCCGCCGAACCCGCAGGCGAAGGTGATGAGCTACATGATGCCGGTGATGCTCACGGTGCTCTTCCTGAACCTCGCCTCGGGGCTGAACCTGTACTACGCGGTGCAGAACATCGCCGCGCTGCCGCAGCAGTGGCTTCTGGCGCGCGAGCGACAGAAAGTGGCGCCGGTCGCCGTCGTCTCCGTGCCGGCAGCAGCGCCCGCGGTGAAGCGGCGGTCATAGGGCGTTCCCGTCGGATGCGCCACGCCGGCATCGGGACTGGCGTGGCTCCTGCTCGGAGAGGCGGCGTGCACATCACCTACGTGGGTCATGCGACGCTGCTGCTCGAGATTGCCGGTGCGCGCCTGCTGACCGATCCGAACTTCGAGCCGAAACTCGGCCGCTTCCTTCCGCGGGTGTCGCCGCCAGGCATCGCGCTCGACGCACTGCCCAGGCTCGATGCGCTCCTGCTCACGCACGCGCACGCCGATCACCTGTCGTTTCGCTCGCTCGACGCGTTGCCGAAGGACATCCCGCTGTTCGCGCCTCCGGCCGTGGCGCGGTGGCTCGCCCGCAAGGGCTACCGCAACGCCGAGCCGCTGGATGCGGTGAAGACCGTGACGCTCGGCGAAGGCGCGCTCCGCGTGCACGCCGCACGAGCCACCCATCAGGGGAGCCGTTACGTGGTGGATCGCTGGCGGAGCGCGGCGAACATGTATCTGCTCGAATCGAACGACGAGAGCGTCTTCTTCGCGGGGGACACGGCACTCACGCCATCCACGCACCACCTGGTGGAGCGAGTGCTCTGGCAGCACGGCCGCTCGCTCGACCTGGCGCTGCTGCCGATCGGCTACGCGCCGGCGTGGAAGCCGGGCTTCCGGCGCGGCCACCTGACCGGCGAGGATGCCGTGACGCTGTTCGAGACGCTGCACGCACGCGCGATGATGCCCTATCACTGGGGCACCTTCCGTCACGTGACGGCGACGGCCCACGATGCGATCGATCGCCTGCGCACCTACCTCGCCGGACATGATGCGCGCGAACGCGTGCACGTGATCGAGCCCGGAGAGTCGCTCGTGCTGGGGCCCGAAGCGCGAGCATGACGGGTCGGCCGGTGGCGAGCCCGCCGTTCCGGGCGAACGTGCTCGCCGATGGCAGCACAATCGTCGCTCGCGCCACGGCGGCCGGCCGCGGCGCACTGGCTGTCGTTCGGATCAGCGGCCCTGCCGTGCCCGCCATCGCGCGCGCCCTGCTGGACCCCCACCCCGACGAGCCACGTCGCGCCGCGCACACCACAGTGCGCGAGGCGAGCGGTGCCGTACTCGACGACGTGGTGGCGGTGCGCTACATGGCACCGCACTCGTTCACCGGCGAGGACCTGCTGGAGATCACGACGCACGGTGGGCTGGTGGTGCCGGCAGCCGTCGTCGCAGCGGCCATCGCCGCCGGTGCGCGCGAGGCGGCACCCGGCGAGTTCACGCGCCGCGCCGTGCTGAACGGCAAGCTCGATCTGCTGCAGGCCGAGGCGATCGGCGACCTGATCGACGCCCGGAGCTCGGCAGCGCACCGCATGGCGCTTCGCCAGCTGGACGGCGGACTGAGCCGGCGGATCAACGCACTGCGCGAGCGCGTGCTCGAGCTGGAAGCGCTGCTCGCCTACGACATCGATTTTCCGGAGGAAGATGACGGGCCGGTGCCGCGACAGCGGATCGCACTGGCCACCGACGACCTCCTGCAGTCCCTCGGCGCGCTGCTCGCCACCGAGAAACAGGGAACGCTCGTGCACGAGGGTGCGCTGGTGGTGCTCGCCGGCGCACCGAATGTCGGCAAGTCCTCCCTGTTCAACGCGCTGCTGGGCGAGGCGCGCGCCATCGTGACCGACGTGCCAGGGACGACTCGCGACGCAATCGAGGCGGTGCTCGACCTGCCGCGCTGGCCGCTGCGATTGGTAGATACCGCGGGACTCCGCAAGACGAGCGACGAAGTCGAGCGGCTCGGCATCGAGGTGTCGAGTCGTTACGCGGCGCAGGCGGCCGTGGTGATCGCGTGCGGCGACACGGCAGCCTCGCTCGCGTCCGCGATGGCCGCGGTGCGGGAGCGCTCTGGCGCACCGGTGGTGAGTGTGCTCACCAAGGCCGACATCGCGACCGGCGAGCCACCGGCAGATGCCGACGTAGCCGTGAGTGCACTCACCGGCAGCGGGCTGCGGCGGTTGCTCGAGCTTGTGGAGACCCGGATCACCGACAGCCACGGCGAGCCGACCGTCGACCAGCCTGCGCTGACCCACGCGCGGCATCGCGCCGCCGTGGAACGCGCCACCGCGGAGCTGCGCGCCTTTGCCGAGTCGTGGCGAGACGACCTCCTGCCAGCGACGGTGGCCGCTGTCCACGTGCGCGCCGCGGCAGACGCGCTCGGCGAGTTGATCGGCGACGTGCGCGTGGACGACGTGCTGGACGTGGTGTTCCGGCGTTTCTGCGTCGGCAAGTAGCATCACTCGGCAAGCCGGCGCAATTCGTTGCGCTGCGCCGGCGCGAAATGCTACGCGGCTATGCTGTCGCGGCGGCGCTGCGAGCGAGGCGGGCCAGTTCGTCGGCGCTGGCGCGAACGGCCCAGGCAAGGCCGCGTTCCTCGATGGCTGCCTCGACCATGCGCGCGCCAAGGAAGTAGCCGGCGCGTTCGGGGAGCACGTAGCGGTCCACCGTGCGCGCTTCGTCGCTCATGCCGCCGGACAGGTAACGCAAGCGAAGGCCCAGCCCTGCGCGATCCAGGTCCCCTGCCACGGCGCGAGTGGTGACAGCTTCGAGCTCGCGCACGCGCGCATACTGGCGGCGCCCGAATCCGAAGTATTCCCACGCGGCATGACCTGGACTGACAGCCTGCGAGACATGCACCGCCAGCCCTTCGTTCATCAACAGCTCGCGCAACGTCGCCGTCCGGCCCGTTTCCCAGTAGGAATAATCGCCGCCAGCCTCCTCGATGAGGTGGCGCAGCTCGCTCCGGCTCGTGGGCGAAGTGTAGCGTACACCGTGGGCAACCTCATGCGCCAGCCACAGCGGGAGCAGCTCGGGATCGAGGCCGAGTCCCTGCGTTTCCGGATTGGCGACGGAGGTGAAGTGCTCGAGGCAGGCGAAGGCGACCGCGCGGCCGTCGATCACCAGCTCGCCGGCATTCGCCGCGCCGACACCCACCATGAGGACGACGTCCACGTCCACGTCCTGCTCGAGCAGTTGTGCGCAGCGCTGCTCGGTCGTGCGCGCGAGCGCGACGACATCCGTACGCGCGAGCATCTCGCGGAGATCGGCACGATCGGCGAGGACCGTGGCGCGCACGACGTCGAGGAAGTGCGGACCGCCAGGATCGACGACGTAGTTGTGCCAGTAGGACTCGAGGAGGGGGCGGTGGGCGGAGAAGTAGCGCTGGTAGGCGGCGACGCGGTCGGTGCTATCGAGAACGGCGAGAAAATCTGGCAGCAGGTTGATCAGCATTCGACCGGGATGCGACCTGCGAGGAGGCAGCGAAACGAGCGTCGCGCGGACGATCGTGACGAGCGCGGGCGGATTGGACGCGGAATGATAGCGGCGACCGATGAGGTGAACAAGAGAGCGCGACGCAATCCGGTGCGCAGAGCACGAACAAGGCGAGCACGCGTCAGGATCGAGGGCTGGCACGCTTCTTTCCCTTGATGCTGCGCAGGGATGGTGCCCGGTACCGGGCGCGATGTGCAGGAGACATGGCCATGACCACGTTGCAACCAATCGAGCTGCGGTGTCCGATCTGCGACACGCGCTTCAAGTCGCAGCAGGTGATCTCGACGAACTCATTCGGGGGCAAGCGCACGGACTTCCACGAGCGCGCCGCCGGCACGCAGCCGCTGCCCTATCTCATTCACATGTGCAACCGGTGTGGCTACTCCGGAGCGGAGCGCGACTTCACCGAGGAAGCCGAGGTGACGGCCGGACTGCGCGAGCACGTGTGGAACGAGCTTGCACCGCAGATCTCGATGAGCGCCGTCTCCGGTTCGGAAAAATACGAGGCCGCGGCGAAGGTGGCGGAGTGGCAGGCGCTGGATGTCCGCCACGTCGCCGACCTGTTGCTGCGCGCGGCGTGGTGCTGCGTGGACGAGGGTGACACCGAAGCGGAGCGCTTCTTTCGTCGGAAGGCGGCGTGGAAGTTCGAGGAAGCGCTGGCGAGCTTCGATGGCGTGGCGCGTGAGGAGCGGGCCGTACTCACCTACCTCGTTGGCGAGCTCTGGCGCCGTGTCGGTGACGATCGCCAGGCGGCCGCGTGGTTCAAGCGCGTGGGAACGGAGATCAGTGATCCGGCCACGCAGCAGTGGGTGCTCGACGCGGCGCGCCAGCAGCGGGACTGTCCGAGGGAGTGGTTCGGATAACGAACCGTGAACCGTGAACCGCAGGTGCGTTTGCACTTACGGTTCACGGTTCACCCGTAGTTCAGCGCGTCCCGAACAACCGGTCCCCGGCATCTCCCAGCCCGGGCAGGATGTAGCCCTGATCGTTGAGCTCGCGGTCCAGCGACGCGCAGTACACGATCACGTCCGGATGCGCCTCGGCAAGTCGGCGCACGCCCTCCGGTGCCGCGACCAGGCAGAGAAAGCGGATGCGCGTCGCGCCGGCGCGCTTCAGCGACGTCACGGCCGCGGCCGCGCTGCCACCCGTCGCCAGCATCGGGTCGAGCAGGAAGAAATCACGCTCGCCCGCGTCACCCGGCACCTTGAAGTAGTAGTCCACCGGCTCGAGGGTGTCGTGATCGCGGTAGAGGCCGATGTGGCCCACGCGTGCGGCCGGTACGAGCCGAGCGACCCCTTCCACCATGCCGAGCCCGGCGCGCAGGATCGGGACGAGGGTGAGCTTCTTCCCGCTGACCCGCATTCCCGTCGTGCGCTCGAGGGGCGTCTCCACCGGTGTCGGTTCCAGTGAGAGCTCGCTCGTCGCTTCGTACGCGATCAGCGTGGCGATCTCGTCGACGAGCTCCTTGAAGATCTTCGTCGGCGTGGTGCGGTCGCGCAGCAGCGACAGCTTGTGCTGCACGAGCGGATGCGAGACGACGCGGACCGTGGGGAACGCGGGGGTGGTGTCCATGGGGCGGAAGCTAGTAACTTCGCGCGCATGAAAGAATACCAAGCGGTGATGCTTCGCCTGTCGCGCCACGCGCGCGACGACGAGGATGCGCTCACCGACCTGCTGAATGAACGCAGCCGCGGTGGCTGGCGTCCGGCGATGATGGCCCAGGACGAGCATCGCCTCACCCTGGTGTTCGAGCGTCCGGGAGACGGCGAGGTATAGCGGCCGCAGGCTCGGCGCGCGGCAGCGGATCGGCGCGCCGCAGCGAGTCGCGTTGAAGTGAGTCGCGTCGCGCGCGCGCGCGAAGCCGCGCCAGTCGCTCCATGTTCTCGGCAAGAATGGAATCGGTGCGGCCGCGCGCGGCCTCCCGTTGCTTTCGCCGCGAGAAAAGCGAGGGAAGTGAGAAGCCGGACGCCAGGTGCGGATCGGCAGGCACGAGCAGCGTGCGGCCAGAGAGCCGCATGGCAAGCGCGCCCTCCTTGTACGCGGCGTCCCGTTCCGCCCGGGTGGGGACACGGGCCCAGATCAGCGCGGGCATGTTCGCGTTGAGCGAATCCAGCACCGAGTCGATGACGCGCCGCGTGAGGGGTGCGGAGCGATAGACGCCGCGAGGAGCGAGGACCGGACCGACAACAGCGCCACCATCCGCCGTGGCACCAGCGGGTGGCGTTAACGCACGAGCAGGCGCGGCGCGTGGTGACGGCGCACCGGTGGACGAATCGCGCGGCACGACCAGCGTCGCGCCCGGTCGAGGAGCGGATGCGGTGAGGAGATCCGAGCGTCTCGGAGTGGACACTCGCTGCGCGGCGATCCGGGCAGGAGACCGTGCGGGCACCACGAACTCGACATGCTCGACGACCGGCGCAGGATTCTGCTGCACGGCTCGACGGCGTGGCGATAGCGCAACCAGAAGCACCGCCAGCTCGATCGTGGTGATGAACAGGGCGGTGGCGAACGCAGGGCGCGGGACTGACGATACGGGCACGCCTGTTGGAGCCGTGGATGCGTCGAAGGGTTGTCGTGACCATGCAACAACGCTTCAATCGCGCCCTTCCCCTCGATGGCGCTTCGACATTGTATTTCGATGATCACCGATGCGTCGTCGCGCGTCGATCATCGTTCCTCTCCTCGACAACCGAATGCAAATCGAATTCGCCGGTGCCGCCCGCGAGGTCACGGGGTCCTGTCACATCCTCCGCGTCGGCGGCAAGACGGTGCTGCTGGACTGCGGCATGTTCCAGGGGCGCCGAGCGGAATCGCGCGAGAAGAACGAGAAGCTGCCCCTTCCCGTCGCCGAGATCGACGCCATCGTGCTCTCGCACGCGCACATCGACCACTCGGGGCGCCTGCCGTTCCTCGTGCGCGAAGGCTATCGCGGTCCCATTTACTGCACATCGGCCACGCGCGACCTCTCGTCGGTGATGCTCGCCGACTCGGCGCACATCCAGGAGAAGGACGCGGAATTTCTGACGCGGCGGAACAAGGCGGTGGCGACGCCGCTGTATTCGATGCGCGACGCCGCGCTGGCGGTGGACCAGATGGTCGGGCTCACCTATGACACGGCGTTCGACGTCGTGCCCGGCGTACGCGCCACCTACACGGACGCAGGCCACATTCTCGGTTCGGCGTCGGTGGTGCTCGAGTGCACGGAGGGGAGCGAGATGCGTCGCGTCGTCTTCTCGGGCGACGTGGGCCGGAAGGGGCTGCCGATCATCCGTGACCCGAATCCGCCCCAGGGCGCGGACGTCGTGCTGCTCGAGTCCACGTACGGCAACCGCGACCATCCGCCAGTGGAAGGTGCGCGCGAGCAACTGGCGCAGGTGATCAAGGCGGCCGCCGCGAAGGGAGGCAAGGTGCTGGTTCCCGCGTTTGCGGTCGGGCGCACCCAGGAGCTGGTGTACGATCTGCACCTGCTCGCGCTGGACGGAAGGATCCCGGAGATCCCGATCTTCGTGGACAGCCCGCTCGCCATCGATGCCACGACGGTGTTCGCCATGCATCCGGAGATCTTCGACCAGTCGGAGGATCTCGTGCAGCGCGTGCACGACCTGTTCCGGTTCATGCAGGTGCAGTACACGCGCGACGCGAGCGAGTCGAAGGCCCTCAACCAGCGAAACGGGCCGATGGTGATCATCGCCGCGTCAGGGATGATGGAGGCGGGACGCATCCTGCATCACCTGGCGAACAACGCGGCGGATCCCCGCACCACGATCCTCGTCGTCGGCTTCCAAGCGGAGCATACGCTCGGGCGGCGGGTGGTGGAGCGTGCGCCGATGATCCGCGTGTTCGGCGACGAGATCCCGCTGCGCGCGCAGGTGGAGGTGCTCAATGGATACAGTGCGCACGGCGACCGACACGAGCTCCAGGCGTGGCTCGATGCGGTGCGCGCCGGCAATCCCGGCCAGCAGCCGCCGGTGGTGCACCTCGTCCACGGGGAACCCGATGCGCAGGACGCGTTCGCGGCGCAGCTCCGGGCGGCTGGCTATCCGACGGTGAATGCCCCCGAGCCGCATACCACCACCGTGTTGTGACGACACCGCACCGGCAGCCACCCGCCGCACCCGATGGAAGCACGACGCGGCAGCGCATCGTCGAGGCGACCATCGGCTGCGTGGCGCGCGACGGCGCGGCGGGCGCCAGCATGGCGGCCATCGCCGCCGCGGCCGGGGTGAGCAAGGCGCTGCTCCACTACCATTACTCCGACCGTGCGCGACTGCTGGCCGAGGTGGTGACGCAGTTGGGCGAGCGCCTGGCGAGGCGCGAGCGCGTCGCACTCGACGGTGCCGATGGCAGCAGGGTGGTGGATGCGCTCTGGCGCTGGATGGAGCGTGAGCTCGCGCGCGGCGATCTGCGTGCGCTGCTGGAGCTTTCCCTCGTTCGCGATCCGGTGGTGCATGAGGCGTCGGCCGCGGTCGCCGAAGCGAGACGAAGCGCCGCCGGCCGAACGACGGCTGATGTCATGCGCCAACTCGCGCTCACGCCCCGGGTGCCGGCCGAGCTGCTTGGCGAGGCCAGTGTCGCATTCGTGGACGGACTGGCCCTGGGCGCCGTGGTCTCGGCAACCGACCCCCGAGTCGCGTTCGACGTCTTCTGGCTCGCGATGCTCGGTCTCACTGCGTGACGCTGCGGACGTCTTCCGCGTCCCAGCGAGAGCCGACTAGCTTGCACCGATGCCTTCGTCCCGCCTGTCACTCGTCCGGATCGTGCTCGCCGGGATCGGGCTGGTGCTGCTGGTCTGGATCGCTTCGTTCGCCGCAGTCCTGATCTGGGAGCAGAACGATCAGGCGCGGCCGGCGTCGGCGATCGTGGTGCTGGGGGCGGCACAGTACGTGGGGCGACCGTCGCCGGTGCTGCGCGCGCGGCTGGATCATGCGGTCGATCTCTGGCGCCGGAAGCTCGCACCGGTGATCATCGTGACGGGGGGAACCGGGCGAGGCGACACGACGAGCGAGGCGGCGGTCAGCCGGCGATATGCGATCAAGCGAGGCGTGCCGGCGTCGGCCATCCTGATGGAAACGAAGGGACGCACGACCAGCGAATCAATGGATGGCGTCGCTGCACTGATGGCACAACGACATCGACGCGACGTATTGCTGGTGAGCGATCCCTTCCACATGCTCCGCCTGACGATTCTTGCCCGTCGCCACGGGCTCATCCCGTACTCTTCCCCGACCCCGACGAGTCCCATCGCCGCCAATCCCAGTGAGCGGTGGAAGTACGCACTGAGCGAGTCCATCAAAGCCCCTCTGGCCTTCATCTTCGAGAGGAACAGCCGGTGAATCCACGGAACCTGACAGCATTCAGCGTCATGCTGGCGATAGGCGCGCTCGCGCCGGTCGTCGCCGCGCAGCGTCCCTCCTCGACTTCAGGTGGCGTACCGCGCCTGGCGTTCGAGAAGACCACGCTGCCCAACGGGCTCGAGGTGATCCTGCACGAGGATCACTCGACGCCGATCGTCGTCGTCAACACCTGGTACAAGGTGGGCTCGGGTGACGAGAAGCCGGGCCGCACCGGCTTCGCGCACCTGTTCGAGCACATCATGTTCATGGGCTCGCAGCACGTGCCGACGGGCGAGTTCGACAAGCTGCTCGAGGCGGCGGGTGCCAACAACAACGGCTCGACGACCGAGGACCGCACGAACTACTACGAGTCGCTGCCGTCGAACGCACTGCCGCTCGCCCTCTGGCTCGACGCCGACCGGATGGGCCACCTGCTCCCGGTGATGGACCAGGCCAAGCTCGACCTGCAGCGCGACGTGGTGAAGAACGAGCGCCGGCAGCGCGTGGACAACGTGCCCTACGGCAAGTGGCGCGAGACCGTGCTCGCCGCGCTGTATCCGCCCAACCATCCCTATCACTGGCCGGTGATCGGGTCGATGGCCGACCTGAGCGCGGCGTCGCTGGACGACGTGAAGCAGTTCTTCACGACCTATTACGCGCCGAACAACGCGACGATCGTCATCGCCGGCGACTTCAACCGCGACTCCGCGCTGACGTGGGTAAACCGCTACTTCGGCGGCATTCCGCACGGCCCTGCCATGCCGCCGCGGCCGGTGGTGCCCGCCGTCACCGTGCCGCGTGACACCTTCCTCGTGCTCGAGGATCGCGTGACCCTGCCGCGCCTGTTCGAGGTGTGGGAGACGGGTCGCATCTATGCGCCCGACGACGCGCCGCTCGACGTGCTGGCCGACGTGCTGGCCGGTGACAAGAACTCGCGGCTCTACAAGCGCCTCGTGTTCGACATGCAGGTCGCGCAGGACGTGAGCGCGTTCAACAACAGCACGAAGCTCGACGGCAACTTCAACATCATCGTCACTCCCAAGCCGGGCCAGACGCCGACGCGGATGGCCGAACTGGTGAAGGAGGAGATCGACAAGGTCGTGAAGGATGGCGTCACGCCGCGTGAGCTGGCGCGCGCGCTCAACTCGCGCCGTGCCTCCTTCCTCGACCAGATCGCTTCCGTGCTCGGCAAGTCGGATCGCCTCGCCGAGTACAACTACTTCGCCGGCACGCCGGACTACATCCAGCAGGATGCCGCACGCTATGACCGCGTGACCGCCGCCGACGTGCAGCGGGTGGCGGCCCAGTATCTCACCAAGCCGAAGGTGGTGCTCACCGTGGTTCCCCAGGGCAAGACGGACCTGATGGTCAACGGAGGGACCCGCTGATGCGCGCCTCCCGCCCCCTCTCCCCGATACTGGCGGCGCTCGCCGCCCTCTCGTTCGCCGCGGCGTGCGGCGGACCGCCGGTGGTGACGACGAACGTGCCCGCGGCGCCACGGCCCGTGGTCTCGGCTCCGATCGACCTCACCGTGCCGCCAACGCTCGCCGCGCCACCGGCGCTGCGCCTTCCGCCCGTCACGACGCGCACACTGCCGAACGGGCTCAAGCTCGTCGTCGTCGAGCAGCATGAGCTGCCACTCGTGGATGTCGTGCTCGACGTGCGCACAGGCGGCGAGGCCGACCCGGCTGGCAAGGCGGGCACGGCGTCGCTCGCCTCGGGCATGCTCACCGAAGGCACGACGACCCGTTCTGCGCTCGAGATTGCCGATCAGGCAGCGTACCTCGGCGTGCGCATCGGCGCCGGCAGCGGATGGGAACAGTCCACCGTGTCGCTGCATGCGCCGACGGCGCAACTGGACAGCGCGCTCGCGCTGTTCGCCGACGTGGCGCTGCATCCCGCGTTCAACGCGTCCGACCTGGAGCGCGTGCGGAAGGTGCGCCTCACGGCGTTGCAGCAGGTTCGCGATCGCGGCCCGGTGATCGCCAACCTCGCGTATG
>Ga0070659_100001367_pt1 | contig 17549 bp, 13 predicted proteins | sample KBSC23metaG_FD_64666 | JGI IMG/M metagenome (GOLD analysis project Ga0070659, IMG submission 64666) | Corn rhizosphere microbial communities from Kellogg Biological Station, Michigan, USA - KBS C2-3 metaG | ecosystem: Host-associated > Plants > Roots > Rhizosphere > Soil ... | reverse complement strand
CGACCAAGAACGCGCTGAAGGGTTGGTACCGAGAGTACGAGCGGCGACTCGCTCTTCCAAAGGGTTATGTGCGCCCCAGACAGAAGTATTCTCAAGAGCAAATGGAGGCGGCTGTCAGGCACTACCTCGATCATGGACGGTGCACCGCTGCCACCATCCATGAAGCACCAACACGATTTGCCGCCAGGCTCTGAACGGGAGGAGCTGGAGCGCCAGCTCGAGGCTCTTCGACGTGATATCAGACGCTTGCAGCTCGAACAAGACCTCTTGAAGAAGGCGAATGAGATCCTAAAAAAGACACGGGCATCAACCGGCAGCTCCTGACCAATCGGGAGAAAACGCTGCTGGTTGATGCTCTGAGACAGACGTACACGCTGGCTGAGCTTCTCACTGAGGTAGGCCTGCCACGCAGCCCGTACTTCTACCACCGTGCACGACTGGATATCGCAGACAGGTACGTTGATGTACGTCGCACCATCACCGAGATATTCGAGCGCAACCACCGCTGCTATGGCTACCGCCGGATGCAGGCATCGCTGACCAAGCAAAGCGTCTGCATCTCAGAGAAGGTGGTCCAGCGTTTGATGAAGCAGCAATGCCTGGTCGCAGTAACACCGAAGCGTCGCCGGTACCGCTCCTACCTGGGCGAGATCAGCCCGGCGCCGGATAACCTCATCAACCGCGACTTTAGAGCCGTGGCGCCCAATGAGAGGTGGCTCACGGATATCACTGAGTTCCAGATCCCAGCCGGCAAGGTGTATCTCTCACCCATGATCGACTGCTTCGACGGTATGGTCGTCAGTTGGTCCATTAGTACGTGTCCAGGCGCTGAGCTGGTCAACTCCATGTTGGATGCTGCGATTGAGACGGTTGCATCCAGCGGCACACGGCCTGTCGTGCACACCGACGGACGGTGGCGCGCACTATCGCTGGCCAGGCTGGTTGACGCGCATTGCCGATGCGAAGCTGGTGCGCTCGATGTCGCGCAAGGGGTACTCGCCTGACAATGCGGCATGCGAGGGCTTCTTCGGTCGGCTAAAAACCGAGCTGTTCTATCCTCGGAACTGGCGATCCATAACCATCGAGCAGTTCATCCATGCGTTGACTCCTATATCCGTTGGTACAACGAAAAGCGGATCAAAATCTCACTGGGCTCTCTGAGTCCTGCCGAGTACCGAAGGAGCCTTGGAATCTTTGCTAAATTAGTCCAAGACTTTTCCGCACCCCCTGTGGCCCGCGAGCTCCAATGTTGGGACGGCTGTAATCTTCTTGAAGATTGAGCACAGCCGCCCAACTTTATGGATCACTCGTTCTCACCCAGGTCGTAGGCTTGCTCGACTAGGTCGATTTGATGGAGGAGGCTTGTAAGCCCTTTGGGCCATGTCTTACTTCAAATGATACTTTTTGGCCGTCCTTCAGGGTTTTGAAGCCACTGCCTTCAATCTCAGAAAAGTGAGCGAAGAGATCTGCACCACCATCATCCGGGGTGATAAAACCAAATCCTTTTGCATCATTAAACCATTTGACTGTGCCTGTAGCCATAGTTAAACCCTCGAGGAAAGAAGATTGTATTCAGCCAATTCTGATTTTGTGTGGAATGGGAATATTCCGATTCTTCGTAGTCGATACCATCAGACGGCTGCAGCGTAATCATAGCGATTTCAATTGGAAGTGTCGACGGTTTGATCTTCAGGAAGCATGTGCTTGGTGAATAGTCGGAGTTGGAAAGGGGGCGAACGTGGGAATGAGGACGTTCTGGTGGCGGGAGCGGCGCAGTCACCGTGCGCGCGAGCTCCTACTGAGAAGGCGATTGTGCGATAAAAGACATGTTGAAGGGGGTCAAACCTGCGCGCCGAAGTTCGGATCGTCTTCCTTCGGGCCGCCGGCCTTCTTCTCAGACTTGACCAGATCTTCACGCTTGACGCCCAGCCACATGCACAGCGCCGCCGCCACGAACACCGACGAGTAAATACCGAACAGAATACCGATCGTCAGGGCCACGGCGAAGTAGTGCAGCGTTGGGCCACCGAACACCAGCATCGACAGCACCATCATTTCGGTCGAGCCGTGGGTGATGATCGTGCGCGAGATGGTGCTGGTGATGGCGTGATCGATCACCTCGTGTGTGTTCATCTTGCGGTACTTGCGGAATGCCTCGCGGATCCGGTCGAAAATCACGACCGATTCGTTGACCGAGTAGCCGAGCACCGCCAGGATCCCCGCGAGCACCGACAGCGAGAACTCCCACTGGAAGAAGGCGAAGAAGCCCAGGATGATGACCACGTCATGCAGGTTGGCGATGATGCCTGCCACTGCAAACTTCCACTCGAAGCGGATCGACAGGTAGACGACGATGCCGATCACCACGAACAGCAGCGCCAGCAGGCCGTCGGTGGCAAGCTCTTTGCCGACCTGTGGGCCGACGAACTCCACGCGCTGCAGCTTGGCATCTGGGTTGGCGGCGTTCAGTGCCGTCATCACCTGCTGGCTTTGCACGGCCGAGGCAATGGGCTTGCCGTCCGGGCCGTTCTTAAGGGGCAGGCGAATCATCACTTCGCGCGAGGTGCCGAAGTTCTGCACCTGGGCGTCGGCGTAGCCGAGCTTCTCAACGTCACCGCGGATCTTCGGCAGATCGGCGGCCTGGGTGTAAGCGACTTCCATCACCGTACCGCCGGTGAATTCCACCGACAGGTGCAGCCCCTTATGGAATAGGAAGAAGACAGCGGCGATAAACGTCAGGAACGACAGCGCGTTGAGAATCAACGCGTGCTTCATGAACGGAATGTCGCGGCGGATGCGGAAAAACTCCATGGTCTGCCCTTTGTGGCAACCGCCCCATCGTGTCGGGGGCGGTGCCGGTTATGCGAGATTCGTTGTGGGTGGCGTGATTACTTGGCGGGCGATTCGGTATTCGTATTGCCCGGCTTCCACACCTGCCCGATGGCGACGCTCTGCAGCTTCTTCTTGCGGCCGTACCAGAGGTTCACGAGGCCACGGTTGAAGAACACGGCCGAGAACATGGAGGTACCGATGCCCATGCAGTGCACGATCGCGAAGCCGCGCACCGGGCCCGAACCGAAGGCGATCAGCGCCAGACCGGCGATCAGCGTCGTCACGTTCGAGTCCAGGATGGTGGCCCACGCGCGGTCGAAACCGGCGGCGATGGCCATCTGCGCCGACGCGCCATTGCGCAGCTCTTCCCGCACGCGCTCATTGATCAGCACGTTGGCGTCAATGGCCATACCGAGCGCCAGCGCGATTGCCGCGATACCCGGCAGCGTGAGCGTGGCCTGCAGCATGGAGAGCAGGGCGATCAGCAGGAACACGTTGACGCCTAGCGCCATCACCGAGAACGCGCCGAACAGCATGTAGTACAGCACCATGAACACCGAGATGGCCAGGAAGCCGTACAGCGCGGAATCGAAGCCCTTCTTGATGTTGTCGGCACCCAGCGACGGGCCGATGGTGCGCTCTTCAATGATCTCCATCGGCGCCGCCAGCGAACCGGCGCGCAGCAGCAGTGCTAGATCGGACGCTGCTTCGGTCGAGCCCATGCCGGTGATCTGGAAGCGCGAGCCCAGTTCGGACTGGATGGTCGCCACCGTCAGCACTTCGCCCTTGCCCTTTTCAAAGAGCACGATACCCATGCGCTTGCCGATGTTGTCACGCGAGACATCGCGCAGCATGCGGCCGCCCTGGCCGTCGAGCGTGATGTCGACCGACGAGTTGTGGTTCTGGTCGAAGCCCGCCGATGCGCTGGTGATGCGGTCACCCGTGAAGATCACTTGCTTCTGCAGCAGCACCGGAGCGCCGCGGCCTTGCGTGAACAGCTCGTCGCCCAGCGGCACCGGGTCGCCGGCGCGCGGCGCCAGGGGCGCGTTCGGATCCGCCAAGCGGGCCTCCAGCGTGGCGGTACGGCCGATGATGTCCTTGGCCTTGGCGGTGTCCTGCACGCCAGGCAACTGCACGACGATGCGGTCCGGGCCTTGTTGCTGAATCAACGGTTCGGCCACGCCAAGTTCGTTCACCCGGTTATGCAGCGTCACGACGTTCTGCTTGACGGCGTTGTCCTGCACTTCCTTCATTGCGGCGGCGGTGAAGGTGCCGGTGAGCACGGCGCCGTCGGCGCTCTTGTCCACGCTGTAGGCCAGTTCGCGAGTCGAATCGGACAGCAGGCCGCGGGCGCGGTCGGCGTCGTCGGGGCTGCTGAACTTGATCGTGATCGTGTTGCCGGCGCGGTCGATGCCGCTGTGGCGGATGTTCTTGTCACGCAGCTGTGTGCGAATGTCGCCGGCCAGCGAGTCGAGCTTCTTCGTCACCGCGCCGTTCATGTCGACCTGTAGCAGGAAGTGCACGCCACCGCGCAAGTCCAGGCCCAGGAACATCGGCTTGGCGAAGAACGGCGCGCCGCTCAGCCAACGCGGCGAACCCGGCAGCAGGTTCAGCGCGACGATGTAGGTCGGGTCGGTCTGGTCGGTGTTCAGGCCGCGGGCCAGGACGTCCTTGGCCTTGAGCTGCGTATCGGTGTCGGCAAAACGCACGCGCACGCTGGCGGAGGTGCCGTTGTTGTCGAAAAACACGCCGTCGGGCTGGATGCTGGCCGCAGCTAGCAGGCTCTCTACCTGCTTTTGCACGTTCAGGTCGACCTTGACGGTGGCCTTGCCCGAAGACACCTGCACGGCAGGCGCCTCACCGAAGAAGTTCGGCAGCGTATAGAGGAACCCGATGGCAAGCGCCACCAAGATCACAATGTATTTCCAGAGCGGATAGCGATTCATCTTGGATGACGATGAGGCGGCGCGTCAGAGATACAGTGCGGGGCCTTTGGGGCTCGCACGCCGAGGCGCCCTGCCGGTAGGGCGCCTCTGCTATCGGTTTTCAAGTCTGAGAACGCATCATGATGCCCGCCGGAGACCACGGCTGAGCGCGAAGCTAGGTTAACTAACCTGCTCCTGGCTCACGCTTGGCGTATCGACGCCGACAGCGTCGAAGCACATTGAAAGACGAAGTATATGCAAGCGGCGCCCTTGTAGCTACAAGCTGTCGGCCGGTCTCCGTTTCTTAAGCTACTCCACCGCGGGTATGTGTTTCTGTTCAGATAGTGACGTTGCTCTTGCCTGTACGTTGTTCTTGCTTGTATCTCGAACGATTTCGGCAATGGATGCGAGTAGCAGTGCTAGCGGGTTCGGTCTTGAGCGCCAAGGGAACGATGGCGCTATCAGTTTCGTAAGCCGAGTCGCGTAAGTGGGCCAAGATTTGCTCGCGCCATAGCCAGCCAATCGCCATCAGCCCCAATGCATGCGCGCCAACAAGACCAATCACCCAAGCCGGAGGGCCTTCGGGCTTGAGAGGCAATGCTGGGGGGGAAATATATTGAGCTCGCGTCGCAAACCGAGCCGAGATGGAAGCGAGGTCTGCCGAGAACATCGCCAAGCGTTCGCGTTGCGCATCAGTCTGCGCTTTTGCATCAAAAGACAGAATTACGTCAGAGAGCTTTTTTAAGCTGTCTGTGCCGCTGTGCGCGGTCGCGATGGCTGCGACAGCCTTCTTCAGGAGCTCCTTCGAAAAGGCCTCCTGCTCCACTGTCCTATCCAATTGCCGAATCTTCTCCTGCAGATCAATCGCTTCCGACTCTGCGCCAACGAGCTGTGCGGCAGGGGCCACAAATCGTTCGTTATCTCTTCGGACATCCACCAACTGCGAAGGCATTTGAATGCCGTAGTTCGGATGGCTATCTACCATTTTCTTCAGCGCCGCAGCTCGCGCTTGAGCTTGGTTGATCGAAAACTCGTACTTCAGCTTGTTCTCTTTTGCTCTATCTGAGAATTGCCGGTTTGTTTCAGTCCATGTTGCAACTTTTTCCTTAACAGCAGACCATATCGCAACATCCTTAATATAGGTACCTAGCCAACCAGCATCCCGCATGGCCTCTTGCGGGGATGGAGCGACTCCGAAAATTCGCACCCCTAGATAAATCGACTGATTCTCGCCTTGCTGCAGTGACTTGAGCAGCGTCTCCGGCAGTGTTTTGACGTCCTCGCGGCTTAGTCGAGGCACTGCTTCCTGCCATCGGTGATTAATTTCTCCTATCAATCGCTTGGCTTGGTTAATATCCAAATCGCGTGGTTCAGTTTTCTCAAGGAGCTGGCGAACAGTATCAGTACTGTTCGCCAGCTCAACAACGCGCTTGTATTCCTCCGCGCTGAGTTCCATGCTAAGTACGCCGCTCGATCGGTAGTGCAGAAACGGTCCACGTGCCAGTAGTACGCCAGCCATGGCGCCAACAATACTGCAGGCAGTGACGACAAGAATCCGCTTCTGGATTCTTGATAAGAACCATCGCTGATCGGCTTTGGGGCTCCCACCGGTTTCGCTAGGGGCAGTTGCAGTCTTCAGGTATATTGAGCTTCCGGGCTGTTCATGCTTCATTTCCCTACTCCGGAAGATTGACGTAGCTCACGCGATCTAACACGGGGTGCCTCCTATGAGCGGCGCAACAGACTTTACTATCTATTAGGCGAAGATTTCAGAATATTGCCGTCATGGATTCTTGCGAGGTGGGGAATAGAAATAACTTTGTGTGGTCGAAGAGTCACACGCGAGGCAGTATTTTGATATTGAAAAAAAGCTTTGCATATAATTAATAGAATTAGAATGACATATATTTTTCAATGATGCGAGATGACTGAGTGGCAATCATACGAAGAGTGAAGTGTAAATCAATTTAAAATAAATTATTTGTGAATTAAATATGTTTAACATCAAGTGATAATTCTATGGTCTATTGGACAATCTCGATTGCCTTGGGTGGTGGCAACAAGGAGATTTTTCCGAAACCTTGTGAAGTTCCGGTGAACAGAAAAAATTCCGCGCGCACTTGTCGAAAGTCTTTGGCATGCAGAGCGCAGCAGGGCTTGATGTAACCGGAGGCATTGACGGGATGTCTGGGCTCGGGGCGGCTGGAGCCAGCTCCGCCCTGGTTCGCTGGCAACGGTAGAACCAGTGTTGCCAAGCATCGAGAGGATTTTGATGACATTGTCGACAGCCGCGAAGGCGGTTTTCGCGTCTGGCGCGTGACCACCGCGCGAAGAGAGGATCAGGAGCAAGTGCTTTGATGCACCTATCCGCTATGATTTTGAGCGGTGAAGTACGCAGCAGTTATGTATTGGCAATCGCGTTGGATTAGCTGCCCTGCATCCGATGCTGTCGCGTGTGCTGCAGATTACCCGCACTGCGGGTGGGAAATGCCGGCGCATCCGCAGGTTTTGATGGCGCCGACCTGTAGATAACCGCTCCCTAATGTGTCCCAGCTAGGAAAATTAGACGAATTCTTGCGTGAGCGTTCCGCCAGCGGTGATGAACCGCGGTGCTCATCCGCATCTGCGATTTGCCAAATCCGCTTGCTTCTTCGGCTCGATAGACTTTTGTCGACCGGAGCGTAACCGAGTTGTGACGGTGACGAACAATGGGTTGTGGTCTGCTGTGCTGTTCTGACGCCATTGACGTAGGTATCCGGTCCCATTGACGGATGCTGCGCGCCACCGCCCGAGTGCAAAGGCCCGCTCCAGATCTTCTGCTGTACGTGTGGATTCATGCAGGCGCTCAGCGAAGGCAACTTGAAGTCGCATCTAATACCCGCTTTGCGCATTTGGCCGTTTGCGACCAGCAGTCCCCTGACTGCAGTGGCCCTGCTGGGGCAAGGGCGTGCGTCTCCAACAAATGTCAGAACCCAGGATCGTGATTTCGCTGGGTAGTCTCATCACGCTATCGGTCCAGAGCTTCGGGTGGCGTTGCTCGACTAGCGGCGCCAGCGCTGTTCATGGAGCTGCGGGGTTCACTCGTCGAAGGACTCCCGCTTGCGAAAGCACTTGGTCGACCAACTCAATCCAAGGTGCGTCTGCTTCATTGGTGGTCTCGATATCGCTAAATTTTCCTACGGCTGTCCGCGACATAGCTGCGCGGACTCGCTCAGACCTTCGCTTCCAGACCATTTTGGCATCTTTTCAAAACGACAAAGTGCCAGTTCGACTTAGGAAAAAAAGACGGAAAATCGATTGAGGCGAGCGAAGTATGCAAGTCATTCTTGATGAACATGCGAATATGAAGTAACAGAATAAGACGTCAATATCGAAACAAATAAAGAAAATGTGTATTGAATAATTATTTAAAGCGAAATTCAGAATGCTATGCCATTCGCTCTTGCGTAGGCAAATAGTTCCATATCATTGGCAATGCCGAGCTTGTGCATGGCTATGCGCTTTTGGTTGCTGATGGTCTTGGGGCTGCGATGAAGGCGTCTTCCGATGTCTAGCGTGGATACTCCTCGAGCGAATAACCGAATAACATCTAACTCGCTAGGTGAAATTTCAACATTCAACCCAGTATCCACCATGCTACTATTTTTATTGGATTTTATTTGCGCAGCAATTCCTTTGCCAATAAATTTATGCCCATTATAAACTAAACGCAATATGGATGGCAAATCAATTATATGATCAACTTTTGAAATGAGCCCTTCTACCCCAAATTGCAGGATTGCCTGGAGAATGGCTGAGTTTGAAGTCATGGTAAATACGATCAACCCTACATCCGGGTGACGCTTGCGAATGTTTTGTACCATTTGCAAACCATCTGGCTCACATTTTGAATCGATTTCCATGCTGAAGTCGGTAATCACGATATCAGTTGGAATCGTTTCAATGGCTCTAAAGAGTTCAGTGGGTGAAGAAACCATGGCTGCTACTTCGATCTCATTGTCAGATGATAAGACTGCATGGAGGCCAGCCGTCGTGGCAGGGTGATCGTCAGCAAGTATCGTTCGGATGGTCATTGTACTTTGCTCTGCTAGTGTCTTTAGGAAAGGTTTGTCCTCACGATGCTGAGTAATTTTCTATCACGAAATTTCTGAGGCGAGCGAGTTGTCCGGTGGCGCTCGGTCCGGCGGCAAATGCATTTCGATCTATGCATACGCAGATCAGTCCACATGGTTCTCAACCGAAATATAGGAAATGTCCACGCTATGGTAGTTGGCGCCATAGCTACCCCATCATAGATGTGTCTGAGGAGACAAGAGTGGAAATCCAAAATAGGGTCATTGGGAAGTCTGGTGGCGCACATAGCGAAAGAGGGAAGCCGGTATCGGTTATTTTGGCTGATGATCATCCAGTTGTTGTACTTGGATTGCAGGAAATCATCAGTCAGACATCAACCTGCCAGGTTGTCGCGACTGCTGGATCAGTGTCAGAGATGATGAGCGCTTTACGCCGAAACTCTTGCGATCTCTTGATATGTGACTACGCATTTGATAATGGAACAGACGCCGACGGAATCCGCATGATTGAGCGAGTCAGGCGAGCCTATCCAGGCGTAAAGATTATTTTGCTCACGGCATTTGAGAACAAACTTTTAGCGCGTCGCCTCATGCTTCGCGGTGTCAACGCATTCGTTGGAAAGCGCAGTGACGGCGTGGAAATTCTTCCAAAAATCATTGAGACAATTTTCGAAAATGAAAGGTATTTGTCCATGCGACCCTTTATAAGACAGAACAAAGAGGGCCGAGTTCTGACCGGAGGCGAGGCGACAGTGATGAAGGATGATCTGACGTTTCGCGAGTGGGAGGTTATGCGCTTGCTTGAACGAGGCGCCAATGTCATCGAGATTGCAAGGCGAATGAATCGCAGTAGCAAGACAATCAGCGCTCAGAAAATCAGTGCCATGAAAAAGCTGGAAGTAAAAAACGACGTCGAGCTGATTCACGTTGCACGACGCATCCTATGGAACTGGGAGCGACTTTGAATTCAATCCGTCATAGTCGCTCGTACCGTGAGGTCGGTGCCAGTCCATTTTCGAGGAATAGGCGATGAGGATGGGTATCTGCCCGGGGGGGGGGGCGAGCCGGTGCTGGCTTGGCTATGAAGGTGTTAATTTCTAACCAGAAAATCTTCCAGAACTTTCCCTTCTGACAGCGCTTTTGTTAGCCATCGCGGCTGTTTTCCTCTTCCACTCCATTGATTTCCTTTGTCATCCCGAAATTTTATTGGAATAATTTTCTTATTTACCTGAAAATTTTTATGGCCTAAATTCTTTTCCTTTAGGCCTATATCTTTTGGTGTTAAATTGTATAATGAAATCTTTTCCTTAATATCGGATATTACAAGAGATATCTCTTTATTCTTCATGATCTCTGCTTCGTGTTGAAGTTTTTGTATCTCTGCTTGAATTTCGCTGTATGTTTTCATATCCGATATTATGCTGTTTGTTATGTTAATGAAGATATTATTTCATTTCATTGAAACTTTTACCTCGAAGGATGGTATGATTAAATTGCTCGCGCATCAAGTGGTCTTGGTAAAAATAGGAAATATAGACTGCTGCGAATAAGCTATTTCCTAGTGGTGGAATGGTTTTGGCGTGGTACCACGGAGCGGAGCTGCATCCGTTGGAAATCTTAAATGAAGTGTTCTGAAGTTATGTTTTCATCGTTTCCGTGCATTCGTTTCCAGGAAGCGATGAAGAGCGAACCTTGAAATTGTCAACAGCGGAGCGGCGGGCGGCTCTGATGAGCGCCTCCGGCGGCACGACGCGCGAAGCGAAGGCAGGCGCTCTATGCTGTGCAGGCAGCATCTGTGCGATCGGCGATCGATTGGGTTTTTCTGAAGCAACTGCTTCGATGTTAGCTGCGTCGGATGGAGCTAGGTAGAGACGCAGCTCGATTAATAGCTGACGATATTTGTCGCGGTCGTAGCTGCGGTCGCCGTGCGCGATAGTCAGCATTGACAGCGGTAGCAGTTGAGCAACACACACAAATAATTTCCAGCGAGACTCTGAGCGGGGGCGGGGTTCGGTAGCGACGTTTGGGACCTCAAGGTAGCGTCGTCATTGGTCAGATTCCGAGAGGATTTGCGTGAGGTCATTTTGTGCGTGTTGGACTGTCTCCTTTGTCAGGCGGGCGAAGAGTAGTAACGAGTGCGCTGTTACCTGGTAAACGTCGCCCGGGCCAAAGGTGGGTGGGTCGCCGTCAATTGCCTTGTCAGTGTCGATCAGGCGAACCCAGTTAGCACCATCTGGATGCGCTGGCAGCGTGAAATTTACGACATCTCGATAAGCGTTGAAGACCAGCAGCACAGTGGCGCAAGATAGCGGGTCCTGTGGCGTCGGTGCGCGCGCGTCATCCAGTACGAGGCCGAAGCAGTGCATGCACCCGTCGGACCAATGTGCAGGCGTAAGATCCTCTCCCGATGGGGAAAGCCAGCGAACACCCGATAGGTGTTCCCCTTCCTCGGGTTCGCCCCTGGGAAATCGGTCGCAATGGAGTGCGGAGAATCTCTGACGGAGTTTGATAAGCGTGCGAACAAAAGAGATCAATGCCACCGTGGTAGGGGTATGTTTCCAGTTCCCCCAGCTTATGTCGTTGTCTTGGCAATAGGCATTGTTGTTGCCCATTTGTGTACGGCTAAACTCGTCGCCGGCGCATAGCATTGGGGTGCCGCGCGAAAAGAACAACGAGGCCAACATGTTGCGTTTTTGGCGTTCACGCAACTGCGTTACCTCGATGAGGTCGGCAGGCCCTTCCTCGCCACAGTTCCACGAATTGTTACTCCCGTTGCCGTCTCGATTGGCTTCGCCATTTGCTTCGTTGTGTTTCTCGTTATATGACACTAGATCATGCAGTGTGAAACCGTCGTGCGCGGTTATAAAATTGATGCTCGCCCATGCGCGTCGACCACGATGATCGAAGAGATCCGCTGAGCCCATCAATCGTGTGGCGAATTCCCGAGCCGTATCGTTATCACCTTTCCAGAATCGGCGCACAATGTCGCGATACTTGTCATTCCACTCGGCCCATCCGGGTGGGAAGTTGCCCACTTGGTAGCCTCCCGGGCCGCAGTCCCATGGCTCTGCAATGAGCTTGACGGAAGAGAGGATTGGATCCTGCTGGCAAGCTTTTAGGAAACCACTTTCGTAGTCGAAGCCACCGGGTTCGCGCGCGAGAATGGTCGCCAGATCGAAACGGAAGCCGTCGACGCCCATCTCGGTGACCCAGTAGCGCAGGCTGTCGGTCACCATCTGCAGCACACGTGGATGCGAAAGATTAAGGGTGTTGCCGGTGCCCGTATCGTTGACGTAGAAGCGCCTTTGATCGGCCTGGAGCCGGTAGTACGAAGCGTTGTCAATTCCTCGGAATGAAAGCGTGGGTCCCCCCTCGCCGCCTTCGGCGGTGTGGTTGTAGACCACGTCCAGGATGACTTCGAGACCGGCTTCATGAAAAGTGTCGATCGTCTCCTTGATCTGTCGGATACCCTGTGCATTTCCGGCTAACAAGCGCTGGTCGGCCGCGAAGAATCCGATGGTGTTGTAGCCCCAGTAGTTGGCCAGTCCCTTGTCGGATAGATGCCCCTCGGTTACGGATGCCTGGACCGGCAGTAGCTCGACAGAGGTGACACCCAGGCTCTTCAAATATGCGATAACTGACGGCTGACCCAACCCAGGGAACGTGCCGCGCAATGCTTCGGGAACCTGCGGATGGCACTTGGTGAAGCCGCGTACGTGAGTCTCGTAGATGACGCTCCGCTCCCAAGAAACACGGTTGGCAAGTAGATGCTGCCACGCGAAATCCCGGTCGATTACAACGCTCTTCTGTACGAAGGGGGCGCTATCACGTTCATCGAAGGTTAGGTCGCCACCCTCGGCACCGACTGTGTAGCCGAAGATCGCCTCGTTCCAACGAAAATTGCCAGTATGGGCTTTCGCATAGGGATCCAATAGCAGTTTGTTAGGGTTGAACCGGTGCCCATTTTCAGGTTCATATGGGCCGTGGACTCTATATCCATAGACTGTGCCAGGCCCGAGCCCACTCACGCGAATATGCCAAACCTCATCGGTGAGCTCGGTTACCTCGATCAACTCGGTTTCCTCGCGACTTTGCGCATCAAATAGGCAAAGTTGAACGCGCGTGGCGTGCGCAGAGAATAGTGCGAAGTTAACGCCGCTGCCGTCCCATGTGGCGCCCAACGGGAATGAATTTCCCTTACTGATTCGCGATTTCTGCATCCTGCGTCCCTCCATCTAGAGCCTGCGGCGGAAGCAAAGGAAGCATGCGTCATGCCGACGTCTTGTTAGAGATGCGATCGCCTCGGCGGTGCGTCCGAGTGCTGCGCAGATGAGCCTAAGTGCTGGCCGTCGACGGTGGCACCGCTGAGGCCAGTTCTCTCGGGTGGCGATGCAGGCTTGAAAGGGCGATAGCATCGACGAGCGATATATCTAGCGCCCTATGTTCGCTGATAGAGGCGCGAATTCTTTGGCGCCGTAGGCACACCAAGAAAGGAAGATCGAGTTCGTCATCTCTGAAAATGCGATTTTATATAAATTTAATATATGAAGGTGTCTATAAGAAAAAATTCAACTATTAGGGCCGCGTCGGAAATTTGCGTGGCGCACCCACAACGGCGACAACGTCTTGCGGGCTCGCGCTAGCTTCGCTCCAACCGTAACGGGTGCGGCCTTTCCACCAGCGGTGCACCGTACGTATGCGCCGTCAGCGTGTACGGTTCACGGTCGGCCGGTATGTCTTCACTCCCTGCGGCGTCGCTGGTGTCCCCAGCCGTTGGCAATGTCTGCGGGCGTCTTCCCCTCCATGTTGCGCTGCGAACTTAACGGAAGTCGCCTCATGAGCTACCCAAAGCACTAAGACATTCGCCGCAACCAGCTTGAGTCGAGCGCCAAAGAGCGTTGACCTCCTCCTGAAAGGAAGGCTCGGTAACCATTCTGCACATTCAACGCATCGCTGGGGTAACACTCACCAATTCTGCCCCCTGTCACCGATGTCTTCTTGTAAGCAGAGGACGCATCGATGCGTCAAATTTCCGCATAAAAAATCTATTGGATGAGTGGTTGCTTAATTTTGTGTAAATATTGTCTTAGTTATCATGGGAATGATTCGGTGTGGTTGAATTATTAATAGGTTTTGTTTTGTTTGGGGTGGATTCTTTCAATATTCATTGATGTTTCTTATATTGTGAATGCTCGTGTGGCAATATGCGGCTACGGATCGAACTTTAAATAATTATTGTTATGACGAAACGACCACTAGCCATTGCTATATCGGCACTCCTAATCCTGAGCAACTCTGCGGCAGTATTCGCCAACGTGGAGGGCGCCATTCCCGCTGATCATTCCAGTGCTCAGGCGATGACCGAGGCGTCGACATGGGCACCGGCGCGGACGACTAAGCCGCAACAAAGAGGTGAGCCCATTGACCTTCGGCGCGATCACCGTCGAAACAATCTGACGCATCCGACGCAATCGATGGGTTATTGGGTTAAGGAAGGAGAGACGTTTACTGTTGACTACCAGTACAGTGGTAGCGCGCCATCATCTGCGCCGGAGCTTTGGATCGTGCCGATCCAGGCCGGCAAGGGTGATCCGGAGAGACTCGGCAACCAAATCGTTACGTTGTCTCCAGGGATTAACAACATCCGGGCAGAGCATCAAGGCGCGTTATACGTCGCCCCGCGGAACCAGCCCACGAAGGGTGAGATCTCCATTCATTTGAGTCGTGGTGGCAGCCCCATGCCCACCTTTGAGCTTGGCAAGCATACAGACAAAGATTGGAAGGCGATGGTCAATGCTTTCCCCGACGCAGCCTACGGGCAATTGGTAGGCAAACGCATGATTCTCGCCATGCCACTGGAACTACTCAAGAAGAACGTTGATGACCCGATTGCGGTAATGCAATTGTGGGACCGGATTGTCACGCTTGCGGAGCAGCAATACGGTCTGGAAAAAGGTAATCCTCGCCCGCATGCGGAAACGCCTTTCCAGTATATGTTTGTCACTAAGCCCGATAATACTGGCGGGTATATGTCCGCATCGAGCTACTGGCTCGGGACCAACGCAGGTGGTGTGTACGAAGTAGCTAGCGCTGCTGGACTCAAGAAGGGGTGGGGGCCGTGGCACGAGCTTGGTCACCACTACCAGCTCCCTGCGATGACGTGGAGTGGCCAGACTGAGGTGACGGTGAATCTGACGTCGCTCTATGTGCAGCGTGCACTTGGTGAGCCGTCGCGGTTGGAGCCCAAAGTCTGGGACAGAGTGTTTGCGTACTTGAAACAGTCTGAGCGCGACTATGACAAGCAGTCCGATCTGTTTGTGCGTGTCGCGATGCTGTGGCAGCTAGACTTGGCTTTCGGCAAGGACTTCTATGCGCGGCTTGGGGCTCGTTATCGATTGATGCCGTGGAAAGACATGCAATTGTCGGACAGCCAGAAGAAGCAAACCTTAATACTGGAAGCGAGTCGCGTGTCGGGGCATGACCTAGCTCCGTTCTTTGAGAAATGGGGTCTGCCCGCAGCACAGGAGACGAAGGAAAAGATTGCATCTTTGGGGCTGCGCCCTCTGGACAAGAATATCTGGGAAAATCGCGATAAAGATATTAAGTACTCATATTCGCTCGCTCAACAAAATGTAGCCGGTAAGGTTATGGTGCCCAATGAGGTGGCAGCTGGTACGTCCTTTACCGCAAAAGTCAATGTTGCGAACCGAAATGGTGGCAAGCTGACGTATCACTGGCACATTCCGCAAGGGTTTAGTGGGCCGCAATCTGATAGCCCCGAGATCACGCTGCGTGCTCCCAAGGGTGTGCTGCAGAATAGTTCTGCACTCATTCCGGTGACGGTCTCAGATGGTCAGCAGTCCATGACACTTGCCAGCTATGTGCGGCTCAAGAACTCAGGGCCGGAAATATCGCCGGCACAGGCGTTCGATGCAATGGTTCTGCGTCGTGAAGGGAAGGATAAAATCCTGCAGTGGGACAGTGCCGGTAGAGGAACTGTCGGCGACATCTACGCGTACGAAAACGGTTATCGCCGGTCGCGCGACTATTTCCGCCTGAAGACATCCCAGTACTGGTACTTCCCTACTGACGGTAGCAGCAATTCCGCTTGGGAGTTCCTCGATAGTTTCGACGGAAGCCAGTATCTCTCCGACGAGATTGCCGCCTCGCCGGTTGCCGATGCAGGCAAGAATCGGGTCGTGGTCGCTACATCCAACGTAGCCTTCGCATATCGCCTGGATGGCAGCCAAAGTCAGAACGGAACGACGTATCGGTGGGAAAAGGCCAGTGGCCCAGGCTCTGTGCGCAACGCGGATCAAGCCATCGCCGAAGCGGTGATTCCTAAGAACACCATGGGCGAAACCGTTTATCGACTCACAGTGACGAACGACAAGGACCAGGCCGACAGTGCAACCGTCAAAGTGACGGCCATCGCGCCTACGGTAGCGACTTCGGGGCCTGAGGTGATCGAGGCAGGGCAGAACATCAGTTGGTCTGCTGAGGCCAATTTCACAGGTGACAGTTCGGCACCTGTCAAGTATCGCTGGCAGGTAAAGGATTCAACGGGCACCACGATACTTGGAGGCGATCAACGGACGCTGTCGCTCAAGAGCTTGGCGGCTGGGGACTATCGTATTACGGTCCGCGCCGAAACGGACCATGGGGCTCGCGTTGCTGACGCACCGCAGAAGAATCTGACGGTCAAGGGCAGCGTTGCGAACCGACCGCCCGTCGCACAGATTGACGGTCCGGCAACGGCTGATTTCGCTCAAAAGGTGCACCTGTCAGCCGCGCGCTCGACTGACCCTGATGGCGACAGACTGAGTTTTTCGTGGAGTGTGCCAGCGGGCATTACTGCTCAACATTCCGGCAGCTCTCTGAACTTTGCCGCGCCCGCAGTCAAGGTGGATACACCGTTCGAGTTCAAGGTGACGGTTAGCGATGGAAAGGCAAGTACGTTCACCAAGCATGTTCTGACGGTGAAAGCGAAGGCTGAGGATGACGGCTCCAAGTATCCGGCGTATGAGGGTGGAAAGATTTACAAGGGTGGCGACATCGTGAGTAATCGCGGCAAAGCATATAAGTGCAAGCCATTCCCATACTCGGGTTGGTGTGGCCAGGCTCCTGCTGCCTACGAACCTGGCAGAGGCTGGGCATGGACCGATGCCTGGGATGAAGTGAAGTAGGGCGTAGTCTTCATGCCGCATGGACCCGCGACTCGTCGCGGGTTTTTTTTGGTTCATCGAGGAACTCCAGGGAACGCGGCGCGGATCTTGAGGAAGAAGTACTCCTCGTCGCGGTACCCATAAGCTCGACGTTTGACAACCTTGATGGTGTTGTTGATACCTTCGACGACGCTGGTGTTGAGCGGGTGACAGCAGCGGGCCAGAATGCCCTGCCAGTACGGCGAAGCCATGTTGGAGCTGCGCGCAAAAAAAATTGCCGTCCCTGCTGTGCGAGGACGACAAGTGATCGAGACGATTCGCCAGGGACTGCAAGCCGACGGCATTACTGTCTCGATCTCGAAGCTGTGTCGGTAGTTCAATGTGCCGCGCCGCTCGGTGTATTACCGGCCGGTGAAGGCAGAACCGAAGGTGCAGGCCCGCTTTGCGGAGCCGGTCACGCATCTGCTGGGGTTCAACAAGAACACGGTGCAACGCGTCTTCCAGCTGAAGGGATGGCAGGTTCGCAAGCGGCCGATTGGCTTGCGGCCGCGCGT
>Ga0070659_100001366_pt1 | contig 17550 bp, 11 predicted proteins | sample KBSC23metaG_FD_64666 | JGI IMG/M metagenome (GOLD analysis project Ga0070659, IMG submission 64666) | Corn rhizosphere microbial communities from Kellogg Biological Station, Michigan, USA - KBS C2-3 metaG | ecosystem: Host-associated > Plants > Roots > Rhizosphere > Soil ... | reverse complement strand
CGACCACCGAGATGGGCGTCCACCCGAGCTTTTTGCGTGAGTTGGGCACCAGCCCCGGCGACGGCCGGAAGCCCACCACGCCGCACTTGGATGCGGGGATGCGCAGCGAGCCGCCGGTGTCGGAGCCGGTACAGACCGGCAGCATGTCGCAGGCCAGCGCCGCTGCCGCGCCGCCCGAGGAGCCACCCGCGTTGAGCATCGGGTTGAACGGGTTGCCCGTAGCGCCCCACACCGGGTTGCGCGTGTTGGCGCCCGCGCCAAACTCCGGCACGTTGGTCTTGGCGACCAGCACGGCGCCCGCCGTGCGCAGGCGTTCCACCAGCACGACGTCATGCGCGGGCACGTTGCCGCGTGCGGTGGGTGAGCCATACGTGGTGAGCAGCCCGGCAGTGTCTTCCAGGTCTTTCACGCCGAGCGGCAGGCCGTGCAACAGCCCGAGTGGTTCGCCATTGAGCACCGCGCGCTCGGCGGCCTTGGCGGCGTCGCGGGCCTGCGGATAGCACGTTGCCGTGACGGCATTGACGGCCGGGTTGATGGCTTCGATGCGCTCAATGCACGCATCCAGCAGCTCAACGGGCGAGATCTCTTTCGCGCCGATCAGCCTGCGCAGCTCCACCGCAGACCGGCTGACGAGTTGGTCGTTATGCGACATCACGAATCCTTTTTTAGAGCGCTTGGCCCGTGCGGTCCTTCAGCCAGATCACGGGCACGAGCGATACCAGGCACGCCGTCGCCACATACCACGCCGGCGCCAGCGAGTTGCCGGTGCGCTCCACCAGCCAGCTCGCGATGAACGGCGAAAACCCGCCGAAGAACGATGCGCTCACCACATACGTGAGCGCAATGCCCGTGGCGCGCACATGCTTGGGAAACAGCTCGGGAATCATCACCAGCACCGGCACGATCTGTGCGGCCACGAACACGGCCAGCAGCGCCGACACGGCATACAGCGCCAGCGGCGTCGGGTGCGCATTCAAGAACGCAAACGCCGGATACACCGCCAGCAGCATGATGATGCGCGCGGTGACGAGCACGCGCTTGCGGGTGTAGCGGTCGGCCAGCCGCCCCGCAATCGGCGCGGCCACGAACAACACCAGCGAGCTGACCACGCCCGAGGCTACCGCTGCCGTGGGCGACATATGCAGCGTGCGCACCGCGTGGCTCGGCAGGAAGAACGCGGTGATGTACACCGATACCGAACCGCCCAGTTCCGCAAACGTGCCGAGAACGGTGAGCTTCCAATGCGTGGTCAACGCGGCCTTGAGTGCGCCTTCCGGCTTGGCGTGCCCTGGCGCAGCGGCACGGTTGTCCAGCGTTTCTTCCAGCCGACGGCGGATCAGCATGCCCGCCGGTGCCGCAAAGATGCCCAGCAGGAACGGCAGCCGCCAGCCCCAAGCGAGCACGGCGTCTTTAGAAAGCGTCACGTTGATAAGCGTGGCGACCGCCGCGCCCAGCGCTAGCCCCAGCGCCGTCGCTGCGAAGTTCCAGCTTGCGAAGAAGGCGCGCGTGCGGTCGGTGGCGTACTCGACGAGGAGCGTGGTGCCCGGCCCAAACTCACCGCCGGCGGCAAAGCCCTGCATCAGCCGCGCGGCCAGCACGATCATCGGCGCGAGGATGCCCGCCGTGGCGTACGTGGGCGCGGTGGCAATGAGCGCGCAGGACAGCGCCATCATCATGATGGTCAGCACCATCGCCTTCTTGCGCCCGGCGCGGTCGGCATACGCGCCGATGATGACGCCGCCCAGTGGCCGCACCACAAAGCCCACGCCAAACACGCCAATCGACAGCAGGAACTGGTTCACCGGCGATGCCGACGGAAAGAACAATTGCCCGATCTGGATGGCGAAGTAGCTGTAGATGGTGAAGTCGTAGAACTCGAGCGCCGTGCCGATGGTGGTGGCGGCAATGACTTGCGTGCGTGACAGCGCGGGGCGGCTGTCCAGGGCGAGGGTCGACACGGTGGATCTCCTGAGGGTCTGTAGACCCAGGTTGGAGTCGGGGAGGGTTTAAGTTATCGTATACGAGAAAAATTAGATTCTCGTATACGAGAAAACCCGGAGACATCAAGCGTGGTATCGAGCACAAAAACGGCTATCCAGCCCGATCCGCCCATCGACGAGACCCCCGGCCAGCTGAATCACCAGGAAGTGGGCGCGCGTATTCGCGAGGCACGCAAGGCGCGTGGGCTGACGCTGCAGGAGTTGTCCGAGCGCTCTGGCGTGGCGCTCTCGACCATCTCCAAGGCAGAGCGCGGCGACATTGCGCTCACCTATGAGAAGTTTGCCGGCCTGGCGCAGGCGCTGGGACTGGAGTTTGAGCAGTTACTGGGCCGACGCCGCACGCCGGATGCCGGGCCCATCCACCCGATCAGGCCGACGTTCACGCCGTCGGGCGGCCAGGTCATCTACGACACGCCGAACTACGAATACGGCATGCTGGCCGATGCGCTCACCGGCAAGCGCATGCTGCCGATGCGCGCGCACATCCGCGCGCGCTCGGTCGATGATTTTCCCGACTACATCCGCCACCCCGGCGAGGAATTCGTCTTCGTGTTGGGCGGCGAGATCGAACTGCGCTTCGAGAACGGCGAGGCGTTCCGGCTGGCACCGGGCGACAGCCTGTACTTCGACAGCACCGTCGGCCACATCTACCTGTCCGTCAGCGAAGAACCGGCCGAGATACTCGCGTGTTGCACCGGCACCGGTTTGCACGATCTCGGCGACGCTATCTGAGCCGCATTGCGATTCAGTCTGCGTGTTTGTAGTTCGGGTCCAGCCGCCCGTTGGGGCCCGACCAGCCGAGCACGTAGATCACCGCGCCGTCTTCACCCGTAGCAAAACTGTGGTCGTAATACGCCGGCTCGTAGTACTTCTTGCCGGCGGTGATGACGTGTTCTTCGGCTGCGCCCTCTCGGGCCGTCGTAGGTGGTGGATATCCTCCCGTGGCATGGCTCGCGCCGAAGTCGATACCTGAGAACAACAGTTAGCGATATATAAATCAGAATTAAATAACTCTGTTTCGCCGTAATGCCTTACCCGCATTGGATTTGCGGAAGTGTTAGCAACATTTAAGAATTTCCCTACGGTGGAGGGGAGCGGTCGCTACCTGCGCGATGACACAATGCGCAAAACCCGACATTGCCCGACAGCAAGAGGCTGTCCCGCCACTCAGAGGAGCTTCATGCAGGAAAGCTGGATTGCAATCTCCGCAGCGCGCGCGAAAGCGCATCGGCTGTACGGCGTGCGCGGGTGGCTGGTCACGCTGCTGTGGCTGAACACGCTGCCGGTGCCAGCGATGGTGCTCGCAGTTCTCATGTTCCTCTCGATGAGCGGGCCGTGGGGCAGGCTGCCGCTCGAGCTGCTGTGGCTGGTTGTTCCGCTGGGGCTGGTGGTGGTGGCGTTCCTGCGGATGCGGTGGTTTCCGGTGCTCTGGTTTGTGTATTGCCTGCTTCAGTTGCCGCTTGCCTTATTGATGGGCGTCGGGATGAAGCGAGGGAACGCGTTCGCGTTCGGCTACGCGCCTGCAGACGTCTGGACGACGTTGTTGCTTGTGCTGCAGGTGCTCATACCCGTCGTGTCGATGGTGTATATCGTGCGTTCACGCCGCCTGCGCGTGACGTATCGGCACGAGGTGCGTGCCAGTGATCCGGCGGCAGTGCCGGCCGTGTTCGATCGGCTCAGCCCCAACGAGACGCCCACCGATGCCACCGACCACGCGCGCGAACGTGCCGCGCTGCGCCGCGTGACGCAGGAGCTGGGCACCGGCGTGCTCGAGACCCAGACGTGGACGCAGGTGATGCGCCTGCATGCCGACGACTCCGACAGCGCGCGGACGGCCGCCTACGTGCGCGCCCGCATGGCGGTGCTGTGTCCGCCGGCGCATGTCCACCCGCCGCTGTTGCGCACGCTGGCGTCCGGCCTGGGCGCGCTGCTGGTCAGCGTGGTGGTGGCGGGGCTCCTCTCGGCGGCGTTGGTCATGGCGGCAATCCAGTTGCCGGGCAACATGTCCATCCTGCTTGGGGCACTCGGTGTTGCCGCGCTCATGCTGAGCTGGCTGGCGGGCCTGTTCGTGGGTGCGCGCTTTCTGCGCAGCGTTGCGTGACGCTTACCGCCGGGCTGTCGGCGGCGTGACGGCAGCGGGGTGGTTCCAATCCCCGCCCACAGCTTTCACCAGGAACACGCTCGTCGTCATCTGCTGGCCGAGAATCTGCACCGCCGTGCGCTGGTTATTCAGCAACGACTGCTGTGCGGTGATCACATCCAGCGAGGTCGCCAGCCCGCCTTCATAGCGCACGCTGGCAATGTCGTAGACCTTGCGGGCGCTCTCGACCGCTGCGCGTGCTTGGCTTGCGGCGCGGTCGAGCGATTGCAGCCCGGCCAAGCCGTCCTCCACTTCCTGCAGCGCGCCCAACACCGTTTGCCGGTAGTTGGCGATCGCGCCCTGATACGCCGCATTGGCAACATCCACACGCGCCCGCGTGCGGCCCGCGTCGAACACCGTCTGCGCGATCTGCGTGCCGAACGACCACAGCAGCGTCGGCGCGGAGAACAGCAGTGCGAGATCGCGGCTTTCCCAACCGGCGCCCCCGTTCAACATCACGCTCGGGAAGAACGCGGCGCGTGCCACGCCCACCTGCGCGTTGGCGGCGGCGGCACCGCGCTCGGCGGCGGCCACGTCGGGGCGGCGTTCGATCACGTCGGAAGGCAGTGCCACCGGAATCTGCGGTGCCATGCCCTGGAGCGGCATCGGGTCGATATGGAACGCGGGAGCGGGCGTCCCGACCAGCGTGGCCAGCGCGTGTTCGTATTGCGCGCGCTGTTTGTTGAGCAGCTCGGCCTGCGTGGCGGTGCTGTCGACCAGCGTTTGCTGCTGCGCGAGGTCAAGCCCCGACGCTACGCCATCCTGGTGGCGTGAGGTGACGAAATCGAGCGCCTTGCGCTGCAGCGTCAGGCCTTCCTGCACCACGGCGATTTCCGCATCGGTTTCGCGCAGGTTGTACCAGGTGGTGGCCACCTGCGCGGCGAGCAACAGGCGGAAATTCTCGAAGTTGGCGCCGGCCTGTTCCTCGCTGGCAGCGGCGTTGGCGACGGTGTTGCGCACGCGGCCGAACAGGTCGGCTTCGTAGCTCACGTCAGCGCGCAGCACGAAATCGCTCTGCACAGTCGACATGGTCGGGCTGGTATACGACGAGAGCGGTCTCTCCGCAGATGTGCGCGTGCGTGTGTCGTTGTTGGTGGCCGTGACCGTCGGCAGCAGACTCGCACGGGCCACACGCGTGAGCGCCTGCGCCTGCTCCAGGTTCGACAGCGCAACCTTGAGCGATTGGTTTTCCTGCAGCGCCTGGGCGATCAACTTGTCGAGCTGCGGATCGTTGAATTGCTGCCACCACGGTCCTTTGGGCGCGGCGTCGGCGGGCTGGGCGGCGCGCCAGGGTGCCTCGGTCTGCCAGTGCGCGGGCACGTCCATGGCCGGGCGCTCGTACGTCGGCGCCAGCGAGCAGCCTGCCAGCGAGGCGATCAGCGAAGCCGCCAGTGCGGTCGTGCGAAGCCGTGGCAGCCGCGTCATGATGCGCGCGGCGCCGAAGCCGCGGGTGCGGAAGCGGGCGCGGGTGCCACGATGGTCACCGCTTCGCCTTGCTCGATCGAGTCAGCCGGGTTGAGGATCAGCGCGTCGGTCGGCTTCAGGCCCGAGACGATCTCGACCATGCGGCCATAGTCGCGCCCGATGGCGACGGGGCGCAGGTCGACGCGGCCGTTCTCTGCGATGGCGATGCGCGGGCCTTCCTTGCGGAACAGCAGCGTGTTGGTCGGCACGAGGAAGGTGGTCTTCGCACCGGCGCTCGCGTCATCGCCCGATGTCTTGCCCTTGATCGCAACCTGCACATATGCGCCGGGCAACAGGCGGCCGTCCTTGTTGGGCAACTGCACTTCCACCTGCATGGTGCGCGTGGCGGCGTCGATGGCGCCGGACGCGCGCGCGATGGTGCCGTGGAAGGTTTGGCCCGGCAGTTCGGCCAGCGTGACGGCCACGTCTTGCCCGACCTTCACTTGCTGGGAATACGCCTGCGGCACATACAGATAGATGCGCAGCGGATCGGTCTGCGCCAGCGTGAACAGCTCGCGGTTGGCGCCTGCGTTGCCGGCATTGACCAGCGCCCCCACATCGACATTGCGCTTGGTGACCACGCCTGCAAACGGCGCCACCACGCGGCGGAAGCCTTGCAGCTCCTGCAGGCGGCGCACGTTGGCCTCTGCGGCGGCCAGGTCGGCTTGCGCCTGGTTGGCGGCGCTGGTGCGCTCGTCCAGTTCCTGTTGCGAGACGGCGTCTTTCTGGCGCAGGTTCTGCCAGCGTGTGAGCGACGTTTGCGCCAGCGCGCGGCGTGCAGCGGCCTGGTTGCGCGCGGCCTGCGCCTGGTTCAGTTCCTGGTCGACTTCGGGCGTGTCGAGCAGTGCCAGCACTTCGCCTTTGTCCACATGCGCGCCGATGTCCTTGAACCAGCGCAGCACGTAGCCGCTGGTGCGCGAATAGATGGGCGACTCGACGTAGCCCTGCAGCGTGCCCGGCAGCGCGAGTTCGCGATTGGCGTTGGCCGGCTTGGGCGCGATGGTGTTGACGTAGCGGCTGGTCTGCGCGCTCACCTGGCGCTCCAGCGCGTGCGCGTTGTAGTAGCGGTTGACCAGCGTACGTGCGGCACCCAGCGCCAACAGCACGGCCACAACGATCACAACCCAGCGTGCGCGGCGCATCGCGGGGCCGCGGTCCACCTGTTCGATCGGATCAACGGTGACGACGTGATGCCCCGCTTGTTGCCCCGGATGGTGCCCAGAATGCGCACCGGATGTTTGCTCAGACATGTCCTTCGCTTCCCCGCAAATCGTGACTACGTCGGGCGGCGCGCTGCTGCAATCTGTTGTGCACGCTGGCAAACACCACCGGAACAAAGAAGAGGGTCGAGACGGTCGCGAACAGCAGACCGCCGATCACCGCGCGACCCAGCGGTGCGTTCTGCTCCGCGCCTTCGCCCAGGCCAAGCGCCATCGGCACCATGCCGATGATCATCGCCAGAGCCGTCATCAGCACCGGGCGCAGGCGGGTGGCGCCGGCTTCCAGTGCGGCTTGAACGGGCGCAATCCCTTCAGCCAACCGCTCCCGAGCGAACGAGATCAGCAAGATCGAATTCGCCGTCGCCACGCCCATCGTCATGATCGCGCCCGTGAGCGACGGCACCGACAGCGTCGTCCCCGTCACGAACAGCATCCACGCAATGCCCGCCAGCGCGGCCGGCAGGGCCGTCACGATGATGAGCGGGTCGATCCACGACTGGAAGTTCACGACGATCAGCAGGTACACCAGCACGATGGCCATCACCAGCCCGACGCCCAGACCCAGGAACGACGACTCCATCGTCTTCACTTGGCCGCGCACCGTTACCTGCGCGCCGCGCGGTAGCTTGGGGCGGATCTCGTCGACGGCCTTCTGCACTTCCTTGGCCACGGCGCCGAGGTCGCGCCCTTGCACGGCGGCGTACACGTCTACCACCGGCGTGATGTCGTAGTGCGAGACCACCTGCGGCTGCACGCCCGGGCTCACCTGCACGAGGTTGCCGAGCAACTGCGGGCCGCCCGCCTGCGCAGACCCGCCACGCGAGCCGGCCACGGGTGTGCGCAGCAATGCGTCGAGCGAATCGACACGGTACTGCGGGCTCGTGACCGCCACCTGATACACCACGCCGTTGATCGGGTTCAGCCAGAACGTGGGCGAGGTCTGGAAGCTGGAGCTGAGCGACACGAGCAGGTTCTGCGCCACGTCGCGCCCTTCCAGGCCGACCTGCTGGATGCGCGTGCGGTCCATGTTCAGCGCCAGCGTTGGCTGGTCGAAGCGCTGGTGCACGTGCGTATCGACTGCGCCCCGAATCTGCTTGATGCGGTTGGCCAGGATGCCGGCCAGTTGCTGATTGGTTGCCACATCCGCGCCCGAGAACTGCACGTCAATCGCCGAGGGCAAGCCGAAGTTCAGGATCTGGCTGACGATGTCTGCCGGCTGGAAGGCGAATTCCACGCCCGGGAAGCGCTTGGGAAGTTCTTCGCGCAGGCGGCTGATGTAGACCGCGCTGGGTTTGCGCTCGCCCTCGTGCAACGCGATGAGGATTTCGCCATCGAGCGTGCCGATCGTTCCCGCATTGCTGTACGACAGGTTGATGCCCGAGTTCGGCACGCCCAGGTTGTCGAGAATGGTCGACAGCTCTTTCTTCGGGATGATCTCGCGGATGGCGGTTTCCACCTCATCCGCCAGACGTGCCGTCTCTTCAATCCGCAGGCCCGACGGCGCGCGCATGTGCAGGCGGATCTGACCGGCATCCACATCGGGGAAGAAATCGCGGCCGAGAGCGAGATACAGCGCACACGACGCCACGCAGAAACCGAGGAACGACAGCGCAAACACGCGGCGGCGTTCCAGCAGCCCGCCCAGGATGGCGGCGTAGTTGCCGCGCATGTGTTCGAACTGCGTGTTGAAGCCCTCATAAACGCGACGCATCAGGTTGGGCTTCTTGGCGTCTTCCGTGTGGCCGGTCATCAGCATCATCACCAGCGTCGGCACCAGCGTGCGCGACAGCACGTACGACGCCAGCATCGCGAAGATCACCGCTTCGGCCATCGGCACGAACAGGTAACGCGCCACGCCCGTGAGGAAGAACATCGGCACGAACACGATGCAGATACACAGCGTGGACACGAAGGCCGGCACGGCAATTTCGGCCGCGCCATCCAGGATGGCGGTGACCGGCGCCTTGCCCTCGTGCAGGTGGCGCTCGATGTTCTCGATGGTGACGGTGGCGTCGTCCACCAGAATCCCCACCGCGAGCGCCAAGCCGCCGAGCGTCATCAGGTTGATGGTTTCGCCCAGCAGATGCAGCACGATGATCGACGACAGGATCGACAGTGGAATCGACACCGCAATGATGGCCGTGCTGCGCCAGTTGCCGAGGAACAGCAGGATCATCGCGGCGGTCAGGCACGCGGCGATCAGCGCTTCGCGGATCACGCCTTCGATGGCGGCCTTCACGAACAGCGACTGATCAAACAGCGGCGTGATCTTCAGGTCTTGCGGCAGCGCCGCCGCCGCCGCGGGCAGCAGCTTGTAGATGTCGTTGACGATATCCAGCGTCGATGCGCCGCCGTTCTTCAGGATGGACAGCAGCACGCCGCGCTGACCGTCCTGGCGCACCACGTTGGTCTGCGGCGAGAAGCCGTCGCGCACGTTGGCCACATCGCCCAGATAGAGCGTGGCGCCGTTGCTGGTCTTGACCGGAATCGCGTTGAGCGCCGCGATGCTGCCCGGCGTGCCATTGAGCGTGACGCCGTATTCGGTGGCGTCGATTTTTTGCGTGCCGGCCGGCAGGATCAGGTTTTGCGCGCCCACCGCATTGACGATGTCCACGGGCGTCAGGCCCTGCGCCAGCAGCTTCTGCGTATCGAGGTCCACCGTGATCTGCCGGCTCTTGCCGCCGTACGGAAACGGCACGGCAATGCCCGGCACGGTAATCAGGCGCGGGCGAAGGAAGTTCAGCGCCGCGTCATTCAGTTCCTGCTCCGACAGCGTGTTGCTCGACAGGCCCAACTGCAGGATCGGGATGCTCGACGCGGAATACTTGATGACCAGCGGCGGCGTCGTGCCCGGCGGCAGTTGCCGCACCTGCGCCTGCGTGCTCGCCACGATCTGCGCGAGCGCCGTCTGGATGTTGGCGTTGGGCTGGAAGAAAACCTTGATGATCGATACGCCGCCCAGCGACTGCGACTCGATGTGCTCGATGTCGTTGACGGTGGTGGTCAGGCTGCGCTCGGTGACGGAGACGATGCGGTCGGCCATCTCCTTCGCAGGCAGGCCGTTGTAGTTCCAGATGATGCTGGCGACCGGAATGTCGATTTCCGGAAAGATGTCTGTGGGCGTACGCAGGAGCGTAAACGGCGTCGCCAGCAGAATCAGCAGGGCGAGGACGATGAACGTCAGCGGCCTTCGCAGCGCGAGTTGGACAATCCACATGGAGGCGTTTCAGAACCGCGGTGCGTTGAAGGGGGGCGACGGTTGTTCAACCGGCCCGAACGGCAGGGACCAACCATTCTAGCGCCGGGGGCCACCGATCAGAATGTTCTGATGATCAGACTTTATTACATTGAATAACGGCGGCTGCCGGGGCAACTGAAGGGGCGTGCTCAGCGCAGGTTACGACCACATTGCAGCAGCAGGTCGTGCAGCAGTCCCGCATGCGCGGCGTCGATCCCCTGCAGCATCTCCTTCTCCAGCTGGCTGACGGCCTTGTCGCAGAGCACCAGCAGCGCAAGCGCCTCGTCGGTCAGGCCCAGCATGACGATGCGGCCGTGCGTCGGATCGGGCGTGCGGGTAACCCAGCCGCGTGCTTCCATCGTCTTCACCACTTCGTTGGCCGATTGCGGCGACATGAACGAGCGCTCCGCCAGTTGCGCGTTCGACAGGCTGCCACGCGCGTGCAGCACCGACAGCGCGGTGAACTGCGGCACCGTCAGCCCATGCGGCGCTAGCGCTTCGCCCAAGCGGCGCTTGACGATGCGGTCGGTGCGGCCGATCAGGTAGGGCAGTCGCGCAGACGTTGCCGGAGCAGCGTCCTGTGTGGGCTGAGTTGCGTTGTGTTTGGTTCGGGTTGCCGCCATGGATGTGAGTGGGTGTGCACCTATGCAGATGCGCACATTCTGCTACGTGTCGTTTCGATCAGGGTTTACGGCAATGATAATCTCCTTGTTATATCAGGTTACCTGATATTAAATGGGCATCAAGCTGACACGCACCGCACATGAGTCGGTGCATGTATCAAGCAAGCCGAACAGATCAAGGAGATGGAAATGGCTGATTACCAAGGGCGTTGGCAAACCGTAGACGTGAAGGTGGACCAGGGCATTGCGTGGGTGACGTTCAACCGCCCCGAGAAGCGCAACGCCATGAGCCCGACCCTCAACTCGGACATGATCCAGGTACTCGAAGCGCTGGAGCTGGATGCCGATGCTAAGGTGTTGGTGCTCACCGGCGCCGGCGATGCCTGGACGGCCGGCATGGACCTGAAGGAATACTTCCGTGAAATCGACGCCGGCCCGGAGATCCTGCAAGAGAAGATCCGCCGCGATGCCTGCCAGTGGCAATGGAAACTGCTGCGCATGTACGCCAAGCCGACCATCGCGATGGTCAACGGCTGGTGCTTTGGTGGCGGGTTCTCGCCACTGGTGGCGTGCGATCTGGCGATTGCCGCCGATGAGGCCACGTTCGGCCTGTCGGAAATCAACTGGGGCATCCCGCCGGGCAACCTCGTCAGCAAGGCCATGGCCGACACCGTGGGCCACCGTCAGGCGCTGTACTACATCATGACCGGCGAGACCTTCACCGGCCAGCAGGCCGCCGCCATGGGCCTCGTCAACGAAAGCGTGCCGCGCGCGCACCTGCGTGCCCGCACCGTGGCGCTGGCCGAGAAGCTGCTGGAGAAGAACCCCGTGGTGCTGCGCGCCGCCAAGCATGGCTTCAAGCGCAGCCGCGAGCTGACCTGGGAGCAGAACGAGGACTACCTGTATGCCAAGCTCGACCAGGCCACGCTGCGCGACCCGGAGGGCGGCCGCGAGCAGGGCTTGAAGCAGTTCCTCGACGACAAGTCGATCAAGCCGGGCCTGCAAGCCTACAAGCGCGCCTGATTGGCTCACGCCAACGCCACGGAGACGATTCCATGCATGACGTGACTCTGTTGATCGGCGGACAAAGCCGGCCGGCTGCCGGCGGCGCCACCTTCGAGCGCCGCAACCCCGTGAACGATGCGCCGGTGTCGCGCGCCGCGGCTGCCACGCTGGAAGATGCCGATGCCGCTGTGCAGGCCGCTGCGGATGCCTTTCCCGCGTGGGCCGCGCTGCCGCCGGGCGAGCGCCGCAAGCGCTTGCTGAAGGCGGCTGACCTGATGGATCAGCGCACCGCAGACTTCATCCGCATCGGTGTGGCCGAGACGGGCGCCATGCCCAACTGGGTCGGCTTCAACGTCATGCTGGCCGCCAATATGCTGCGCGAGGCCGCTGCCATGACCACGCAGATCGACGGCAGCGTGATCCCGTCGGACGTGCCGGGCAGCTTTGCGATGGCGGTGCGCCAGCCGTGCGGCGTGGCGCTTGGCATTGCGCCGTGGAATGCGCCGGTGATTCTCGGCACGCGTGCGCTGGCGATGCCGCTGGCGTGCGGCAACACGGTCGTGCTCAAGGCGTCGGAGCTGTGCCCAGGTGTGCATCGGCTGATCGGCACCGTGCTGCACGAGGCCGGCTTGGGTGATGGCGTGGTCAACGTGGTGACCAACGCGCCGCAAGATGCCGCGCAGGTGGTCGAACGGCTGATCGCGCATCCGGCCGTGCGGCGCGTGAATTTCACCGGGTCCACACACGTGGGGCGCATCATTGCGCAGCACGCGGCGCGACACCTCAAGCCCGCGCTGCTGGAGCTGGGTGGCAAGGCCCCGGTGCTGGTGCTGGACGATGCCGACCTCGACGCGGCGGTGGATGCCGTGGCCTTTGGCGCGTTCTTCAACCAAGGGCAGATCTGCATGTCGACCGAGCGCGTGATTGCCGATCGCAAGATCGTCGATGCGCTGGTGGACAAGCTGGCCGCCAAGGCGCGCACGCTGCGTGCGGGTGATCCGGCGGACGCCACTTCCGTGCTCGGCGCGATGGTCAGTGTGGATGCCGCCAAGCGTGTGCAGGCGTTGGTGGAAGATGCGCGCGCACACGGTGCCGCGTTGCCGGTCGGCTTGCATATGGATGGCGCCATCGTGCAGCCGGTCATCGTCGATGGTGTTACGCCCGCCATGCGGTTGTACCGTGAGGAATCGTTCGGCCCCGTGGTGACGGTGGCGCGCGTGGATGGCGACGAGGAGGCGATTCGCTTGGCCAACGACAGCGAGTACGGTTTGTCGGCGGCCGTGTTCAGCCGCGATGTGTCACGCGCCATGCGTGTCGCTCAGCGTATCGAATCGGGCATCTGCCATATCAACGGCCCGACCGTGCACGACGAAGCGCAGATGCCGTTTGGCGGCGTGAAGAGCAGCGGCTATGGCCGCTTCGGCGGCAAGGCATCGATTGCAGAATTCACCGAACTGCGCTGGATCACCTTGCAGAACACGCCGCGCCACTATCCGATCTGAAGTACCGCAGCCGCCCATCGATAACGACAACACAGTGACAACACGGGCGGCGCATTCAGGAGACAAGACGTGAGTCACGTCGAGATGCAGATTCAATCCGGGCATCGCACGCCGCCCCCGGCGGGCATGCCCTACCGGCAGGTGACGGTGAGTGATGCGCCCGCCCGCTGCGAGACCGATGGTGCCGTCTGGCACGTGCGCAATACCGAACCGCTGGGTGATCATCCGCCGCGCATGACCGATTGCCTGGTGGCCGGCGCCCAACGTCATCCCGATCGCGTATTGGCGGCGCGGCGTGGGCCGGACGGCGCGTGGATCAAGCTGACCTACCGCGAGATGCTGGACCGTGCCCGCGCCATCGGGCAAACGCTGCTGGATCGCGGTGTGTCGGCCGAGCGTCCGCTGGCGATCCTGTCGGGCAACGATTTGGAGCACCTGCAACTGGCGCTCGGCGCCATGTGGGCGGGCGTGCCATATGCGCCGGTGTCGCCGCCGTATGCGCTGGTGTCGACGGATTTCGGCAAGCTGCGGCATGTGTTCGATGTGCTCACGCCGGGGCTCGTCTACGCGGCGGATGGCGGCGCCTTCGCCAACGCGATCAACGCCGTGGTGCCGAAAGACATCGAGGTCATCACGCGTGATGGCGCGTTGCCGGGCCGGGCGGCCACCGCGTTCGATACGCTGCTGCACACACCCGTGACCACTGTCGACGCCGCACAAGCTGCAGTCAGTCCCGACACGCTGGTCAAGGTGCTCTTCACCTCTGGCTCCACGCGCCAGCCCAAGGCTGTGCCGACCACGCACCGCATGCTGTGCAGCAACCAGCAGATGCTGCGCCAGACCATTCCCGAATTCGCCAAGGAGCCGCCGGTGCTGGTCGATTGGCTGCCGTGGAACCACACCTTCGGTGGCAGCCACAACGTCGGCATCGTGCTCTACAACGGCGGCACGCTCTACATCGACGATGGCCGGCCCGTGCCCGGCAAGTTTGACGAGACCCTGCGCAACCTGCACGAGATTGCGCCCACGGCGTACTTCAACGTGCCCAAGGGGTGGGAAGAACTCGCGCTGGCGCTGGAGGCGGACGCCGCGCTGCGCGAGACCTTCTTCTCGCGTGTGAAGCTCTACTTCTTTGGCGGTGCGGGGCTTTCGCAGGAGGCATGGGACCGGCTCGAACGCGTGACCGGCCAGCACTGCGGCGAGCGCATCCGCATCATGGCCGGCCTGGGCATGACCGAGACGTCGCCATGCTGCCTGTTCACCACGGGGCCGATCATGCGCGCGGGCTATGTCGGCACGCCGGCACCGGGCTGCGAACTCAAGCTCGTGCCGGTGGGCGACAAGCTGGAAGCGCGCTTTCGTGGGCCGCATGTCATGCGCGGCTACTGGCGACTGGGCGAAGAGGTATCCGCCCCCGTCTTCGATGAGGAAGGCTACTACTGCAGCGGCGACGCATTGCGCTTCTACGATCCGGCTTGCCCTGAGAAAGGCCTCGTCTTCGATGGTCGCATCGCCGAGGACTTCAAGCTCAGCTCCGGCACCTTCGTCAGCGTGGGGCCGTTGCGCGCGCGCGTGATTGCCGCCGGCGCGCCGTACGTGCAGGACGTGGTGATTGCCGGCATGAACCGAGACGACATCGGCCTGCTGGTGTTTCCGCAGGTCGAACCATGTCGGCGCCTGTCTGGGGTGCCACCGACCGCCAGTGTGGCCGACGTGCTGGCCGCACCGGCCGTGCGCTCTGCTTTCGCGGCATTGCTGCACGAGCTGAACGCTACGGCCACCGGCAGTGCAACGCGTGTCGCGCGGCTGCTGTTGCTCGATGCGCCGCCATCGCTGGACAAAGGTGAGATCACCGACAAGGGCACGCTCAACCAGCGCGCCGTGCTCGCCCACCGCTCAGCGCAAGTCGACACGCTGTATCGCGCAGGCGAGCCCGCCGTGATCCGCACCGGCTGATTCCTACCGCTTCCAGGAAACTGTTCACGGTCCGTAGTGAGCGGCCCGAGGTTGGTGGGAGAAGCGCAGCCGTACACGGGTACACGGGTACACGGGTACGGTGAGCATCGCAGCGCCAAGATCGGGACGCGCAGTAGGAGCGTGAGCAGGTTCCAACGAGACCCAACCGGCACAGACCGGTTCATCCACCCAGGAGGAGACTCATGAAGACCGTCATGTCACGGGGCATGGCGCTGGGCGCGCTCGCCCTTGCGCTTGCCTGCGCCGGCTGCAACGACGACAGTGCAGGCGATACCGCATCCAGCACGCTGCCCCAGCTTTCACCCGCCACCGGTTTGAACCTTGCTGCCACGTGCGAGAGTTTTGCCGGCAAGCTGAGCTTTGCCAACACCAGTATCACGGCTGTCTCGACAGTGGCCGCCGGTACCTTGAAGGTGGGCGGCAACGCCGTTCCCGAGCATTGCCTGATCACCGGCACGATGAACACGCGCGTGAGCCCAGTGGACGGCAAGACCTACGCCATCGGCTTCGAGATGCGCCTGCCAAAAGCATGGAGCGGCCGCTTCTTTTATCAGGCCAACGGTGGCCTGGACGGCGCGGTGGCAACGGCGCTCGGTGCGCTCGGCGGCGGGCCCATCAGCAGCGCGCTCGGTTCGGGGTTTGCCGTCATCAGCTCAGACGCGGGACATAACGGCAGCCAGGTGCCGCTGTTCGGCCTGGACCCGCAGGCGCGGCTGGATTACGGTTACAACGCCGTCGCCACGCTCACGCCGATGGCCAAGTCGATGATCGCGCAGGTGTACGGCAAAGCGCCGGACCGCAGCTACCTTGGCGGCTGCTCGAACGGCGGGCGCCATGCGATGGTGGCGGCGGCGCGTTCGGCCAATGCGTATGACGGCATCCTCGCGGGCGACCCCGGCTTCCATTTGCCCAAGGCCGCCATCAACGAGGTGTACAGCGCGCAGCAACTGGCCACCGTCGCCACGGCCAACACCAGCGCCGGTCAGCCGGACATCACCACGTCGCTGACCGCTGCCGAACGCACCATGGTCGCCGGCCGCGTTCTCGCCAAATGCGATGCGCTGGACGGCACGACCGACGGCATGGTCAACAACCTCAAGGCTTGCCAGGCGGCTTTCAGTCTCGCCAACGATGTGCCCACGTGCACCGGCGCGCGCGATGGCACGTGCCTGACCGCCGCGCAGAAGACGGTCGTGGCCAACCTGTTTGCAGGCGCGCACAACAGCGCGGGGCAGGCGCTGTACTCGGGCTTCTCATTCGATGCCGGCATCAGCGGCAACAACTGGGCGGCTTGGAAGCAGGGCAACTCGATCCAGCTTGACCCGGCGGCGCTGGCCTTCGTGTTCACCACCACGCCGCAGCCGGCGTCTGCCATCACCACGCTGACGGCGTACGGGCTGGCGTTCAACATGGACACCGATGCGCCCAAGATCTTTGCCACCGATGCCACGTACACCGAATCGGCATGGTCGTTCATGACGCCGCCCGACGAGACCAACCTGAGCACGCTTAAGGCACGTGGCGCCAAGCTGATGGTCTATCACGGCACGAGTGACCCGGTGTTCTCGTCCGACGACACGACCGACTGGTACCAGCGCCTGGCCACTGTCAACGGCGGTGATGCGAGCAACTTCGCGCGCTTCTATCCGGTGCCCGGCATGAACCACTGCTCGGGTGGCCCGACTGCCGATCAGTTCGACATGCTGACCCCGCTGGTCGCTTGGGTGGAGAAGGGCGTCGCACCCGACAGCGTGGTTGCCACCGCGCGCGGACCCGCCAACGCCGTGCCCAACACCGAAGTGCCCGCCGACTGGAGCGCCGCTGGCCACGACCGCACCCGCCCGCTGTGCGCTTACCCCAAGAACGCGCACTACACGGGCAGCGGCAACATCAACGACGCATCGAGCTTCAGTTGCCAATGACGCCCGCACAACATCCGCAAGGAAACGCCATGCAAACCACCACCACCGTCACGCGGGAGGCTGCAGGCCCCGGCGTTGCCATGACCCTCGGGCTGTGCTTCGTCGTCGCGCTGCTCGAAGGGCTCGACCTGCAATCCATCGGCGTGGCCGCACCACGCATGGCGCGCGAGTTCGGCCTGTCGGTCGGGCAGATGGGCCTGGCCTTCAGCGCCGGCACGTTCGGCCTGCTGCCCGGCGCCATGCTGGGCGGGCGCTTGGCAGATCGCATCGGCCGCAAGCGTGTGCTGATCCTGGCGACCGCGTTGTTCGGCATCTTCTCGATTGCTACCGCGCACGTTTGGGATTTCAACAGCCTGCTGATGATTCGCGTGGCGACCGGCATTGGGCTCGGCGCGGCCATGCCCAACCTCATCGCGTTGTGTGCTGAAGCCGTGCCCACGCGCCTGCGCAACACCGCCG
>Ga0070659_100001365_pt1 | contig 17557 bp, 7 predicted proteins | sample KBSC23metaG_FD_64666 | JGI IMG/M metagenome (GOLD analysis project Ga0070659, IMG submission 64666) | Corn rhizosphere microbial communities from Kellogg Biological Station, Michigan, USA - KBS C2-3 metaG | ecosystem: Host-associated > Plants > Roots > Rhizosphere > Soil ... | reverse complement strand
CAATATCAGACGTCCCGTATAAATAGTACGTACCGTTAAAATTAACCACCGATGGGTCGGCAACATAATCCGGGATAACCGGTTGAGGTAACAGCCTGTTATTTTGCTGCGCTTTAGCCTTAAACCCAACAAACAACAGGCACAATAGGCCTACATGCTTTAAAAAATTATTATCAGTAATCAAAAACGTCATGAATGGAATGGTTTAATAAAAAAACTGAATATCATATTCTGTATTCAAGGTTTAACGGGCATAAACTGCGCCTCTAAGAATAGTGCGCGATAAAATGAATTGTGGCCTTTAATTATTTGCGTCCGTTATCGAAACTCCGCAAAGTTGTTGTCCGGAACAATTTGAACATCCCGCACGCTAACATCTTTGTCAACCGGTCTCAGACTCAGGGCCACCTTGTTGATCTTACCTGCACCAAAATGTAACCATGTTTCGGGTATGTAAAAATCACGCTGAGGTCCAACCTGCCAGTAACGGCCCAAACATTGCCCGTTAATGTAAATAAAGCCATTGCCTGCCGCCTCCAGGTGCAAATGCCAGGGCACCCACACACCCGGTTTGGGTGATGGTAATTCGAACTGCATACGATACCAGGTTAGGAGGGCCTGAGGAGCAGATGCGGAATCTTGTTTGAGCGCCACGGGCTTCCAACCATGTCCAATTTCCGTTGCTCCCCGGGAAATGGCTTCGCCAACCACACGTTCTTTACCATGGGCTCCACCTTGCGCAAATTGCAGCGGTAGACTTTCATTTGCCCCTTTAACCGAAAGCAAGCCATATGTCCCTCCTTTTTCCATTCCTTTCGGACCGTTACGGTGGCCTTGTTTGTCGTGAAGCACAATTAATTCCTTCGCATCCGCAGGCATCGTGAAACTAAAATGTTTACCGTCCTTGCTGGCCGTCACCGGCAATATCTTCCCGCCGGTACTTCCAATTATTCCGTCTTTCGATTGCACTTCAAGATCAATAGTCGCTCCTGCATTAGCGCGAATCCGATAGTAAACAAAATGACTATCCAATACTCCCCGCGCTTCAATCAACTCATCCGGTTTAAGTGCTGTCCAGGCAGATGGTAGCGGATCACTGATCCGTTCCAGTTTATGGACCTCTACCGCTGAAGGCAGATCGGTTGGACGGTTGATGACCGGCGCGGTTTTCGGCAGCCATTGCCCCTTACGGGGATCGGTCTCACCGGGCGACAGGTAAAGTACCCGTGAACCAAATGCTTCAAGATCATATTCAAATGAAAATTCGGTGCCATTTTTCTCTTTCACCAGGGCGAGTCCCGACCGACCGGTATGATGTTCGTCGGTCCGGATAAAGAAATAGCGACTGCCATCGCTGGCCCGACGCTCGGCTACCATCACATCATTGGTGGTCGTTTTCGCCTCAATCTCCACCAACTCGGCGCGTACAAGTTTAGCACCATGTTCCCGGACCATCTGGCCAAGCGCCCGGACGCTTTGATAACGCGCATCGATACCACCGTGTTCACGGATTGGCGCAGCATAATCGTAAGTAGTGGTAATATTATAGCCGCCCCAGTCGTCGAAGTTGGTGCCTCCAAACAACATGTAATAATTGGTGATCGTCTCGCCCATTTGCCAGGCATAAAGGGTAATATTTTGGATCTGCGCGGCAGTGAGACCGTCCTGCTGGTCGCTCAACTTTCCGCCGACTACAGAAAGCCAGCCGCCTTGTAATTCGGTTGTGGCGAGCGGCGCGTTTGGTTGCTCCAGGCGCAATTTTGGAATTTCTCTTCCCAGTTCCTTGGTGACGTTCCAGCGCGGGTAGAAGTTACAACTATCAAAGATTCCCTGCAGTTCCGGGTCGGCAGAGCCACGGACCTGCTTTGTCCAGCAGGTAATAAACGGCACATCAATAGCACTGGCCCGCGCAAAGCGCGCAAGCGCCTTGATCTGATTAATTTTTATTTCGTCAGCATAACTCGCAGAGTCATATTCATTTTCCAGTTGTACTAAAATAACGCCTGGCTTGCCCGGTTCTTTCCGCGTGATCTGGTGTTTCGCGATAACCGGGCAGACCGCATCAAACCAATGCTTCGTCCACATTAAAAAAACCGGATCGTCTGAACGCATCCAACCGTCTGCGTGCAGTGGTTTGGCTGGTGTTTTCAGCGCGCTAAGCCATAACGGAAAGCCGCCGTTATCCCACTCTGCACAAATGTAAGGACCGGGCCTGACAATAACGTTCAGATCGAATTCCTCTGCCATTGTGAGCCACTCATCCAGGTCCTGCAATTTTTCAATTTTCGAAAAATCGTTCGGAGAGGCGGGCATCGATCGCTCATGCCAATTCCACGGAGTATAAGTTTCAACTGTGTTAAAATCTGCTTCTTTAATTTTTTTAAAACGATCACGCCATAGTTCTTTTGGACAGCGGAAATAATGAAATGCACCACTATAAATAAAGGTGTCTTTTCCATCTATCGTCAGGCATGCTGCATCGAAACGAATGCGTTCTGAATGCGGCAACTCATTGGCGTGGATAGGATGCAGCCCGTCATCATTAAAACCATAAGCTCCAAATGAGCGAAAAGCAGCCACTCCAACAAAGGCAAGACTTCCATTTTTCAAAAACACACGTCGGTTCATAGCAGAAGACATATTAATTATAATTATTCAATATAAGACCGATTTTCAAGCCTTCTTATACTCTTATTATCTATAAATAATTTTTTATTTTTTGATTCTTATATCACATAACATCATTATACTGTTTGCCGGTACATTCAATGTTTTCCAGGATACATCGTTATAATCTGAAGACTCAAAGCCCTGCGGCAACTCATCGGGGTTTTTACCCAAAAAAATTCCATGAACCATTGTAGTAGATTGCATCCAATAGTTTTTTAATGCTGCTGATTCCAATTGTATATTACTTAGTTGATTGACTTATACTTGAAATTATCCCATATCACAGCGCCTTCTTTTCCGGCAGACATGAAACCCGGCCTTAATGCAAAAAAGCCATGGTATTTGTTATGGTTTAAACCAGATACCTGTAAGCCCGATTGAAGCGTTATCCAGCTTTTACCATCCTTACTGGCAAGCATATCGCAGATATTTCGATTGTTTATTATCTTAAGATAAAAATGGCTCCCAAGCGCCTCAGATTTGTTCAAGTGTATATCAGCATTCTCATAAATGGTAACATTATTGCCATTGGACGTAATACCGGCAAAAGCTTTTTCATTATAGAACAAGATCAATCCGCCTGTACTTCTCCCCGTTAAACGCACCTCTACCTGGGCTTCATAACTCGTATCCGGAACTGTAGTTAATAAAAGCTGTGCATCTGCCGGGCCTGAGCCTTTAGCCTTTAAATGAAGGCTGCCATTCTGTAGCTGAATAGCATTCGTATCATAACCTTTCCAGGCTGTCCATTGCAATCCGAGTATTTTGTTATCGAAGTTATCCGATAGCGCAAAGCCCGATGAAGCTTTTTTTTCTTCGGTGTCTGTATCCATCCTTCCCTTTGCCGTTTTAAACCAGCCATCTGCTGTCCATTCCACAGGTTCAATAAGGGTTTGCCGGCCTAAGGTATAATATCCTTTTTCGTAAGCATGGTATACTATCCACCAATTTCCCTTTGTATCATCAATTAGTGTTCCATGGCCCTTAGACCACCATTTCTCATTTGCACTATAGGTATGTACAATTGGATTATACGGAGAATTTTCCCAAGGTCCATTAATACTTTTTGAACGGGCAGCTACCACCATATGGCTGGTCGCCGGCCCTGCAGTGCCACCTTCGGCTGTTAGCATGTAGAAATAATCTCCCTTCTTAAAAACCTTTGGCGATTCCAGGCATTTACATTCGGTGATCCAGCCTTTGGGATAATCCCAACCTACGTAAACGTCTTTCATGCTGCCTGCCACAGAAAGCCCATCATCTGATAAAGGAATCATACCGCCGGCAGAAACAAACAAATAACGTTTACCATCTTCACCTACCACATGCCCCGGATCAATACGCGCCACCTTCAAATCAATTGGTTTACTCCATGGGCCTCGTATATCGTTCGCCCATATTACCCAGTTAGTACCGTTAGCCGGGAAATAAATATAATACTTACCATTATGTTTCAACAAATCGGGAGCCATGGCAGAACCAACCAGATAGGGCATAGCCCGTGTTATCGGGTCCCAGTTCAACAAATCTTTCGAGTGCCATATCAAAAATCCGGGAGAATAGGTAAAAGGCGAATGCGTCATGTAAAAATCATCCCCGTCGCGCATAATACTCGGGTCGGGATAATCACCTTTTAGAATAGCTTTTGGGTATTCTTGTGCAGACGCACAAGATGTAAGTCCTGCAAATACAAGTAATAGAATGTTTTTTTTAAAGACTTTGGATAAAGCCATATTTATTTTACCAAGCATATATTTCTAAAAAATTTCAAACAATATTTCTGTGACCGATAAGCTTTTCACTTTCCTTTTAGCCAATCAAATCCAACCACATGATATGTTGTGTTATTATAGATAAGAAGACTACATAAAAGAAGTCTCCATACTCTGGTATTTGCAAATAGTTTCTTATTGTTTGTATTTCATATCCCCGGGCTATGCCGATATATTTGTTAGTTGCCAATCATTCGTATTTATTTTAAGCTTGATTAAAAAATGGTCATGCAGATTTTGTGCATGACCATAAATTACCTTCCTGTTTTTAATTCAAATCGTCAGACACATTTTCAAAGCATCACGACTAACTGTTGGCTATTTTCTTTTTATACGCACTGGGCAATACACCCATAACTTCTTTAAACCGGTGAGAAAAATATTTTGTATCGTTAATGCCTATCATATGCGATATTTCTTTGATGGAATATTGGTTGGTCGTAATCAGTTCGGCGGCGTGCTGAAATTTGATCACCCGCATATATTCAATAGGGCTTAAACCGGTTAGGCTCTTTAGTTTTTTTACAAAAACCGATCGGCTCATTGGCATGATCGAAATTAAATGGTCAACCGTAAAGTTGTGATTGCTGATATTCTTCTCAATTTCGGTTTTTACTGTTGCTATAAACTGCTGATTCAGATCGTTATTTGGAGGTTGGTGGACTACGTCTGTCAACCTGTGCGATGAGTCCTTGTCTTTAAGGTGCAGGTATAGTTTTTTGCGCTGTTCTAAAATGGTTTTTATCCGCGACTGCAGTAATTTAGCATTAAAAGGTTTGGTAATATAGGCATCGGCACCAAGATCGTAGGCCGATATCTCGGTATCACGATCAACCTTTGCGGTAAGAAAGATCAAAGGTATGTGGCTGATTGCCGGCTGTTCTCTTATTTTCCTCAAAAGTTCAATTCCACTCATTTGGGGCATCATAATATCACTGATTATAAAATCAGGCACTTCAGTTAACGCAATGTCCAAAGCCTTTTGGCCATTGGATGCTTCAAACAACCGGTACTTGTTTATTAGTAGGCCGGCAATATATTTTCTTAAATCGTCGTCATCCTCAACAAGTAATATCGAGTTAAGCGCAGTTTCATCCGCCTGTTCAGTTGTGAGCTTTCTATTGCTGACTTTTCCATCAAATTCGGGAACGTCTGGGTTTGCAACAACTACATTTTCCGCGTTTTTAAAATGAGAGATCCCTTTTAAAAAGAACACTGTAAAAACGCTCCCTCTGTTTTCGGCACTGTCAACCATAATCGTCGCCCCATGCCTTTCAATAATTTCTTTAACTATAGAAAGACCGATACCGGTGCTCGGTTTGCTTTTATCGGAATTATAGGAAACAAAACGTTTAAACAGCTTTTCTATAATTTCGGGAGGCATCCCGGCGCCATTATCAGCTACCTCTACTGCTATTTTTTCATCCCTGGCCGAAATACTCACGCTGATATTTCCGCCGGTTGGGGTGTGCTTAAATGCGTTCGACAAAAGGTTATACATCATCTTATCTATCCCGTCCCTGTCTACAAAAATTCTTTCGCCATTTGATTCATCATTAACGGTAAAGCTGATATCGGCTGTTTTTGCGGTTTTCAAAAAATCATTGGCTATGCTCGTTACAAACGGGCCAATTTTGGTTTCCTGGATGGTGAGCAACTGGTGCTGCATCTTCCTGAAATCCAATATCTGATTTACCAGCCGGAGCATTCGTTTGGCATTTTTTAATACCAACTGCAACTGTTGGTTCACGTTATCATTTATTTTTTCAAACTCGAGTATGTTTTCAACGGGCGTTACGATCATGGTTAGCGGTGTTCTGATCTCGTGTGATATATCCGTAAAGAATATTGATTTCATTTCGGTTTGTTCGTGCTCTAAAGCAAGCCGGTCTTTTAACCTAAAAAAAACAATCACTGAGCGCGCTATAAAGACCACCAGGCCAAGCGCCGCAGTAATGTACAAAGCAAACGCCCAGCCGGTTTGCCAAAATGCGGGCACAATAGTAATGGGCAGCGTGTGTTCATTATCAAGCCAAAGCCCCCTGCTGTTGGTTGATTTGACATGAAAAACATATTTACCGGGCGATAGATTAATATAATTAGTGCTCTTTTCTTTAGTTTCTACCCAGTCACTATCAACACCATCAAGTTTATAAGCATATTTTATTTGCCTTGTGGCGGTAAAATCTAAAGCTGCGTACTCAAGGGTTATAAAGTTTTGTTTGTGATCAAGTTCCAGTATCTTCAAATCGTCTATATGTTGTGTAAGCGGCGAAGTGTGTGCTATCGGGACATCGCGGTTAGCCAATTGAAGCCCGGTTAAAGCCATATACGGTTTAAAATTATCGGGGTTGATCTGCCCGGTATTTATTTCGATAAAGCCACTCGTAGTGCCCAACATGATGTTGCCAAAAGTGGTGCTGATATCTCCGCCTTCCGAAAAATTTTCGCCCTTTATTTGATTGCTGATATCATAGTAGTTTTCAAATTTTTTATTGATAGGGCTAAACCTCATCAAGCTTGATTCGCTCACTATCCATAGCTGTTGTTGGGCATCTTCTTTTATTTGCAGTACAAGATTGGATATCAAACCATTGTTAGTGGAGTAGTTAAAAAAACTTTTAGGAAAACCCGCGGCATCCTTATCAATAACTTTACTTATACCGCCGCCAAACGTGGCAATATAAACATCATTGTTCGTGGTTATGCAAACATCATAAACATCATTGGCACCTAAACCATCGCTTTGGGTATAGTGTTTAAAATCGCCGATGGAATTTTGTGATGCATCGGCAGGTAAAACCAATAAGCCTTGAGTTGTGCCAACATATAATTTACCCGAATGATCTTCGGTTATGCTGCGTATATGATAAATTTGTTTGATGGGGTTTTTAAAATGATTTTTTAAATTATAAAAACGCCCATCAATGTGCTGGTCAACCAGGTTTAATCCGCCGCCATAAGTTCCTATCCATATACGGTTACGGCTGTCGGCATAAATCTTATATACCCTGTTATCGCTAAGGCTGTATGGATCTGCTTTATTGTTTACATAATGCATTACCCGGTATTTTTTATCCGAACCACCCGGGATCAGCTTAAAAAGCCCCCTACCCTTCGTTCCTATCCAAATGTTACCCTCGACGTCCTGGGTCATGGAATAACCCATGCCGCCAAGGGGCTTACCACGTCCTATTGATCCGCTTTCAGTAAGCCATCCTATATTAATAAGGTTTGGCGTATACAGGTTTACCTTTTCGTCTTTTGTTGCAACCCACAAACGATGATAATTATCTTCCATAATGCTGCGCACATTATTATTACTATCCGGGTTAATGTTCGCAAATTTGTAAGCGGCATTGCTAAATGTAATTTTTACCAGCCCCTGTGCCCGCGTGCTTGCCCATAGGTTTCCTTGCTTGTCGGAGAATCCAATGTACAGCATCGAAGAAAGGTGACTGGTATTATACTGTAACATGTTGTCAACCGGAACAAGCTGATCGGTCTGCGGGTTATATGAGGCAAAACCTCCCTTTGCGGAGTTTACCCATATACGGTCGTTGATATCCTGCCATATAGAAAACGGTGGCTGGTAAAGATTATTCCGTCGCTCTTCAAAACCGATAGTGTATGATTTTAGCTTTTGGGTTACCGGGTCAAACTTAATAACTCCATCAAACTCGGATTGTATCCAGATATTTAGTTTACGGTCAACAAATACCGACAATATGGTCTTAAATTTTTTATCGGATAAAGTAAACAGATCGAAATATTGTAATGACCGGGTTACTTTATTATAGATAAAGAATGATGAGCCCGATGAACAAATTAATACACGGTCTTTATCGATATTTTTAAAGATATTAATAGGTGCATTTGCACTGGTGGATAATAACCTGAATGCTTTGGTTTGTTTATTATAAATTTGGATATTGCCTTTATCCGATCCGAACCATATCTCATTATCTACCTCAATGGCCGAGAAAAATGGAGTTCCTGAAGTGAAATAAGCCCCCCCGGCCAGCATGTCAGGCGAAAAAAGATACAAGCCGTTATTAGTGAGTACCCATGAGTTGCGCTGCCGATCCTCGTAAATGCTACTCACGGAGTCGTTCAATAACAAATGGTTCTCCACATTAAAAAAAAGTGGTTTAAACACTGAGTCTTTAAAGCAGATACAGCCTTTGATATGATCGAATAACCAGGTTTTCCCCGATGCCGCGGTAAATACCTCGCGTGGACGAAAAAATCCATCTTTACTTTGCGCTACTGTGTGGAGGTCATCAAATTTTTCGTGACGGGGATCAAAACGGTAGATATCATTTTCATGCGACTTTATCCAGATGTAACCATACTTGTCAAGGTACATTTTGTTACGCATCAATCGTCTGTTCTCCTTGTGTAAATTATATGAATGGAATACCGAGCCATCAAACTTACTGATGCCATCCCAGTTAGATAACCACATAAAGCCTTTCTTGTCTTGCAGCACATCCATTACAGCTTTTTGCGGCAAGCCATCCTCGGTGCCATAATGTTCAACATCATATTTTTGTTGAGCACTCACCTCGATGGCTATCACCATAAATATGGTTAACACAATAACAAAGCGGGATATCATCTTTTTTATTTAATTGGCTAAAGGTAAACTTTTCATGTTTCGTGCTACATTTTACCCGCCTCGATCATTCTTAAAAAAAGGGGGGCATTTTGTTTGATTTGGGAGGTCAAAATAACGCGTCGGGGATTAAAAACAAATATCTTAAACCTAATTAAACAATACCCACCATCATTTTGCATTGCTATATCGGTATCCCTTTCCAAAATGGCTTAGCCAGTTTAATTTAGTTAAATTATTAAAAATCAGCGATATATAAATTTATCAAATTAAAATTTCACTTTTCTTTTAACAGATATTTAACCGGCGATGCTGAAAGCTAATCGTCTGTTTTATTTAACTGGCCTTAAAAAAATCGGTTTTCCTGTTTAAAATGCAGCACATTGTCAATTTTACACATAAATTATTAATAATCAGATACTTAAAATAAATCGTGATAATATCGTACAATTAATAGATAATAGGTGCGAACATGCTCCCCGCACTACAATTGATATTTGTTATCACAGGCCAGCATCAAAAACAGGCCCCCAATTATAAACGAATATAGCAATAAGGTTACCGGCACAAAGGTGCATTACTTATTGAACGTTAGTATGATATGTGATAACCCGGCATTGGCTGAAACGGCGTTTTGTAACCAGGGTGTCTCATCAATCTAATGGTTCAATACTATCCTGTTGTGGGTACTCCAACTGCATTATGTAATAAACAAATTAACAACTCAATTACTAAAACTATGAATTTAACTTTACGAACAAAGGTCTTTCTAAGATCGCTTATCAGGGGAGCCTCGCCCCTTGTTGGTTTGCTACTGTTGCTATCAGTACAGACGCATGCAAAAACCAGGCCTGGGTACAATTATACACATAGCAGTTTTACCGGGAAGCCGGCACCAATTACGGTTAAAGGAACAGTATACGATGAAAAAGGCGGCACCATTCCCGGTGCTAATGTAAAGGTAAAGAGTTCGGGCAAAACAACAGTTACCGATGTAAATGGTGCCTTCACATTAGCGCTGCCATCGGGCGATGAAACACTTATCATCAGCTTTGTTGGTTTCAAAACGCAGGAGGTAGCCGTAAACAACCGCACCGCTATTAAGATCATCCTTGAACCAAGCACCTCCAGTTTAGATGAAGTTGTGGTTGTTGGTTACGGTACTACAAAAAAACGAGATCTGACGGGATCGGTAGTATCGGTTAAATCTGATGACATTACAGCGAGACCGGGGCCAAACCCTATAGAATCATTACAGGGAAGAGTCCCTGGCCTGGATATTACCCGTACATCGGGACAGGCCGGCGCCGGGGTAAATATACAGTTGCGCGGTACCAGGTCATTCAAGGCTGATGGTACTCCACTTTTTATCATTAATGGTTTGCCCGGAGATTACGCGACCATCAATGCAAACGACATAGAATCGATCGATGTGTTGAAGGACGCTTCGGCGACAGCAGTGTATGGCTCGGCAGGTGCTAATGGTGTTATTATTATCACCACAAAAAGCGGGAAGGCAGGAAAAATGAACATCGATTTCAACTCGTATTACGGTTTTAACGGATGGTCAGTGTTGCCGAAGATGCTTACCGGAGAAGATTATCTGCGGGCCAAGCGGGACGCATATAGTTATGTATACGATGCAGCAAACAGTAAATGGGTAAAAAGCTACACGGTCGGATCGGTGACCACCTCGGCGCAATGGCAATCGCCGGCAGACGACCCGGCAATTTTTGGGGCGCAAAGATATGCGCTTTACCAACAAGGGCAGTTTGTTGACTGGCCAGGTGTTTTACTGCGAAAAAATCCAGCTACTCAAAACTATAGTTTAGCTGCTTCGGGAGGCACTGAGGCCACTAAAGCCTATGTGTCTTTTAACCTGCAGGATGAAAACAGCCAGTACAGGGGCGATGATTATAAATTATACTCAACCAATATACGTCTTGACCATAAGATAAAAAACTGGGTTTCTGTTGGCGCTAATCTCCAGGCATCGTACGTGGTTAGAAATAAAGCCCAGGATAAACTGGAGAATGCCATAACTACAGACCCGCTAATACAACCATATAATCCTGACGGGTCATTAAATACAGTGCTTGGCAACAACGTGTATAACCTGCTGCTCGACTATCAGCCCGGTGTTTATGAAAATCTTGATAACAACACGAAGGTGTTTTTTAACCCCTATATAGAATTGAGGCCGATAAAGGGCCTGACCTTTTTATCGCGTGCGGGCGTACATATGGACTATTCAAACACTTACCGGTTTGATGGTATAGGTTCTGTAAGTTATACCTATGCAAACGCCAATATTGCTAAAGCAAGGGTTAATCAAGACCGTTATGAGGGACTTCAGTGGGAAAACATCCTGACCTATAATCTTAAAGTAAGGAAAGATCACGAATTGACGTTCACCGGTGTTACTTCATATTATTATAATCAAAATAATAAAACCGAGATGAACCAGAGTAATATTACCTCTAATAATTTTGAATGGTACAAATTTACCGGTGATGTAAATACCACGGCAATTACATCTTATACCATGTCAAAAAGTTTTGGTTTAATTGGACGCCTAAATTACTCCTACAAAGGTAAATACCTTTTCTCAGCCAGTATGCGCCACGACGGAGCATCACAATTATACGAAACCAACCGATGGGATACTTTTCCCGCATTTTCGGCAGCCTGGCGGATATCTGATGAGCAATTTATGGCCGGCACCAAAAACTGGCTTGATGACTTGAAACTTCGCGGAAGCTGGGGTATTACAGGTACGGCCAAAATAGATCCGTACAGTTCTGTTTCTAATGTAGAGTCGGCCAACGCATCACTGGGTGGTACAACAATACCAATCTATAGAAATTCGTCGTTTTTAACTAACCCCGATCTGGCTTGGGAAAAATCTACGGCTACTAATCTTGGTTTAGATGCTGCTGTTTTTAACGGTCGAATTAACCTGTCGGCAGACTATTATAATACCAACACCAATGGTGTTATTTTTGCCGTGGCACTGCCAAGTATTTATGGTACCTATACACCTGGTACCAATTATCAAACCAATATCAATATAGCGCAAACCAACAATAAAGGTATCGAGGTAGCACTAAGTACACGAAACGTGGTGACCAAAGATTTTGAGTGGTCATCATCGATCAGCTACTCCCGCAACTGGGAAAGGGTTCTTAAAATAACCGACAATACCGATAATGTAGCTAATACTGGTACATCATACACGTTGATGCTTGGTCAGCCGGTAAATTCGTTCCGTAACTTTAAGATAAACGGAGTTTGGCAAATTGGCGAAGAAGTAGATGCGGCCGCCTTTGGAAAACGCCCCGGCGATCTGAAAGTTGATGTTCCGGGTATGACACAGCTTGCCCCGGGTGTATACACCAAGCAAGCTGCAAACGGCACCACCACTTATTACTACGCCAACCTGACTGCGGCGCAAAAATTCAATCCTGCGCTTACAGCAGCAAATTCGCTTTATAATTATAGCGCTAACGATTACGAACCTGTGGGGCATAATTCCCCGGATTGGTCACTTGGATTTCAAAATCATTTTAAATACAAAAACTTCGATCTGACGGTTTATAGCTATATGCGTTGGGGCCAAACCATCAGTTACAATTTAATGGGATGGTATCAGCCAAATGCATTTGCCATTAATGCAAGCCCTTCAAGAACCTTCCCGGCAGCATTCAACTACTGGACACCGACAAATCCTTCAAACGATTTCCCGGTGATGGATTTTACATCTTCGAGTTCAACACTGACCGGCTTTTCGGGTCTGAATTTTGTAGACGGTTCATTCTTTAAGGTTAAAAACATTACACTTGGCTATACATTACCAACCAATATTGGCAAAAAAGTTGGCCTGCAAAGGTTCCGTGTGTATAGTACCATTACAAACCCGGTAGTGCTTGCAAAAAGCCATTTCTTAAAAGATTATGATCCTGAAATGAATGGAGGCCTGGCCTATCCGTTAACCAAGCAGCTGGTGTTTGGTTTAGATATCACACTTTAACATTGGTAAATAGTAGCGTAAATCAATCATAATTTTTATAGCTACCAATAAAAATACGAACATGAAAAATCAATATATAAAAAGAATCTATAAATGTGGATTATGCCTGTTGCTTGTTACAATGAGCGTGTCATCATGTAAAAAATTGGATGAGTTTAACCCGACCTCCTTATCAGAGCAAAATGTATTAACAAATTTTGCGGGCTGGAAAGCCTATCAGGCCAACTGTTACACCGGTCTTTTCGGGTCGCTCATCGGGCTGCAGTATGGTTTGGTTTCGGAAGTTGGTACCGATCTATGGACGTTCCCGTACAATAATCATAACCAATACAAGGACATTATGGCTTATGAAGCATTTACTACAAGCTCGGGCATTATAAAAAACGTATGGGATTTTGCCTGGGGATCGATAGAGAGCTGTAATAAAACTATCCAACTTTCAACCCAGTTAACAGATGGAGCTGCCAATGCCGCTGATATAAAAACCCTGGTAGCCGAGACAAAATGCTTAAGAGCATATTATTATTCGGTAATAGTAGCCCAGTTTGGCAGCGTTCCGCTAATTGTAATTGATGAACCGCTAAAAACCTTAAGCCCCGAACGTACCCCTATTCCTCAGATTTATACGCAGATCATCGCAGACTTAACTGCCGCCGCTGCCGACCTGCCCGTACTGCCTTACCAAAATAATGCTGCACGCGTAACTAAAAAGGCTGCCCTTGGCTTACTTGCGCGTGCATATGCACAAGGCGCCGGCGAGGGGCTAACGGAAAACGGAAAATCATACTGGCAACGTGCCAAAGAAGTTGCTGACGACCTGATAACCAATAAGGGTACGTATAATGCAGTAATGTATGATGATTTTGCAAAAGTGTTTGCGGCCGGTAACAACAGGAATAACGCGGAGGCATTGTTTACAGCGTATGGGTTAAACCCTTACGATCCATCGTACGATGCTTTTACCGGTAACTCTAAGCCCAATATTTATTTGCATTATTATCCAAAACTTGACGATGCTTTTGGCACGGCAGATCTGTTTAAAAGAAGCGTAAACTCAAACACCTCTAATGGTTATTACGGGCGTTTAAATCAGCAGTTTGTAGCGCCTACCAAATATCTGATCAATTGCTTTAATGCTACTTATGATAAGCGCTGGGAGAATACTTTTGTTACCGCATTTACCAACTATTCGGGCGTTCAGGCCATCAGTAATCTTGGCAGCGGGGCTCCAAGCCCGGCAAATGTAACTTATGCCGCTGCAACCGTTACCCTGACAGCGGCTATATGCACCAAATACGGTATAGATGCTTCGCATGTGGGAGAAAAAATATATCCTTACGCCGATGTAAATGCCCGCAACGCATCAGCAAATGCTACATGGCAATACATCCCATCTACCTGGCCTAAAGGCGATTACTCGGGCAGTACTTCGGTTTTACAAACTATACCAAATGCGAATGTACATCCTTACCCGCTGGCCCAAAATGAAGACAGATTTTTTGTTTATTTAAGTAAAGACCCGCTTACGGCCGTGGATAAAAAAGCCAGGAGATATGTGACCCTGAATATTGACGACCTGTTTGATCCGTCGGACGCAACTGGCAGTACATATAAGGCGGTTAGTGCCGGTAATGGCTTGCCAAACAGCGCACTTGCCAACTTATTCCCGGCTATGATGAAATTCAATCATAACTTTGATGGTGGATGGCTTGGTGGTAACTTCCAGCAAAAATTAGGCAATATTATGATCATGCGCATGGCAGAAGTTTACCTGATTGACGCGGAGGCTACTATTCATACCGGTGGTGGTGCGGCGGCAGCTCAGTATTTAAATGTGTTAAGGCAACGTGCATGCAGGAACCCGGCCGACTTTAACGTAGGCACCGGAATGCAGCTTACCACAGCTACTATAAATGATGTTTTTGATGAGTATGCCCGCGAATTGTGTGGCGAATATAGCAGATGGGCACTTTTAAAACGTGAGAAAGCATTTGAGAGCCGGCTGGCTACTTACAATGCCACAGCAGCCGCAAACTTTAATCCGTCTATACACTATAACCGTCCCATTCCTTTCAGTTTCCTGAGCCAGATCACTAATGGGGCCGACTTTGGAACGAACGGGTATTAGGCACGAATAAAAGATCACCGGAATCATATTCAGGGTAATTGGGTTACTCTGTATTTGGTTTATTATATTGGGGCCGCCCTGCATAATGCAGGGCGGTTTTTTAAACGATTTCTTACTTATCTCATCAACTACTTATCCCGATTAAATGATACCACCCGGAGTTATAAAAAAAAGTTGGCTGCTGTTTGTATTACTATCATATTACATTGTGGCGAAAGCCCAGCAGCCCATTCACCAATGGGATGTATTCGAGTTAACAATGAAGGGAACCGACGCCGGCAATCCTTTTTTAGATGTACAGTTGAATGCTGAATTTATTAACGGGAAACATATATTCAGGCCCCAGGGGTTTTATGATGGGAATGGTATTTATAAGATTCGGTTTATGCCAGACACAGCCGGAACATGGACGTATATCACCAGTAGTAACAATGCCAACCTTAATGGTAAAAGAGGAGCGTTCATTTGTACAGCGGCTTCAGCAAACATGCATGGGCCGGTAAGGGTGAGCCGTCAATATCATTTTGCGTATGCAGATAGCACAACTTTTACACCTTTTGGAACCACAATATACGAATGGGCCTTTAGGGATAAAGAACGCCGCGCACAAACCATTGAAACCCTAAAATCATCGCCATTTAACAAGGTGCGTATGTTAGCCATCCCGCCATATAAAGCAAATTATGTACAAGGGCCCGGAAAGTTGACGGTATTTCCATTTGTGGGTACAAGCAAGGAAACTTTTGATTTTTCGCGGTTTAACCCTGATTTTTTTAAAAGCCTTGAAATCGATATAAAAAACCTTGCTGATATTGGTATCGAAGCTGACTTAATTCTTTTCAGCCCCTATGATAAAGGCAAATGGGGCTTTGATATGATGAGTGATGCGACCAATATTGTTTATTTAAAATACATGGTGGCCCGGTTTGCGGCTTATCATAACATCTGGTGGAGCATGTGTAACGAAAACAGTTTTATTAAACATTTAACGGATGAAGATTGGGACCGGTATTTCCAGGTAGTGCAAAAGGCAGATCCGTATAACCACCTGCGGTCTATACATAACGCCGACCGTATTTACGACTATACCAAACCCTGGGTAACGCACGTAAGCCTGCAATACTACAATGTAGTGAAAAGCCCATGGGGCACATCATTACTACGCGATGTTTATAAAAAACCGATCGTTAACGACGAGATTAACTATGAAGGCAATATCAGCAGGCGTTGGGGGCAGTTAAGCGGCCAGGAAATGACTTTCCGTTTTTGGAACGCTTACATTGGTGGTGGTTATGCTACCCATGGCGAAACGTTGCCTACCGATTGGCTAAGCGGTGGCGGTAAGCTCATTGGCGAAAGCCCGGCACGGATAGCTTTTCTGAAAAAAATACTTGAAGCAGGTCCAAGGGAAGGGTTGGAGCCGATTGATCGGTACTTCACACCCAACAACGCAGGTAAATACGGTGAGTATTATCTTATTTACTTTGGGAAAGACACACCAACAGAATGGACTTTTAAATTACCAAAGGCGATGTTAACCGTGGGTATGAAATTTAAGATTGATGTTATTGACACCTGGAATATGACGATAACACCCGTTGATAAAGTGTTTGAAACCAAATTATTTGACACTTATTCATTCGATGATAAGCAACAACAAAAGATCAGACTGCCTGGGAGACCGTATATGGCCTTAAGAATAATAAAGACCGACAAAAGTAGTGCTCATGATGGCAAAAAATCGGGAGGAAACGAACTGAATGAAGAGCAACCATAGATAAGAAATCCTATTTATTTTAATCATTGTACAGAAATAGCAAGGCTTCGTTTATTTGGGGTAATCCTCATGAGATTAAAAACTGAACGGAGAAATTATTACCAGTTATGATTACGATGCGCAGATTAAAGAACAGGGCAAATCAATTACTTACCGATACATCATTTTGGTTCCGGAAAACGGGCAGTTACCGGTTTTTGGGAGTTGGTATATTCATCGTGCAGTATGCCTACATTGCAATTCGCAAATAACCCGGAAAGGCTATCTGATGAAAACAAAGTTAGTTAAAGCCGCTCTTCAAAACAGACTTTCTTTTATACAAATCTGACATACTCGCAGCGACTTACTTTAACTATTTCTTTGTTTATTCAGGACCCGAGAACGTATAGGTAAAAAAGTCGACATCTACATATCCTTTTTCCTGTGTGTTATTGTAGGAATATATTCCCAAACGATCACCTCGATATGCCTCCCACATTAACTTGTAGGCGGGCCCGAAATCCTTGAAATACTTACCATCCGTACTGTAAGAATACTGGCTGATACCATCAAGGCCCCAAAC
>Ga0070659_100001364_pt1 | contig 17584 bp, 14 predicted proteins | sample KBSC23metaG_FD_64666 | JGI IMG/M metagenome (GOLD analysis project Ga0070659, IMG submission 64666) | Corn rhizosphere microbial communities from Kellogg Biological Station, Michigan, USA - KBS C2-3 metaG | ecosystem: Host-associated > Plants > Roots > Rhizosphere > Soil ... | reverse complement strand
GTACGGTCACGGTGGAGCTGGAGACAGTGGTCGTGCGGGGGATTGGTAGCCGAAGCGCCTGAGCAAAATGCGCGGAAGCTGGTGTTCCAGCGCCTTCTTTGGCTTCCCTTTCTTGGCGCGACAAGAAAGGGAAGTCGGCTGCCGGGCCGAGACCCGGCGCGGCCTCGCCAGAGAACAAGCCCCGCGCCAAGCGAACCGATCACCAGCAAGGGGGAAGAGGGGGTCACCGCCCCACCACGACCACATGTCCCTGCATCCGCCCATCCAGCGGCCCCGCACCGAACCGGCGGGCCAGCGCCGCTTCAGCCAAGGCCGTCACCGCCTCCAACCGGGCGGCATCCCGCGCTTCAATTTCGGCTCGCAGCGGCGTGCCTTGGCAAAACGCCATGGCGACCACGCGCGGCGTCGGCGCGTGGCTGCGCAAGGGCACCGTATCCACACGCGGCTCAGCGGTGAATCCGCCGGCCAGCAGGTCGCGCCGGATGTCCGCAGGTTCAGCATAGCCATGAGGCGTGCGCACCATGAACTGCGGCGGGTCCGCCGGAAAGGCTGCCGCCACCGTCGTCGACACGGTATGGGCAAACTCGTTTTCCTCGATGCGGTCCCACACGTTGAAGTACAAGGTGCCCTCAGGGACCAGCACCCGGCGCATCTCCGCAAAGGCCTTGGCCTTGTCGGGAAAGAACATGACCCCGAACTGGCACACGACAGCGTCGAAAGCGCCATCGTCGAAGGGCAGTGCCATCGCATCGGCCTGGCGCCAAGTCACGGACCGGGCGGTGCCACAGGTGATCGCCAGATCCAGCATCGCCTGGTTCAAATCGGTGGCCACGAGTGTGGATGAAGGCGGCAGCAAGGCGGCCAGGTGGCGGGTGACCGCACCGGTGCCCGCCGCCAGTTCGAGCACGCGAGCGCAGGAGCGCATCACGACCCGCGCCACGAGATCCGTCGCGTAGGGCTGGAACAGCATGGGCACCAGCAGTTCCTGGTAAAGGCTTGGGATGGATCCGCTGAAGCGGGCATCGGCATTGGGACGGTTCATGGTCGCCTCCTGCGCATTCCAGGGAGCGCGGGAACGGCGCCCCACCGTCATTTTGCGCTCCGGTCCGGCGCGATGCACAAGGCCTCGTCGGCCTCCTGCACTCGCCCCGCACCTCCGAAGGCCGGCCGCGCCGGTCATGCAGGCCGCATGAACCCCAGGTCGCGGTCGAAGTTCCTCAAATTCGGGAACACCAGGTCGAGCTGGCTTTCGCTCGCGCCGAACCACCGGCCGAGCGTGCCGCCGATCTGGTCCACCGACACGCCGGGCAGGAAGGTGCCCGAACCCACCTCGTCCGGTTGGTCGAGGCCGACCTGGGGGAAGCGGCCGTAGAAATCGCGGCCCTTCACGGCCCCGCCGCTGACGAAATGGTGCGCCCCCCAGCCGTGATCGGTGCCGTCGCCGTTGCTCGCGAGCGTGCGGCCGAACTCGGAGGCGGTGAACAGGGTGACACGGTCACGCATGCCAATGGCGCCCATGGCGTCGTCGAAGTACGCGATCGCATGGGACAGCATGGCCATCAGGTTCGGCTGTGTGGCGTTCTGCCAATCGTGGGTGTCGAAGCCCCCGACGCTGACGAAGAACACCTGCCGGCGTACGCCGAGGCCGCTGCGTGCGCCGATGACGCGTGCAACCGTGCGCAGCTGCTCGGCAACCGGGTTGGCGATCTGCGCCCGCGTGGCGGGGTGTGTGTACTTGGACGGGCCGGGGACGGACGCCCCGGCATAGGCCGCATTGAAGGCCACCTGCGCATCCAGGCTGCGTTTGGCGATGGTGGCATGTTCGCGCGCGAGCAGGTGTTGCTGGTCACCAGGCGCATTGCTTTGCGTCAGCACGGCGCGGTAGGCCGTGCTCGCCGCATACGATCCGAACAGCCCACCCGACACGCCATCGATCGGCACAGCCCCGCTGCTGCTGACCTGGTACTGCGCCACCTGGTCGCCAGCGAGGAACACCGCGTTGCCGGAGACGGAAATACCGGTGAAGGCGGCACTGTCGTTGGCCGAAGCCAGCATGTCGCCCAGGCGGCCACCCCAGCCCGTCTTCGTGCCTTCCGGCCCGAGGGCCTGCCAGGTGCTCTGCTGGTCGTTGTGCGAGCCGAGCTTGGCAGGCACGGGCTTGGCTTTGGCCTTCAATTCCGCCTTGGTGATGGGCGTCACCAGGGGACCGGCGTTGGCCACCACCGCCAGACGGCCCTGCCCGAAGAGCGATTGCACTTCAGGCATCGACGGATGGAGCGCAAACGACCGGGAGGCGTTCTGCGGAAAGGCGACGTGATCGGGCACGATCGGCAGCACGCCGCCGAGCGCCTCGGGGCTGCCTGCAGCCGCGGTGCCATCGGCCGGTGTGCCCACGGCCTTCAGCGCGATCGGGCTGCTGCCGGTGGCCCGCGCTGCCGTGTAGGCCTGCCACGACGCGGCATCGGTGGGCAGCACCATGTTGGCGGAATCGTTGCCACCCAGCAGGAAAAGGCACACCAGCGCCTTGTAGTCACCGGCCTGTGCGACCGCGGCGTTCATCGCCGCCAGGTTCATCGCGAACGGCAGCGCGCCCGCCCCCACGGAGCCGGACAACACCGCGGCGCGGCGGAGGAACTCACGGCGCGAGGCCGATGCGGAAGTACTCATGACGCTCACTTCTGGACGATGTAGTCGGGAGAGGCCATCGTCAGCAAGATGGCAATGCACACCCGGTCGCGGCGAGCGGCCTTGACCTGTGCGGCGTTGGTCTCGGTGGGCTCGGGCAGGCTGCGGCCGTTCACCGCGCCGATGATCAGTTGACGGTGCGCCGAACTCATCTGGCCGGACATCAACAGCAGATTGAGCCGGTCCACCAGCGCGCCGGGATCATGGGCCAGGGCCAGCTCGGCGGTGTAGTCCTGCTGGACGTCGCGCGTGGCCAGCGGCACGAGCCAGGCGCGGATGTAGTTGACGTAGTGGGCGAGCGTCACCTCGTTGGCGATCTGCCATTCGGGCGCCACGAGCCCTGCACCGGCCGCGGCGCTGTTGGGCGGCACGTAGTTGGGACGGAAGAAGTTGAACACTGAAGGCGCGTTCAGCGGCTGCTGGTACAGCTGGCTGCTTGCCTCGCTCACATCGATGCCGATGAAGCGGCCGCTCGTGGATCGGGCGTTGAATGCCCGCATGAAGTGGGCAAGCCGCAGCACCGGCTCCCGCGGCTTGCCGAACGCGTTGTTCGAAGGCTGGTACGTGCGCGCCTCCGGGTCGAGCAACACGGCTCGCACCACCGCTTTCATGTCGCCGCGCACGCCGCTGCCGTTGTCATTGAACGCCCCCGCCACACGGCCCACGTAGGCCGGGCTCGGGTTGCTGGTGACCAGCCTCTGGATCAGCTGACGACCGAAGAACGGGCCGACGTTGGGGTGAGCGAACAGGCGGTCGAGTGCCACTTTCATGTCGGCCTCGGCCGTGCTCGAGCCCGCCGGGATGGTGGTGCCCAGAAAGGTCTTCTCGCTGGACGAATGGAACTTGGCATAGGCCTGCATCGGGCGCCATTCGCGATCGGCGTGCGCATCGAGCCCCTCGAACCGCCGGTCGGTGCGATCGGCCAAGTTCGGGCCGGCGTACCAGCTCCAGCCGGTGAACACCTTCGCCAGGCCCTCTACGTCTGCGGTGCTGTAGGTTTCGGTGGCCACGCCGCCCCTGAGGGTGCCATCGCTGTTGAGCTCATGCAGGCCGATGGAGAAGAGCTGCATGACCTCGCGGGCGAAGTTCTGATCGGGATGGCGGCCGGTGGCCGCGTCTTCCTTGCGGTTGCGCAAGGCGCTGAGGTACACGCCCATCATCGGGTGCGTGGCAACGGCCTCCAGCAGGTCCCTGTAGTTGCCGAACGCATGGGCGGCGAGTGTGTCGTAGTACCCGGCCATGCCACGCGGCCGGCTGGCCAATGCGGAATCTGCGAACGACACGACAAAGATTTCCGACAGCGCGAACGTCACCCGCTGGCGCAGCTGGTCATCGCCCGCGATGACCTGGCTCCACCAGGACTCGCGAAAATGCGCCGGTGTGAGCGCCGTGCCATCCGACGCGATCGCGTTGACGAATACGCGGTGCGACTTGGCCGGCAACGCGAACTGCCCTTCGAGCCAAGCGGCGTAGCCGACCTGGCTCACCTGCGCGATGCTGTCCGCCGTAGGGCCGCTGGTGGCTTGTGCAAGAAAGCGGGCAGCATCCGTGGCCGATACACCGGCAGTCTCAGGCGCCGGCGATGGCGACGGCGCTGCCGCGATGGGCGCTGCGGCCGGGGCGGCAGCTGGTGCAGCCGATTCGCTTGAACCTCCGCCCCCACCGCATGCCACCAACGCACCCAGCCACAACACCCCCAGACATGCACGAACGCCACGCGACATCACTACGGACTCCAAACCACCCCGTGAGACCGCGCGTCGCTCTTTTCCGGCCCATCATGCGGGCGGCCGGCTGCTGGTCCGTCGGGATTGTCTGAGCCGTGTCCTGACGGACAGGCCTCGAAAAGGGGTGGAAAGAGACCTCTTTTCCGAGATCGGTCTTTGTGGCCGACAAAGCGATCGTCGTCACGCGACGCCGCCCAACCGTCTGGCTCATTGTTCTCCGCTCACGGGCAAGAGAGAGACATTGGGGCTGGACTGGAAGTCCAGACCTTACCTCTCTTCAAATGGTATTCCCCGCCGACCGCGAAACCAGTCTTCCCATCGAGAGAGACGAGAGGAACAATGTAGTGTTTGATATCTTTGCACCCCAAAACCGGTGCCATTTGCCCAGGACTGAGCGTCGCAATAATTTGCCCGCCTTCAGGCCGATCGAACAAACCAACGTGCTCGTCCGCCACTATAGTGATTCGTTCTATCATCCCTCCCAGGATGAACGCGCAAACTGTTAGCACTCCCGCAAAACTCAATATCAAATTGCGGTTTAATTTCAATTCCATCCTGCAACACCAAAATCCGCCATTTCCGTGAGGATTTTTTTAGGCTCGCGAAGAGTAAAAAATGGGTCAAGCAACGCTGTCCAACCGGGACGTTCTGGCGAAAGAGAAAGGTCGGATCATCTTGCTAAAGCACAGAGGACTTGACGGTCATACGGAAGCTGTATGCGCTTATATGCGAGGCTGGCATTACCGTTCTTAGGATCCCAGAGTTCATCCTTCAAGCAAAGGGTCCGCAAAATCGCTGCTTGCGTACTGGTAAGTGGATCAGGAAGTGGCGCCGGCGGCAAATCACGAGGTAGCTTGGTCAGCCGGTTTTGAAACGCCCAATGCAAGACTCGTCCCCACTCGTCGTCAACGGTCCAGCTTCCAGACCTTTTGTCGATCAGGGTGCATATGGCATTGACTACGACAGAGTCCGTCGCATCAGGGTCTGTGCGATCGAGCAATGCCCCGAGAACATGGAATCGCAGATGCATGTCGAGGTGCGCGGCACCATTCGGGAACTCTGCCTCGAGCCACTCGGGTTCCGAGATCGCGGACGCCAGTTCTGTGATGCTGCGAGGATCGCCCTGAGTGCCAATTGACATTGCGGCGCTCAACCGAACGCGACGATCCGAAGATCCAAGGAACTTGGAGACATCCTGCCCAAGTGCCCCGAAAACCATCGCAACACTGATCCAGGTGCCAGTATCGTAGTTGGAATCACCGACTATATCGATCAATCCAAACAGAGATTTGGCGTCGTCGGGAACGACTTGCACCGCGCCAAGGCCGGCAGCAACGGCAGCAGTGCGGGTGTCGGGGTCCGAGTGCTTCAGGCGGTGGCTGATCACTGGAATCGCATGTCGAACGAGAGCCTGCAATTGCCCAGGCGTCACACGACATGCCTCAAAGTACTCTTCGTTCTCCTCAGTGTCGTCCTCCGACATCACCAGTGCTTTCTGGATCCAGACTTGGTAAACGGGCTCACCGCGTGCGTTTTGTCGAATGGGCTCGATCGGCTGGGAATCGTCGGTTCGAAAGAGAAGACCATCGGTGATGGTCTGGATCGCGAATAGGATTGGCGCCGCTGCAGGGTGGTCGGTCCGTGCGGAAATGATGTCGATCAGAATCCAGAGCGCTGGTGTTGAAGCGCTGTATATGCTTCCCTGGTGAAGGATGCTGGCCCACATCCAGTCGACGGCCTTGTCCAGCGTCTCTTGTGACGAATCGGGGGCCAGGAATGCCTCCAGGTGTGCGGGGACGTCCCAGGCCCCGTGGTACGCATGAGCCAAGTGATCCCATGGCACATTGGCGATGGACAGACGAATCTCTTCGATTGATTTAGCGCCCTGTATCACTTACCCGCTCCAATTGCCTCTGGTAGTTCCAGGCCCTGACACTCTCGCTTCCAGCGCGCCTCGAGCTCAGCACGGTCTACTGCTGCCGCATGGCTGTTGGCATGGCCATCCTTGCTTGAGTCGGCTGGCTTGGCGCACCCCAAGGCATGCTGCCAGCCTGATCCGGATCGACCCGTCTGCTTTAGGGCAGACATGAATGCATCAACAAGACCAAGTTGGACCTGTTCAACGGTGCGACACGGGATATGAATGGCGCTTTCCGTTGCCTATGAGCTTTGACTCAGCGGCCACTTGTTGATGTGTGGTTCTTCGGGCGTTGAAGTCATGTGCACTGCGCCAGTGTGCAACGCCACTCTAGATCGCATTCTTCATGTGCATGATGGCCACGGCCATCGAGTCTGCCGAGCGCCGATCGGGGCCGAACGGCACGACCAGCGACATCGGTGCAGCACCCTGGCTGCGGACGCAGTGCAGTTCAAGGAATGCGCGTTCGACGACCGAGGTCTTGGACTTCGACTTGCCACCGAAGTTGTAGCCCAGGCCGCTTCTCGAGAACACGGAAAAGCTGCCCGAATGCTTGGTCTGGGTATGCAACTCGGTCGTGCGCTCGACCTTGGCGCCGATCACCTGCGCCGGCTCAAGGATCAGGCGATGGTAGCCGGTTCCCTCGGATTCGATGAAGACGAGACGACGCTGCGTATCGATGGCGATCAGACCCGGCCCCGGGGACTTCCAAGTCCACTGGATCGAGGGCGAGATGCCCAGGCCCGGCAAGTCAGCCGCGATGCGCTTCAGGCAGGCCCCATACCGCACGGCAGCCATCGGCCCAAGGACCACCAGGTTGAGGACAAACAGCGCCCCTGTGAACAGAAGGGCGGCGAGGACGATGGCGAAGATGCCATTGCCGATCCCTCCCTTGATGAACGTCGTGATGATCCAGAATGCCAGCAACCCGGCAATGCCCAAGGCAGCGTAACTCGAGAGCTTGCCCATGTGCGACACGACGTCGGCCGTCACCTCGTCCTTGGATTGCGGTGCGATGGTCGGCACCAATGATGAGTTTGCGGGAAACACCGATTCTTCCTTCGTGAGACATACGTTGACGAGTTGCCGACGCAGCGGCACCGGATTATCGAGCAGCTCTCGGAACCACTGAGCACTTTGGCACCTCCTCAAACGTATCTGCCTGTGCACGAAGAACTCGGCCGGCACGACGTCCAGCCGCTCGCTCACGTCCTCGCCGATGCGCACCATCGCTTCGCCGCAGGCGCAGGTCATGTTCTTCGGCTCGTAGTGATGTTCAACTCGGCGCAGATGTCAGGCAGCTTCTCGCGGCGCGGCTTGCGCTTGACCTCCCCCTGCGACTTGCCCGCCTCGCACTGCCCTTGAGGGTCTGCAGGTGTGCTTCGAGACTGGCCTGATCTTCGGCCAGCGTTTCCTCGAACAGCTGACGCTGCTCGGCACCAGCGACGCAGCAGATTCGCGTTGATGCAAGCGGCGCCACAGCGTTCGCCTTGAGTTCGTCGCTGTGAAAGCGCCGGCGCCGACGACCCGTCGGCGACTTGTTGATCGATCAGTGCCGCATCGCGTGAAACACTGCACTAACCGGCGTATGCCAGCGGCAACGCCGTCGTGAGCTTGATCTCTTCCATGGCGAAACTGGAGCTCACGTCGAACAGGTCTGATGCACGGATCAGCCGCTTGTAGATGGTGTCGTAGTCGGCAATGCTGGGCACGACCACCCGCAACAGGTAATCGATATCGCCACTCATCCGATAGAACTCAACCACCTCGGGCATCTCTTTGACAGCGGTATGGAACTTGTCGAACCAGGCCTGGCTGTGCTGGTTGGTGCGCACGGAGACGAAGACGGTGACTCCGAGGTTGAGCTTTCGCGGGTCGAGCAGGCTGACTTGCTTGGTGATGATCCCGTCGTCCTTGAGCCGTTGCACCCTGCGCCAACACGGTGTAGGAGAGAGGTGCACCGCTTCTGCCAGCTTGGCCATCGGAATCTCCGCATCTTCCTGGAGAAGGCGGAGAAGCTCCTTGTCGATTGCATCAAGTTTCTTCATATGCGATCAGATTGAAGCATGAAATTGCAGCCATTCCAGAATCCGCGCTATGCAATGCGAGCATTTTTCCCGAAGAGAGAGGCAAACTGACTGCATTGAAACGCGAGGCTTGTTGAAGCAAGGACACAACGAATGAGAACCATTGGACTGATCGGCGGCATGAGCTGGGAATCGACGTCGCTCTACTATCAGATCATCAATCGCGAAGTGGGCAGGCGCCTGGGCGGCCTGCACTCGGCCCCCTTTCAACTGGTGAGCCTGAATTTCGAAGACATCGCGTCCCGGCAACGTGCGGGGGACTGGAGTGGCATGAGCGCCATTCTGGTGGATGCAGCCCGCAAGCTCGAGCGCAGCGGCGCAGACTGCGTTCTCATCGGAACCAACACCATGCACAAGTTGGCACCCGACGTGGACGCTGCCGTTGACGTGCCGCTGCTGCACATCGCCGACGCCACCGCCAAGGCCGTGCTGGATGCAGGCCTGAACAAGATCGGTCTGCTGGGCACGCGCTTCACGATGGAGCAGCCGTTCTATCGCACCCACCTCGCTGGCCACGGCATCGATTGCGTGGTTCCTTCGGAAGAGGAACGAGCCGAAGTGCATCGCATCATCTTCGAGGAGCTGTGCAAGGGCCAGTTCAACGACAGCTCGCGCCGGGCACTTCAAGAGATCTGCAGCGGCCTGGCCGAGCAAGGCGCGCAAGGCATCGTGCTCGGATGCACGGAACTTTGTCTGATCATCAGTGAAAGCGATCTTTGCATGCCGTGTTTCGATACGACATCATTGCACGCCCTGGCAGCGGTGGACTTCGCGCTCGCCGCAGGGCCCGAGGACCCGGTAAGGTCCGCTTCTTGCACGCCGGCCTGACGGCCGGCAGGCGCCCATCACCCCTCCATATTTCCCCCCGCCCCTTCAGGAGCCCAAAGCATGCCAGTGATTCGCCGTACCGTCGTGGCCCTCGCCACGGCCCTCACCGCCGCTTTCGTCGGACTCGCCAGCCCGGTTGTCCACGCGCAACCCAAGGCAGGTGACGAGCTGAAGATCGCTCTGTCATACGATCCGTCGTCGCTCGATCCGCACTTTGCGGCCTCGGCGGGGAACATCACGGTGTCGTCGCACTTCTTCGACTGCCTGGTGCAGGTGAGCCCGGAGGGCAAGTATGTGGCGGGTCTGGCCGTGGGCTGGCGGGCGATCGACCCCACCACGTGGGAGATCAAGCTGCGCAAGGATGTGAAGTTCCACGACGGCTCTGATTTCACCGCGGAAGACGTCCAGTTCTCCCTGGAGCGTCCGGCCAAGATCGTCAACAGCCCCGGCCCGTTCACGAGCTACACGAAGAGCATCACGTCGATCCAGGTGGTCGACAGCCACACGCTGCGCCTGAAGACCGCCGAGCCGTACGGCCCGATGCCGGGCGACCTGTCGTCGATCTTCATCGTCTCGAAGAAGGCCGCCGGCAACGCCACCACGGAGGACTTCAACAGCGGCAAGGCCATGGTGGGCACGGGCCCGTATGTCTTCGGCAGCTACAAGCGCGGCGACAGCGTCAGCATGACGAAGAACGCCAACTACTGGGGACAGAAATCCGCCTGGGACAAGGTAACGATCCGCTTCGTCACGGCCGACGCGGCGCGCGTGGCAGCCCTGCTGGCGGGTGACGTCGACGTCGTCGAGGCCGTGCCGCCGTCCGACCTTCCCCGACTGAAGACCGATGCGCGCCTCTCGGTGCAGCAGCGCACCACCTGGCGTACCCTGTTCCTGCACCTGAACCACAGCGCCCCCGACAATTCGCCCATGTTCACCGCCAAGGGCGGCGGGCCGCTCGGCAAGAACCCGCTGAAGGATGCACGGGTTCGCGAAGCCCTGTCGAAGGGGCTCAACCGCCAGGCCCTCGTGCAGACCTCGCTCGAAGGCTTCGGCACGCCGGCCGCGCAGATCGTCGCGCCGGGCATCGTGGGCTTCAACCCCGCGCTCAAGCCCGAGGCCTACGACCTCGAAGGTGCCAAGAAATTGCTGGCTGACGCCGGCTACCCGAACGGCTTCGGCATCACGGTGGTCGTGCCCAACAACCGGTACATCGGTGACGATCAGGTCGGCCAGACGGTGGGGCAGCTGTGGAGCCGCATCGGCGTGCAGGTCAAGCTCGAGACCATGCCCTATTCCACCTACGTGCCGAAGATGAAAACGGGCGAATTCGGTGTGGCCCTGCTGGGCTGGGGCACGATGGGGGCCGACTTCGGGCTGCGCACGCTGCTGGGCACCCCGGATGCCACCAAGGGCTGGGGCACCTGGAACTGGGGCAAGTACAGCAACAAGGCGGTCGACGATCTGGTGCATGCGGCCTTGCAGTCCACCGACCCGGCCAAGCGCGACGCCAACGCACGCGAGGCAATGACGCTGGCGCTCAAGGACTACGCCGTCTTGCCGACGCACTATCAGTTCGCCTCATGGGCCATGAAGAAGGGACTGACCTATGCAGGCCGGATCGACGAGTTCACCTTTGCAAACCTCATCAAGCCGGAATAATGCATCTGTGAGCAACTGAACAAGAAGTCAAGAAGGAATCCCACGATGTGTCAATTGCTCGGAATGAGTTGCAACTCGACGTCCGCCATCACGTTCTCATTCACTGGTTTCGCGCAGCGCGGAGGTCGCACTGCAGATCATTCCGACGGTTGGGGCATCGCCTTCTACGAGCGGTCTGGTTGCCGTGTGTTCCACGACGACCAGCCCGCCAGCCAATCTCCCCTGGCGGAGTTCGTCAGCCAATATCCCATCAAGTCGAAGATCGTGCTCGCCCACATCCGCAGGGCCACGCAGGGGACGCCGATGCTGTCGAACTGCCATCCTTTCCAGCGGGAGTGGCTCGGTCAATCATGGATCTTCTCGCACAACGGCGACCTGCGGAATTTCCACCCCCCGCTGCACGGCCCCTATCTGCCGATCGGGTCCACCGACAGTGAGAAGGCGTTTTGCTGGATCTTGCAGGAGCTGAGGACCACGTTCGGCAACCGGCATCGGGCGCCCACCTGGCTCGAGATGGCGCCGCGTGTGGCTGAACTCACCGCCACCATCGCCCTGCACGGCAACTTCAACTTCATGTTGTCCAACGGCGATGGCTTGTACACCCACTGCTCGAGCAAGCTCCACACGCTCGAGCGGCGCCATCCGTTCCCCACGGCGCGGCTCCTCGATTGCGACATCACCCTGGATCTGGCCCAGGTCAACGACCCGGACGACCGAATGGTGATCATCGCCACGGAACCGCTGACGGCCGACGAACCCTGGAAGCCCTTCGCCACGGGTGAATCCAGGCTCTACGTCAACGGCGAACAGATCTGGGAACATTTCTGCCCCACGACGCAGGCGTTCTTGTCACCCACGGAACACTGCGGCCGCGGCTTGCTGGCACCCACACTCGGAGCTGCCGCTTGAGCACCTACCTTCTGTCTCGCATCGGGCAAGGGCTGATGCTTGTCCTGATCATGTCCCTGCTGGTGTTCCTTGGCCTGTTCGCCATCGGCAACCCGGTGGACATGTTCGTGAACCCGCAGGCGGACCAGGCCGAAATCGCCAGGACCACCGCGGCCCTGGGCCTGGACAAGCCATTGTGGGAGCAGTACGGGCAGTTCGTGCGCAAGGCGATCAAGGGTGATCTCGGTCAGTCGTTCGTGCACGGCGCCAGCGCTCTGCAGCTCATCCTCGACCGGCTCCCCGCCACGCTCGAGCTGGCCCTGGTGGCCATCACCATCGCCATCGTGTTCGGCATTCCGCTCGGGCTCTGGGCCGGCCTCAAGCCCGACACTTTCGTCGGCCGCTTCATCATGGGGGGCAGCATCATCGGCTTCTCGCTGCCGACCTTCTGGGTCGGGCTGATGCTCATCATGGTGTTCGCAGTTCATTTGCAGTGGCTGCCGGCCAGCGGTCGCGCCGTCACCGAAAGCGTGCTGGGCGTGCAGACATCGCTCGCCAGCCTCGACGGTTGGCGGCATGTGCTGCTGCCGGCCTTGAACCTCGCCTTGTTCAAGCTCTCGCTGATCGTGCGGCTCACCCGGTCGGGCACCCGCGAGGCGTTGACGCAGGACTACGTTCGCTTCGCGAGGGCGAAGGGCCTCACGGGACGGCGCATCGTCGGCGTCCATGTGCTGAAGAACGTGCTCGTGCCCATCATCACGGTGATCGGCATGGAGTTCGGTTCCTTGCTGGCCTTCTCCGTCGTGACCGAAACGGTCTTTGCCTGGCCGGGCATGGGCAAGCTGCTGATCGATTCGATCACACAGCTCGATCGCCCCGTGGTCGTGGCGTACCTGATGTTCGTCGTGGTGTTGTACGTGGCCATCAATTTCGTCTCCGACCTCGCCTATTCACTCCTCGATCCCCGAGTCCGCCTTGGAGGGGCAGCGCGATGACACACCTGCTCCCGTTTTTCCCCGGCCGGAGGCTGTCATGAGCGCACCCACTTCCTTGGCAGGCTTCGTGTCGGCTTACCGGAAAAGCACCTCGGCGACCCTGGCGGCCATCGTGCTGCTGCTCATCCTGGCGGCCGCCTTGCTGGCACCGGTGCTGTCCCCGCAGGATCCGTACGACCTGGCGCAGCTCGATCTGCTGGACGCACGCCTGCCCCCCGGCTCACCCTCGGGCGACGGCACCAGGCAGTACCTGTTGGGCACCGATGCGCAGGGGCGCGACATGGTCTCGGCGATCCTCTACGGCCTGCGCACCAGCCTGGTGGTCGGGGTGTGCGCCACCTTGTGTGCGGTGGCCATCGGGATCGTCGTGGGCCTGGTCGCCGGCTACTTCGGGGGGCGCTTCGACGCCTTGCTGATGCGCATCGTCGACATGCAGTTGTCCTTCCCTGCCATCCTCGTGGCCCTGATCCTCATCGCCATCCTCGGCCAGGGGGTGGGCAAGGTGATCACCGCGCTGGTGGCCGCCCAGTGGGCCTACTACGCGAGAACGATTCGCGGCGTGGTGCTGGTGGAGTCCCAACGCGAGTACATCGCCGCCACGCGGGTGCTGGCCCTGCCGGTCACGAGCGTCCTGTTCAGGCACCTGCTGCCGAACTGCATGCCGGCGCTGATCGTCGTCGGTGCCTTGCAAGTGGCCTCGGCCATTGCGCTGGAGGCGACCCTGTCCTTCCTCGGGGTGGGCCTGCCCATCACGGAACCCTCGCTGGGCCTGCTGATCGCCAACGGCTTCACGTACCTGCTTTCGGGCAAGTACTGGATCAGCTTCTTTCCCGGGCTGGCGCTGCTGGTCACCATCATGAGCATCAATCTCGTGGCCGATCAGCTGCGCGATGTGCTGAATCCCCGTTTGAGAGTCGACTGACATGGCCACACCCACCCTCAGCATCGGCGGGTTGAAAACCTGGTTCTTCACGGACAGCGGCCCGGTCAAGGCGGTCGACGGCGTCAGCTTTTCGGTGATGCCGGGAGAGATCCTCGGCCTGGTCGGCGAATCGGGCTCCGGCAAGTCGATCACGGGCTTTTCCATCATGGGCCTGATCGATCCTCCCGGCCGCGTGGTCGAGGGATCGATCGTCTTCAAGGGCGAAGAACTCCGCGGCCGAAGCGACGCGGCGATGCGCACGCTGCGAGGCAACCGGATCGCGATGATCTTCCAGGATCCGATGATGACGCTCAACCCCGTGCTGCGCATCGATGTGCAGATGGTCGAGGCGGTGCTTGCCCACCGCAAGATGACGCGAAGCCAGGCACTGGCGCTCGCTCACTCGGCGCTCGAGCGCGTCGGGATCGCCGCTCCAGGGGAACGCCTGCGTGCCTACCCGCACCAGATGTCGGGCGGCATGCGCCAGCGGGTGGCCATCGCGATCGCGCTGCTCAATGAACCCGACCTGATCATCGCCGACGAACCCACCACGGCACTCGATGTGACCATCCAGGGCCAGATCCTCTTCGAAATGCAGAAGATCTGCGCCGAGTCAGGCACCTCGCTCATCTGGATCACGCACGATCTGTCGGTGGTGGCCGGCCTGGCCGATGCCGTGGGCGTGATGTATGGCGGCCGGATGGTCGAACACGGCACCGTCGCGCAAGTGCTCGAGTCGCCGCGCCATCCTTATACGCAGGGGCTGATCGCGAGCGTGCCGCAACTCGAGGCCCGCGGCCAGCCCTTGCGTCAGATTCCCGGGGCCTACAGCCCCCTGGTGAACGTCAGCGGCTGCGCATTCGCCCCACGTTGCGAGCGCGCCTTGCCCGTCTGCCAGACCGAGCCTCAGCTGGCCGCCACGGCCGATGGGCGCCTGCTTCGCTGTCACAACCCGGTCTGAATCGAGACGAAGGCCATGCATACCACCCTCATGAGCAACGCCGAGACCAGCCCGGCCCGCAACACGGACACAGACGCGGCGCCCATGCATCCGCCCCTGCTCGAACTGCGCAACGTCTCGGTCAACTTCGAACGGCCCATGACGACCAGCAGCGCCCTGGCCTGGGCAACAGGGCGCTCGCCAGCGCCGCGCCCCTCGCCGGTGAGGGCCGTCGACGATGTGTCCATCACTGTCGGCCAGGGGGAGATCGTCGGCCTCGTGGGCGAATCAGGCTGCGGCAAGTCCACCCTGGGCCGCGTGGCGGTAGGCCTGCAGCGCGCCACCCATGGCGAACGACTGCTTCGGGGCGAAAACCTGGACGCGATGAACAGGCAAGAGGCGCTGGCCCGGCAGTTGAAGCTGCAGATGGTCTTCCAGGATCCCTATGCATCCCTCAACCCACGGCTGCGCGTGCTCGACCTGATCGGCGAAGCGCCCGTCACGCACGGCATCGTGCCCAAGGCCGACAAGCGCGCCTACGTTGCCGAACTGCTGGAACGCGTGGGGCTGCGGCCCGACATGGCCACCCGCTTTCCGCATCAATTCTCCGGGGGCCAGCGGGCACGCATCGGGATTGCCCGGGCCCTTGCCGTCAAGCCCGAATTCATCGTCTGTGACGAGGCGGTGGCCGCACTCGACGTGTCGGTGCAAAGCCAGGTGCTGAACCTGTTCTCCAGCCTGCGCGAACGCCTCGGCCTGAGCTATCTGTTCGTGAGCCACAACCTGGCGGTGGTGCACCACATCGCCGACCGGGTGACGGTGATGTACCTTGGCCGCGTGGTGGAATCCGCGCCCGCACATCGCCTGTTCCGCGAGGCCGCCCACCCCTATACCCGTGCGCTGCTCGCCGAGGCTCCGACGCTGAAGGTGCAAAAGCGAAAGTTCATCGCGATCAAGGGCGAGATCCCCTCCCCGCTCGCGCCGCCCTCCGGCTGCCACTTTCACCCGCGCTGCCCGCATGCGATGCCGCGGTGCAGCGAGGAGGTCCCGCGGCTCAAGTCGATCGCCACGGGGCACACCGCGGCCTGCCACCTGCATGCCGACTGAAGCAACGACCTGATCAACCAAGACCAACGGACGCGGCAAGGAACCTTTCAATGGATGTCAAGTGGTTGGATGATTTCCTGGCGGTGGTGGAATGCCGCAGCTTCACCCGGGCGGCACGGCAGCGCAACACATCCCAATCGGGTCTGTCGCGGCGCATCCAATCCCTCGAGCATTGGGTCGGCGGCAGCCTGGTGGACCGCGATGCGCATCCGTTCAGGCTGACGGACATGGGCAACCGCTTCTTGCCACTGGCGACGAACCTGCGTTCGGCGCTGATGGCGGTACGCCAGCTCTGCGCAGCCGATGTGAGCGAGCGCGACGCGCCCGTGACACTGGCCGTGGCCGAAGGCCTCGAATCGGGCATGCTGCCCATCCTGCTGTCACGACTGAAGGAACAAGGCATCACCACACCCGTGCGGGTGGTGATCAAGAACCTCGCAGCGGCCACGGCGGCCTTGCTCGAAGGCGAGGCCGACTTCTGGTTGACCCTGCAGCATCCGCAGCTCCCGTTGGTCATGGACGAGGAGGCCTTTGAAGCCGTCACCGTGGCGCACGACCGGCTCTCGCTCATGGTCGGCACCGCACCGACCGGCCGGCCCTTGCACATGCTCCCCGGCACGCGCGAGAAGCCTGCGCCCGTCATCGAATACGGTACGGACGACTATTTTTCGCAGGTGGTCGGCATGCAACTGGCCGCCGCCCCCACGCGATTGCACATGCAGGCCACGTGCGCAGCCGATTCACTGCATTCGCTTCGCGCGCTCGTGCGGCAGGGACTGGGCCTGACCTTCCTGCCCGAATCCATGGTGCGGGACGAACTGCAGCGCGGAGAGTTGTCGATCGCCGACCTGCGCTGGTCCACCCGCCTGGACATCCGCCTCGTGCGTCCGCGTTCCGCAGCATCAGGCGATTCGACAACCGACGTGACCGACCTTCTCTGGGACCGGCTTCAATTGCGTGAGAAGGGCCCGAGCAGCATGAGCGCGGCCATGGGGACCCTGGCCCGTCAGAGCGTTCGCGTCGGCGCCAACGTCTGAAGTTCGTCCGGGCGACGATCACTACGTCGCCCGCCCTGGCGGCGCTGCAACGGCCGTTGCCGGCCGTCGCAGCGCCGAGGCGCCGCCCCTGGTCAGAGGGCCGCCGCGCCGAGGAAGGGGAAGTCCACCGCAGGGCGCTCGCCCGACATGATGTCCGCCAACGCCTGCGCCGATCCGCAGGCGTGCGTCCAGCCGAGGGTGCCGTGCCCGGTGTTCAAGAACAGGTTGGCCCAGCGCGGCAGCCGGCCGATCAACGGAACGTTGCCGGGCGTTGCCGGCCGCAGGCCCGTCCAATAGCTGGCCAGCTCGGGCCGGCTGCAGCCCGGGAACAACTCCATGGTCCGCCGGACGATGGCTTCGCAGCGGGTGCGGTTCAGTCTGAGGTCGTAGCCGTTGAGCTCCGCGGTTCCGGCCACGCGCAACCGGTTGCCGAGCCGCGAGAACACGAGCTTGTATTCATCGTCCGTGAGGGAGACCGTGGGAGCCTTGGACTCGTCGAGCACAGGCAAGGTGGCCGAATAGCCCTTGGCCGGATAAATCGGCAGGCGTTCGCCCAGCGGCGCCATCAGGGTGGCGCTGTGACAGCCGAGCGCGACGACGCAGGCGTTCGCCCTCAAGATTTCATAGCCGCCCGATTCGGAGGCGACCTCCACCCCCTCCACCCTCTTGCCGTCCGTCTGCAAGGCCTGAACCCGCACCCCGAAGCGGAATTCCACGCCGGCCTGCTTCGCATGCCAGGCCAGGGCGGTGGTGAACTTGTGAACATCGCCCGATTCATCCTGGTTCGTGTA
>Ga0070659_100001360_pt1 | contig 17606 bp, 16 predicted proteins | sample KBSC23metaG_FD_64666 | JGI IMG/M metagenome (GOLD analysis project Ga0070659, IMG submission 64666) | Corn rhizosphere microbial communities from Kellogg Biological Station, Michigan, USA - KBS C2-3 metaG | ecosystem: Host-associated > Plants > Roots > Rhizosphere > Soil ... | reverse complement strand
CCTGACCTGCATCTTCGACATTAGTGAAGCCGACAATGTGCGCCATCACCTCGCCTTCCGGGTAATAGCGCTTATATTCCTTGCGGGTCTGGATGCCCTCGATGCCGAGCTTGACGATCTTGTCGGCGACATCCTGCTCGACCTGGCGCTTCAGATAGACGAAGCTGCGGTCGGAATCGAGCTTCTTGCGCAGATCGCGCTCGTCCATGCCCAACAGGGCGGCAAGCTGACGCAGCTTTTCCGGCGGCGCATTGAGCACGTCTTCCGGAATCGCCCAGACTGCCTTGACCGGCATGGATGAGGCCAGCACCTGACCATTGCGGTCGGTGATCTTGCCGCGCGTGGCGGGTAATTCGATTGTGCGCGCATAACGCGACTCGCCCTGCTTCTGCAGAAAATCGGTCGATATACCCTGCAAATAGAGTGCGCGGCAAACAAGGGCGACAAAGGCGGCGAACAGGGCGAACAGCACGAGACGCGAGCGCCAGACGGGCAGCTTCAGCGCCAGCACCGGGCTGGCGGAAAACGGGACCCCACGTGCAGCGGCAGCGCGCGTCATTTCGCCCCCAGAGTCAGGTATTGCGTATTTGCCGGTGTCACTGGCTCCATAGCGAGATCCCGACGTGCATTGGCTTCGATACGTGCATGTTTGTCGAGCGTGGACTGTTCGAGCTGGAGCTGCGCCCATTCGACATCAAGCTGCCTGGCCGCTGCCTGAGCGCGTTCGAGTTCGATGAAGAGGCGACGTGCCTGGTACTGCGCGTTGACGACTGACAGCGCGCATAGCACGAGGCCGAGGCTGAACACAGTGGCGATGCGCCCGCTCATTGCACATCCCTCACATGCGACAGCCGTTCGGCAACACGCATGATGGCCGAGCGCGCGCGCGGATTGTCCGCGATCTCGACATCGCTCGGCTTGATCTTGTCCACCAACCGGATCTCTGGCTGCGGCAGATCGACGGCACGAATCGGCAGGCGACGATCGGGCTGCGGCACGCTGGCCTTGGAGGCCAGGAAGCGCTTGACGATGCGGTCTTCCAGCGAATGAAAGCTGATCACAGCCAGTCTCCCCTGCGGGCTGAGTTTTTCCAATGCAGCGGTCAAACCTATTTCGAGTTCCTCAAGCTCTTTATTGATGTAAATCCGGATAGCCTGAAAGGTACGAGTGGCCGGGTCTTTACCCTTCTCACGGGTTTTGACGGCGTGTGCCACGATCTCGGCAAGCTGTCGTGTGCTTGAAATTGGCCCGACTGACCGGCGAGCAACAATCGCCTTTGCAATCTGAAAAGCAAACCGTTCTTCCCCATAATCTCTGATCACCTTTGCTATCGTCTCTTCGCTCGCCGTCGCCAGCCATTCTGCTGCCGACATGCCGCGCGTTGGATCCATGCGCATATCGAGCGGTCCATCCAAACGAAAACTGAATCCCCTTGCCGCCTCGTCCACCTGTGGCGAAGAGATTCCCAGGTCCAGCAATACTCCATCCACCTGCGATATGCCGCGCAAGGCGAGCGCTTCACGCATCGTCGCAAAGCTCTCGTGCACGATCTCGAACCTCGGGGCCGAAATCGTTCTTGCCTCCGCAATCGCCTGTGGATCCTTGTCGAAAGCGATCAGGCGCCCCTTTGCACCCAATCGCTCCAGAATCATGCGACTGTGGCCGCCGCGGCCGAACGTGCCGTCGACGTACACCCCTTCGGTCCGCGCGCCCGCGATAGCGAGCGCGTCAACCGCTTGTTCCAACAGCACCGTACGATGCTGCAATTCCGGCACCGCTTTATCTGTCATCGCGGGCTAGAACGAAAAATTACTTAATGCGTCCGGCATGCCGTTCTCAATTGCTTGTGCCTCGCTCTCGGCGAGCTTGTCGGCGTCCCAAATCTCGAAATGACTACCCATCCCAAGCAACATCACATCCCGGGTCAGCCCGACCGCCGAGCGCAGCTCTGGCGAAATCAGGATGCGACCTGCGGTGTCCATATCGACATCGCACGCATTACCGAGAAAAATCCGCTGCCAAGCACGTGCCGACATCGGCCAGGACGCAATCTGCTCACGATGGCTTTCCCACACCGGTCGAGGAAAAAGCAACAGGCAACCGTGCGGATGTTTGGTCAGCGTAATGCGTCCTTCGCACTGCACGGCCAAGGCGTCACGATGCTTGGCCGGAATCGTCATCCGTCCTTTCGCATCGAGATTGAGTGCTGACGCGCCCTGGAACACCCTGATTTCCCTCGTGATTGTGGTCTTTTCATCATCGCCGTGAATCGTGTCTGAAGGGAGTGCTCATCAATTCGCCCCACAAAAAGACACTTTTTCACACTTGCGCCCACTTTAGAGGATGCTCTTTTTGCGGTCAAGTAATATCCGGTAACAAAAATGCGATTTTTCTCAATGAAGTCAAAGACTTAGCGTGCTTCATTCAATCATTGCAAAAATTGAATCTTCAAAAAAATCAAATACTTAGGAAGTATAGTGAAGGTAGTGTATTAGAAATGCACATGTATTTTCTATATGACAACACACGAAAATTGCAAAACAGAAAACTACCAAAATGGCTTTATGGAGTGGGAATTGGTCCAAAGCTGCAGGAAAGTGTTGGAGTGAGGCAACATTGGATCGGTTCCTTAGGGTGCTGCCTGAAGTCGAAAAGCCAGCCTGATGAATTTATGGAACCGAGTACTTCCGAAGGTACTTAACCGATACAGGTACCTTCTGCAGGAAGAAGGGAAAAGAAGAAAAAGAATCGCTCCTGTTCCTGCATATGAAAACGACGCTGTCGAGATGGAGCGTTTTTATTTCAAGAATTGAAGCAAGCCGATAGGCCGGATTCTGTTACGACGCATCGGGAAGCCCCTTTGCGCTATGACAGCCATTCCTCTAGGCCATGAATTGCTTCATGGCTCAAGCTTCCTACCCGCACGCTCCGCGAGCAACATCAATGCGTGCCTATTTGGAATTGCTCCGAGTGGAGGTTACCGCGTTTCACCGTAACTTAATACGCTCGTCTCTGTGGCCCTGTTCCTCGCCTTATACCTTGCGGCTTTCGGCGGACGGCCGTTAGCCGTCACCCTGCTCTGTGGAGTCCGGACCTTCCTCCCGCCATCTTGCGACGGCCAGCGGCTGTCTGGCTTGCTTCAGGCGACATTGTAACCCGGCAGCCATCATTGATGGTCTTGCAATCTCACAGGAAAATGCCTAGACTTCGCCGCCAAGAATTTTTTTCCGCTCCGGCGGTCTGTATCTCAGCATCCAATGAAGCTGATGTGGTCTTCGTCTGCACGAATACCGACACCGATAATCGTTATATGGCACTTGTTTCCATTACAGAAGCGGCAAAACTGGTACGCCGCAACCGCTCCACGCTCTACCGCGACATCGAACGCGGTCGTTTGAGCAAGACCGTTACGCCAGAAGGCGAAACCCAGATCGACACCGCAGAACTACTGCGCGCCTACGGCCGCCTCCACGCGCCTGATGAGGAGCCGACTGACGAACAGACGCGCAACACGATGCGCATTGCCATCCTTGAAGAGCGCACCCGTTCGCTCGAACGTGCACTCGCACTGGAAGCCGAATTGCGCAAGGTAAAGGATCAGATCACGAACGAATTGCGCGCACGACTGGCCGACAAGGACAGCATGATCAAGGTTTTGGAGAACAAACTGCTCTTCCTCGAATACGACAAGCGGGTGGAATCGCTATCGCCGGAAGATGCCTTGTTAGAAAAAGAAAACGACGTGAAGGAAAACCCGCCGAGCCGTAACACTGCGGAGAAAGTCATGCCCAGGAAGGGCTGGTGGGCGCGCATCCTGCCAAAAAGGTAAAACCCTGCATTGAAGCGCATTGAATCCTTATTGATTCCAGGCATGCACGGTCATGAGGGAAACCTGTCAGACAAATTTCGTAAAGTCCGGCCGACGCTTCTCAAAGAATGCCGTGAACGCCTCCTTCGCCTCGCCTGCGCCCAGCATTTCACCAAAGCGCCAGCCCTCCTCGCGCATGTGGGCGGCGATGGCCTCCGTCTGCCCCTGCTTCATCAAGCGTTTTGTCATACGCAAAGAGGCTGCCGGTAGCGCAGCCAGCGTGGCGGCCTTGGCTTGTGCATAAGGCAGCAGCTCGGTCAGCGGCAGCACACGGCTTATCAAGCCCATGTCGTAAGCCTCTTCAGCGGAAAAGGTCTCGCCAAGCAGCAGCTTTTCCGCAGCGCGCGGGTAGCCTGCGATTTGCGGCAACAGCATGCTTGACGCGAATTCAGGACACAAACCGAGCTGAGTGAAGGGCACGGCGAATTTCGCGTTGTCTGCTGCATACACGAGGTCGCAATGCAGCAGCAGCGTGGTGCCAATGCCAATAGCATTGCCGGCCACGGCGGCTACCACCGGCTTGGCTACGCCGGAAAGCGCGCACATGAAGCGCCATACGGGGAGACTCTCGATATCGGACGAACTGTGCTTCAGGAAGTCTTCGAGATCATTGCCGGCTGTGAACACTTCCGGCTTGCCAGTGATGAGAATGGCGCGCACTGCGGCATCACCTTCGGCATCCTGGATAGCGTCGGCCATCGTCTGATACATCGCGGTGGTGATCGCATTCTTCTTGTCCGGACGATTGAATTCGATCGTCAAAATGCCATGTTCTTTCCTCGTCAGAATGTCCATGCGTTTTCCCTTTGCATTCGATGTGGATGTGATGTCGCCGAAAAAAAAGCCGCACTGCTGAGCGTACGGCTTTTTCCTGCATAACGTACTTCCTTACGCGCGCTCGAAGATGCCTGCAGCACCCATGCCGGTGCCCACGCACATGGTGACCATGCCGTATTTCAGGTTCTTGCGGCGCATCGCGTGAATCACCGTTGCAGAGCGGATGGCACCCGTCGCACCGAGCGGGTGTCCGAGGGCGATTGCGCCGCCATACGGATTGACCTTACTCGGGTCGAGGCCGAGATCGTGGATCACGGCCAGCGCTTGCGCGGCGAAGGCTTCATTCAGCTCAATCCAGTCGAGTTGATCCTGGCTGATGCCGGCGGCACGGCAGGCAGCAGGAACAGCTTCCTTCGGACCGATGCCCATGATTTCAGGCGGCACGCCGCGTACCGCGAAGGACGAGAACTTCGCCAAGGGCGTCAGATTGAATTGCTTCAGGATCTTTTCCGATACGAGAATCAGCGCGCCAGCGCCGTCCGAAGTCTGCGAGCTGTTGCCTGCGGTGACCGAGCCCTTGGCGGCAAATACCGGCTTCAATTTAGTCAACGCTTCCAGCGTGGTATCGCGGCGGATGCCCTCATCCTGGGTGACAGTGCGGGTCACGATGTCGATCTTGCCGGTTTCGAGGTTGGGGAACTTCTCGACGATCTCGACCGGACAGATTTCACCTTCACGCTCGCCGCTATCCTGCGCGGCAGCGGCCTTGCGGTGCGATTCGAGCGAAAACTGGTCCTGCGCCTCGCGCGAGACTTTCCACTGCTGCGCAACCTTCTCTGCAGTCAGTCCCATGCCGTAGGCCATGCCGATGTTCTCGTCCTTGAAGATGCCCATGTTCATGGCGGGATGATGCCCCATCATCGGCACCATCGACATTGACTCTGCTCCGGCAGCGATCATCACGTCGGCCTGGCCGACACGAATGCGGTCTGCGGCCATCGCCACGGCGGTGATGCCAGAGGCGCAGTAACGGTTGATGGTGACGCCGCCGACGGTGTTCGGCAAGCCGGCCAGAAGCACTGCCATGCGAGCCATGTTCAAGCCCTGCTCCGCTTCGGGGAAGGCGCAGCCGACGATGACGTCTTCGATGGTCTTTGGATCGAGGCCGGGTACCTGGGCAACGGCTGACTGAATGGCTCGCACCAGCAGATCGTCCGGGCGAACGTTCTTGAACATCCCGCGCGGCGCCTTGCCGATCGGTGTGCGGGTGGCGGCGACGACGTATGCTTCTTGCAGTTGTTTGGTCATTTCTGGCTCCTTGTTTGACTGGCTCCGTCCCCCTTGTAGGGGGAGGGAACCAATAATTAGTTGCGGACGGGTTTACCGGTCTGCATCATGCCCATGATGCGTTCCTGCGTCTTCGGGCTGTTGAGCAGCTCCATGAAACCTTTGCGTTCGAGGTCGAGCAGCCACTGTTCGCTGACCTGGCTGCCCGGCTCGATGTCACCGCCGCACACCGTTTCGGCGATCATGCCGCCGAGCTTGAAGTCGTGCGCGGAGATGAAGCCGCCGTCGCGCATATTGACGAGCTGGGCCATGATGGTGGCAATACCGGTGCGGCCTACAACCGGAATCAGCTTCGGCAGCGGCGGACGATAACCGGCATCGAACATTGCGCGCGCCTCGACCTTCGCCACATGCAGCAGTTCATACGGATTGAAGACGATCACGTCATCCTGCGACAGATAGCCCATCTTCTGCGCTTCGAGCGCTGACTTCGACACGTTCGCCATGCCCGCGTTGGTGAAGTAATTCTTCAGGAATTGCAGGATGTCATTACCCCTGGCTTCTGCCGCCGCGCGCACCGCGGCTTCCTTCAAACCACCTCCAGCCGGGATCAGGCCCACGCCCACTTCGACCAGTCCGATGTAGGACTCGAACGAAGCCACACGCTTCGAAGCATGCATCAGCAACTCGCAGCCACCGCCCAGTGCCAAGCCTGCCACTGCTGCCACCACCGGTACGTTGGCATATTTCAACGCCTGATGTGCCTGCTGCAATCGGGAGACTTCCGGTTCGATGGCTTTCACGCCGCCGGACATAAAGAGCGGCAGCATGGATTGCAGGTCGGCACCTGCCGAGAATGCGCCGCCATCGGCTGCATCCGCGCTCCAGATCACCAGCCCCTTGTAGTTCCTCTCGGCTTCCGCAACCGCCTTGGCAAGGCCGTCAATCACGCCCGGACTGATCACATGCATCTTGGTCTTCAACGACAAGATCAGCACATCGTCGTTCTGATGCCAGAGGCGTACGGCATCGTCCTCGAATACCGTAGTGCCGGCAGTCCTACCGTCGGCGACGCCCTCGCCGACTAGCGCGGCGCGGAAGGTCTGACGCTGGTAGACCGGCAGCTTGGAACGCGACACGTAAGCCTTCTTGGTCGGCGACCAAGAGCCATCGGCGGTGTGCACGCCGGTACGACCGTCGAACACCCATTGCGGCAGCGGCTCGTTGCATATCGCCTTGCCAGCCTCGATGTCTTCCTTCACCCACTGTGCGATCTGCTGCCAGCCGGCGGCCTGCCACGTCTCGAACGGCCCTTGGCTCCACCCGAAGCCCCAGCGCAGCGCGAAGTCCACATCACGCGCATTGTCGGCTATCGATGTCAGATGCACGGCGATGTAGTGGAAGGTGTCGCGAAAGATCGCCCACAGGAATTGTCCCTGCGGGTTGCTCGACTCACGCAGCGCCTTCATCTTCTTCGCTGCATCCTTTTCCTTCAGGATGCGGCCAATGATGTCGTCAGCCTTGCCGCCGCCAGCCACATAGTCGTTCTTCGCCGCATCGAAGCGCAGGATGTCCTTGCCCACTTTCTTGTAAAAGCCGGCCCCGCTTTTCTGACCCAGTGCGCCCGCTCCGATCAGCCTGGTCAGCACTTCGGGCGTCTTGTAGATGGTGGCAAAGGGATCGTCGGGCAGATGGTCCTGCATGGTCTTGATGACGTGGCCCATGGTGTCCAGGCCAACCACATCGGCGGTACGGAAGGTACCGGACTTGGCACGGCCCAGCTTCGCGCCCGTCAGGTCATCAACGACATCGTAAGACAGGCCGAATTTCTCGGCTTCATGCATGGTGGCCAGCATGCCGAAGATGCCGACGCGATTGGCGATGAAGTTCGGCGTGTCGAGTGCGTGCACCACGCCCTTGCCGAGCGTCGTAGTGAGGAAACCTTCGAGCTGATCGAGGATTTCCGGACGGGTGGCCGCAGTCGGAATCAGTTCGACCAGATGCATGTAGCGCGGCGGGTTGAAGAAGTGCACGCCGCAGAAACGTTCCTTCAGCCCGGCATCGAAACCTTCTGACAGTGCGCTGATGGACAGGCCGGAAGTGTTGGAAGCGAAGATCGCGTTCGGTGCAATGTGTGGCGCGACCTTCTTGTACAAGTCGTGCTTCCAGTCCATGCGCTCGGCGATCGCCTCGATCACCAGGTCACAGCTCTTGAGCACATCGAGGTTGTCTTCGTAGTTGGCGGCCTGCAGCAGCGCGGCCTCATCCTTGTCGCCCAGCGGTGCAGGGTTAAGTTTCTTCAGGTTCTCGATTGCGCGCAGCACGATGCCGTTTTTCGGGCCTTCCTTGGCTGGCAGGTCGAACAGCACGACGGGGACTTTCGCATTGACACAGTGCGCGGCGATCTGCGCACCCATTACGCCTGCGCCGAGGACGGCGACTTTTTTGACGATGAAGTTGGACATGGGAGATTCCTCAATATTCTGATGACGGATCCCCTCCCCCTCTTAGGGGGAGGGCTAGGATGGGGGTGTGATGGTTGAGCAAACGCATACCATGATTTAACCATCACACCCCCATCCCAACCTTCCCCCTTCTAGGGGGAAGGAGCACAGCGGGAAATGCTTAGAACAAATCTGCTTCCAACGCCATCAGGTTGGCCGCGCCCGAACGCGCCTGCCGGATCAGCATTGCAGTCTCCGGCAGCAAGCGCGCGAAGTAAAAACGCGCCGTGGCCAGCTTGGCCTTGTAAAAGCTGTCGCCTGAGTCCTCCTTCTCCAGCGCGATCTTCGCCATCTGCGCAAAGAAATAGGCGAACACCATGTGGCCCGCCACGCGCAGGTAAGGCACGGCAGCCGCGCCGATTTCCTCCTTGTTCTGGAAGGCCTTCATGGCGATTTCCATCGTCAGCTTGCCGACCTTCTCGCCGATGTCGCCCAGCGGCGTGATGAATTCGGACATCTTTTCATCGAGTCCGTTCTCTTCGACGAAAGCCTTGATCTTGTCGCCGAATTTGCGCAGCTTGGCGCCGTTGTCCATCAGGATCTTGCGGCCCAATAAGTCCAGCGCCTGGATGGTGTTGGTGCCTTCATAAATCATGTTGATGCGGGCATCGCGCACATACTGTTCCATCCCCCATTCGGCGATGTAGCCGTGGCCGCCGAACACCTGCAAACACTCGGAAGTGGCGATCCAGCCATTGTCTGTCAGGAAGGCTTTGACGATAGGCGTCAGCAGCGCAACTTCGTCCGCCGCTTCCTTGCGCACCTCTTCGTCCGGATGATTAAGTTCGCGGTCGATCTGCAGCGCGACGTAGGAGGTGAACGCACGGGCGCCTTCGGCATAAGCCTTTGCGGTCAACAGCATGCGGCGCACGTCAGGATGCACGATGATGGGGTCAGCCGGTTTGTCCGGTGCCTTGGGGCCGGACAGGCTACGCATTTGCAGGCGATCCTTGGCGTAGACCAGCGCGTTCTGGTACGCCACTTCAGTCTGACCGAGCGACTGCATGCCAACGCCCAGGCGCGCTGCATTCATCATCACGAACATCGCATTCAGCCCCTTGTTCGACTCGCCGATCAGCCAGCCTGTCGCGCCGTCCATGTTCATCTGGCATGTGGCATTACCGTGGATGCCCATCTTTTCCTCGATGGCGCCACAGAAGATGTTGTTGCGCGCGCCTGGCGTACCGTCGGCATTCGGTATGTATTTCGGCACGAGGAAGAGTGAAATGCCTTTGGTGCCAGGCGGCGCATCCGGCAGGCGTGCCAGCACCAGATGGATGATGTTGGAGGACATCTCATGCTCGCCGGCGGAGATGAAGATCTTGCCGCCAGTGATCTTGTAAGAGCCGCCGGCCTGCGGTTCGGCCTTGGTACGCAGCAAGCCAAGGTCGGTGCCGCAATGCGACTCGGTCAGACACATGGTGCCGGTCCACTCACCCGACACCAGCTTGGGCAGATACATCGCCTTCTGTTCGGGCGTGCCGTGCGCATGCAGACACTCGTAAGCGCCATGTGACAGGCCGGGATACATGGTCCACGCCTGGTTGGACGAGTTCAGCATCTCGTAGAAAGAGTTATTGATCACGACCGGCAAGCCCTGACCGCCGAATGCCGGATCGCAAGACAGCGCCGGCCAGCCGGCCTCAACATACTGCTTGTATGCCTCATTGAACCCCTTGGGCGTGTGCACGACATGGGTTTCCTTGTCCAGGCGGCAGCCTTCGCGGTCGCCGGAATGGTTCAATGGGAACAATACTTCGGAAGCAAATTTGCCGCCTTCATCAAGGACTTGGTTGATGATGTCCCTATCGATCTCGGCATGCGGGGGTAACTGCTTGAACTCCTCTTCCACCTTCAGCAATTCATGCAGCACGAACTGCATGTCACGCAACGGCGCATTGTATTGACCCATGATTTTTCTCCTGAACTAGATGGATGGTGCTGCTCTCTTCACAGTGGATTGGGGACTCTGTTTCAAAGCCGCTTGTGGTTGACAACTCTTGATCAAGCGTTCGAACCCTGCTTCGGCTCGGGCAATGCTGCCGGGTAGTTTCAGGAATCGTGCATCGTGGTGCAAGGCAAGAACCAATCCATACATCTCGAAAACGAGCTGCTCGGGATCGGTTTCGCCGGACAAATGCCCCATTTCGACGGCTTGCGCCACACAACGCCGCAGCGCATCTTTCCAGGCTTGCACCATGCCCGCAAGCTCATCGCGGATGGTGCTCGGACGGTCGTCATATTCAACTGCACCGCTGATGTAGATACAGCCGGGAGCGATTTCCATCGACATCCGCCGGATCCAGCGAGCAAACATCGCTTTCAGACGCGGCAGTCCGCGCGACTCCTTGATGCTGGGGAAAAACACCTCCTGCTCGAAATGGTGGTGATAGAGCTTGACGACCTCGCGCTGCAAATCCTCACGCGAGCCAAAATGCGCGAACACGCCCGATTTGCTCATGTTCATCTTGTCCGCGAGCAGGCCGATGGTCAGACCTTCCAGCCCGTTACGGCTGGCCAGATCAAGCGCGACATCGAGGATCGCGGCACGTGTCATTTCGCCTTTGCGCATGGATTTGGTGGTCGAATCGGTCATCATCGAGTTGGCAGGCACGGTGTAGCAAACTGAAGCGAACGCTCGTACTATTATCCACGGCAGGATAAATGTCAAACGAGGACTTTGCTTGCCCCTCTTCCCGTTCTTGTCCACTTTCACGGCCAGAACGAAAAAACCGGAATATGACCAGTCAGGAATTGGATTTGTCGAGCAATCGCCTGTCGCGCTTGGTGGGGCGGCCCTTGATCGCTTCCGCCGGTTCGCGGAAAAGCCGCCTTTGTTCCGCTTTCGCCTCGCGCCGGGCGATGCTTTCCCGGGTTTCCGCATAGAGAGTCTGCGCAATCGATGCCGAACCGCGCTGCTCGGAGAGCCCCTCGACGACCACTTCCCATTCGGTCGCGCCGTTATCGATGTCAAGACGGTCCCCGATCTTCACGCCGCGCGCGGGCTTGGTACGTTCGCCGTTCAAGCGCACCTTGCCGCCATCCACGGCATCAGTCGCCATCGAACGGGTTTTAAAAAAACGTGCGGCCCACAGCCATTTATCGATGCGAACGGAATCAGACATATCGGTATCTTCGTGGTTCGATTTTCCATTCTAGCCCGAATATTTCATTAGAGCGCGAAGTGATGATGCGCCGGCTGTGAACCATTTTGCGTTTTCGCCCAAGCCCATATTGTGTGCTTTCGCAGACAAGCATTTGCTTTCTCTTGTCAGTATTGCTCGAATTTACGCTGTATGGCGTACAATGTGCCCGCCTGCCAGCATGCAGTAACGCAATAACACGACAGAGCGCAGGCTTTTAGAAGCCACATTGAATTTTCATACGGAGCTTGAATTGAACAAAAGCGAGATCATCGAGAAATTGGCTGCAGACCACGAGCTGACCAAGGTGAAGGCCAAGGAAATTGTTGAGCAAATCTTTGGCATCGTCGGCACCAGCCTCAAGAAAGACGGCCGTTTTTCTTTCCCTGACCTGGGTACATTCACTGTTTCTCAACGTGCAGCACGCACTGGCCGTAATCCGGCAACGGGCGAGGCCATCAAGATCAAAGCATCCAAGAGCGTACGCTTCAAGGCCGCTCCGGCCCTGAAGGAAATGGTTGCCAAAGTCAAAGTAAAGTGATTTTCATCGGGGCGGCTTTGGCCGCCCTCGCCTCTTATCCGGTTTTTCCCTTCCTCGTCCCGCCCACTGCTTTCCTTAGGGGCTGTCGATGAAGGTCATTCCTTCTGCCGGAATGATCATTTGACGAGGCTGTAGCCATTCCGTGCTCTTCGCTTGGCAATAGCTTGAAGCAGCTCCATTCCTGCCTCAAAGTTTTCCACGTGCGTGACTTTCCCGCCGCCCCGTTGACTGCCCTTGCCTCCCCAAGACTGCATCACAGTCCAATCTCCCAGTAAATCCTGATCAAGCAAGGTGGTATAGACGCGGGACTCTGACACGAATTGCATCCGTGTTGGCTGTGGAAGAGATCGAGTTACTGTGTCTGCTGGGTCAACCATGATAGGGTTCTGCTTTTTCTGATCATTTTTTCAAGATCGGATATGGCAACATATGCTGCCACATACTCCCTCCGTGCCCATCCATTTTGAATGGGGGCACAACAATACCATTAATGTCGCTTCGGCAGTAAACAAGGATGCTACTGCGCCGGCAACGGCAAGCCGTGCACTACACGCTACCTACCATTTTTGTATTCGGCAAGCACTAACAACAACAGCCGGAAAAGAAAATCATGAAGTGCAAAAAAGCGCGGCATCATGCTGCCGCGCTTTGGAAGGGTTCAGCCTGCAAGAACTCAATGCAGCGGTTGCGAGGGACTCACATCGCTCACATTGTCAACGGAAGCGCCGGCCGAAATCGGCTTGCCCAGAGTCGCTTCCTCATACCAGCGTTGTACTCGTTGCAGGTGGCTGCGCTCTTCATCCAGCGCAACGGTGAAGTCGGTAATCATCGCTCCCTGCCCCTGATCCTCGGCTAACGCGATCAGCATTTCCCAGCCGGCGTTGTCTGCCATCTCGGCCAACAGGATCGCATGCAGAGATTGCGCGATGTTTGTGCGCGGATCAGTCACGGCCTGCATCAGACCGATGGCTTCCACGCCGGCCAAATCGGCGCATGGGGTCTGCGATGTCGGATCGCCGCCCACGGAGGTAATCGCTTCGGCAACGATGGCGAAGTGCCGGGCCTCGTCCTGCCGGATCTGCTGCAAATCGGCCAGCGTCATGCTGGTGCTGTTGTCTTGCAGCGCTTCGAACTTGGAGATCAGCGCATCGTACAGCCGGGTGCCGGTGCGTTCGAAAGCCAACCGCTCGCCGAGCTTGTCCAGCAATAGCTGGGGCTCGTTCCCCATCAGCATCTGCGTGCCGGTAGTGACCGCGCCGGTAAAGGTCCCCGGCAGGGGTACCGAGCCAAGCGGATCGGACTCTTCGATATAACTGCGACGCATCTCGGCCAGCATGGTGTCATCGCCTGGTGTGGCCGGCATCATGGAGGGTGGCGTGGCGCGCGTCATCTCGCTGGCATCAAATGGCGACATTTGCACGCCGGTGCGATTCATTCCCATTGATGGTGTTTGCTCTTTCATGACGATTCCTTTGCAATGCTTCAGACGGCAACGGCGACCTTGCGATTGAGTTCGGTGCCTGGCGTCCAGACATAGCCCGCCGCCACGGTTTCGCTCGGCGAACCTTCGGAGTTGATCTGATCGCGGTAATCGATCGAGGCCCGGCTTTCCTGTGCCAGCGGAACGAATTGCGTGCCATTGGCCCGCAGATCGACTTCCTGTGCCAATACCTGGCGCACGAAGTCGCGTTGGCTGGCAAAGCGCACCGGTTCCGGCAAGTCGGTCGGGAACAGTTCCGCCGGGTCGCGCTTCTCGTACTGCTTGAACAATTCGGCCACATGGTGGAAATGTCCCAGCTCATAATCGAGGAAGCGTTCCCAGATCGCCTTCACACGTGGATTGGTTTCCTGCTCCACACAACTGTAATAGGTATAGACCTCCGTCGCCTCATGCATCAGCCACTGCTCCAGCACCGATTCTTCAGGATTGAGCAAGGAACCGTATTGCGTGACGTGCTGCTCTTCGATCGAAGCGATTTCGGCATATAACTGCCGAGCAACCGGATCAGCGAACAGCGGACCGATGTTCATGTAGTAATCGTGCGTTTGGAATTCCGCAGCGGTAATCAGCAAGGCATGCAGCCTGGTTAACGGCGCTGCCGTTGTGCGATCATAAGGCTCGCGCAGATCATCCTGCGGCGCACGGTGTTCGACCACAGTGGGACGGCCGGGCAGGATATCGGTATAGCTCTGCAGAATGTTGTTTGCATCCTTGCCTTCCAGCCGGTCAAGCAGAGCCGAATAGCGGTAGAGGTGGTCGAAATCTTCCAGCATTCCGAAGCGATAAGCCTGCGCGATATAAGGATCGGGTTCGCGCTGAGCAACGGCGGCAGTCACTTCAATAGCAACCTGCTCATATGCAATCGTGGTTTCCAGCGGCGAATGATCGGGACCAAGCAACCAATTGACCATCGTTGCCTGATGCTGCTCGGTGCGGCGGATCTGCGCCAGCGATAGCCGCAAATCGCGGCTCATGCGCGCAGCTATATGCTGGAAGCGAAGTGCTTCGTTTTCGATACCGTTCATCAATATGATGCGCACGCGGGTAAACGCATCGTCGTCGAGTTTGCTGATCGGCTTGCCGACCATGTCGCGCCAAGTGAAGCGCTGCTGATCGGGCGCATAGCCCTTGGAACTGAAGAGATTGAGAGACATGGTGAAACTCCTTTTCCATCCACAGATTTGGCGCAAAACGCCGGATAGGAGGCCGGAAAAGATCGCAACATCCATGCCGATGACAGATACGGACAAGCATCGCGTGCCCTGCTTTGCACGCGCAATTTCGGTTCGCAGTTTTTACATGCCGCAGTAAGGCTTACAGCGCTCAACCAGCCTTACCCCGCAACATGTATTGCAGCAATTCAATTCTGCTCATTCGTCATAACGGCCAGACGCAATCATTCGCAGCACGCTGCGATAAAACACATACGCTGCCCCGTACAGCACACGCTTGTACCACGGCTTGTTGACATAATCCTCCATCCGCACCGGCACGCCCTCGGCTATCGCACGCTCGATGTGCATGCGCAACTCATGCGTGAAGCGCTGGTCCTTGATCACCACATTCGCTTCCTGGTTGACGAGCAGGCTGAGGCCGTCCCAGTTGCTCGATCCCACCGTCGCCCATGCATCGTCCACCACTCCGACCTTGCCGTGCAATTGCGTCTTGCGGTATTCGACCACGTTGACACCGGCTTGCAGCAGCTTGGGATAGAAAGAGTGTGCAACCGCATCCTGAATGCGGAACTGGCCGACGCCGATCAGCATCGTGACATCGACACCGCGCTGCGCCGCATTTGCCAGCGCATTGCGCAACTTGCGGCCAGGTGCGAAGTAAGGTGTTACCAGCAGTGCGCTTTGCCGCGCACTGCCGAGCGCTTTCAAATAAGCCTTTTCTATCGTGCGCCGATTACGCAAGTTGTCCCGCACCACAAGGGCAGCGAGCACTGGCATCTCGGATTCAATAGTCGAGTTCAACCACTTCTCGCGAAATTTCTCCCAACGATAGCGAAAATTGAACCCGCCCAGCAGCATCCATTGCATTTCGACTTCGAAATGAATGTGCGCCACCAGCGGCCCTGCGATTCGCACAGCAATATCCCAGCGCGGTGCCGGCAACAGCTCATGAAAGCTGTCGTCTGAACGCAAGTCATGATTGATGTTCAGTCCCCCGAGAAAAGCAGTACGGCGATCGACCACGCAGATCTTGCGATGGGTACGCGTCATGCCGCGTTGAAACCATGCATTGAAAATGCGATTGTTCACATGCGCTTGGCGAAACTCTTGGTGCAGTCGCATCGTTTGCGCATGTCCGGTACCGAGCCAGTCGGTAATGATGTTGACCATCACACCACGCGCAGCAGCGCGCTTGAGCGCAGCCTTCACCTCCTCGCCGGTCTCATCCGAAGCGAAGATATAGGTTTCAAGATAGATCTCGACTTGTGCAGCATCAAAAGCCGCGATTAGGGCCGGAAAGAATTCCGCGCCCGAATGCAGCAGCGTAACGTTGTTGTTGGCGGCAAAGTGTACCGAACGCATCCTGTATGCGGGAGTGGAAATTGCCGTTCATTCTACATCTCGCAAGGATGGCTGGCTGCCAATACGCAGCTCTCGCGCCAATTTGCATTCCCGAGATTCGAGACTAAGGCTGACTTTCAAGCCCCAAGGAAGCGACGATAGGTGCATGGTCGGACAGCCTTGCCCATAACGAACCATGCAGCACCTGCGCTCCTTCGATCTCGAAGCCCCGCACATAAATGCGATCCAGCCGCAGACATGGCAAAGCCGCAGGAAAGGTACGTGCCGGTGTCAGCCGAGGACCGCTGCGCATCCCAAGCACACGCAGATAAGCTCCCAGACCATGTGCCGGCTCAAGCCGGTCGAACACTTCGGTTACGCCCAGTTGGGCACGCAAGGTATCGCTGAGCTGGTTGGTCCAATCATTGAAGTCGCCGGCAATAATCAGCGGCGCATCAGGTGGCGACGACATATTGACCGCCTTGATCAGCGCCTCGATTTGACGCCTGCGGCTGCGAGCGAACAAGCCAAGATGAATCACATAACAATGCACTTGCCCCTGCGGCGTCTCCACCACGCAATGCAGTATGCCGCGCGATTCGAAGGCATGGTCGGAGACGTCCTGATTGGTGGCCGAGAGCACTGGATAACGACTGAGCAAGGCATTGCCATGGTGGCCATGGTCATACACCGCATTCATTCCGTACACCGCATGGTGCGAATCGCCGGCCAGGAATTGATGCTGCGCCTGCTCAGGCCACAGCGCGGCATGCTTGGTGGCGTACTTGTCGTGCCTGCCCTGTACTTCCTGCAAAAAAAGAATATCTGCTTCCAGCGCTGTGAGCGCTTGCTTTAACGCGTGGATGCGCGGCATGCTGTTCAGCGTGCTAACACCCTTGTGAATGTTGTACGTCGCAATGCGAAGTTTCATGAATGCTTTGCATCCCGCAGGAAACTTATATGGAAGCATGTTACGGGATAGTTGTCTCAAGTCAAGACTTGGAGTGTGTTACCCAGGAAAGGGTTCTCAGAAACTAAGCATATTGCGGCAACAGCAGGATAGCTTCCGCGTTTGACGGCGAAAAGCACTTGTCGGCTGCTTCTCGATACGGCAGCCAGATGTAGTCGACATGCTCACGTGGTGCAAGCGTAACAGGAATATCGCGCGGCACCAGCAGGCCGAAGACATGCTCGGTATTCTTTGTCACACCCGGCTGGTAGCGATGCCGCCAGACTGGATAGATTTCGTAAATATTGGAAAGCAGCCAATCGTGCAGATTCGACAACGGCACTTCGCCCGCCCCGACAGCGACGTTCGGCATGATACGGATGCCGGTTTCCTCGAAGACTTCGCGCACTGCGGTTTCGACAAGAGGCTCGTCCAGCGCATCCTTCGAACCCGTTACCGACTGCCAATACCCTTCCTTGTCGGCGCGCTCGATTAACAGGACATCAAGGTCGCGGGTATA
>Ga0070659_100001355_pt1 | contig 17631 bp, 15 predicted proteins | sample KBSC23metaG_FD_64666 | JGI IMG/M metagenome (GOLD analysis project Ga0070659, IMG submission 64666) | Corn rhizosphere microbial communities from Kellogg Biological Station, Michigan, USA - KBS C2-3 metaG | ecosystem: Host-associated > Plants > Roots > Rhizosphere > Soil ... | reverse complement strand
CGCTTCCGCCAGCACAAATGCCCCCAGGCACAGGCCGACCACGGTGGCACCCCGCTCGTAAGCTGCCCGCACGGCGTCCACCATGGGCGCGGGCGGGCGTTCTTCCGGATCGCGCCACGAGGGCACGATCAGCACGTCGGCGCGGGCGGCATCTTCCAGCGTCAGGTCGGTCTGCACGGCAAACCCGGCGGTGGTGCGCAAGCTACCTTTTCTGGCGGGTTCCCCAGCGCAGATGCGCAGGTTGTACGGCGGCAAGCCAGCCCAGATGCGGTCTTCAAACACCAGGCATGGCACGGAAAGGTGAAACGGGCTGATGTCGTTGAAGGCCAGAACGGCGATTTCCCTGGGCTGCATGGCGTCTCCACGGTTTTGGCCCGATTCTTTCGATGAATGTCTTCTGGGCCACTGTCGAGAAGGATAGCCATGCACGAAGATGCTGTCCATGGGCACTACACAACGCGCCCAACTGGAACAAATCCCAACCCCCACTCCAAGGAGCTTGCCATGACCGCAACCGCCACCCCCAAGCGCGCCCTGATCGTCATCGATGTACAGAACGAGTACTTCACCGGCGGCTTGCCGATCGAGTATCCGGACCCGCAACAGACCGTCGCCAATGTTGGCGTCGCCATGGACACGGCGCGCGCGGCCGGCATTCCGGTGATCGTCGTGCAGCAGACCTCGCCGGCCAGTTCACCGCTGTTTGCCATCGACACGGACGGCTGGCAACTGCACCCGGTGGTGGCCTCGCGCCCGCACGATCACTACCTGCGCAAGCTGCTGCCCAGCGCCTATCCGGAAACGGACCTCGCGCAATGGCTGGAAGCGCGCGGCATCGATACGCTCACCGTGGTCGGCTACATGACGCACAACTGCGATGCGTCCACCATCAACCACGCGCTGCACAACGGCACGGCGGTGGAGTTTCTGCACGACGCGTCGGGCACGGTGCCGTATCAGAACCAGGCAGGCTTTGCGAGTGCAGAAGAAATCCACCGTGTGTTCAGCGTGGTGCTGCAATCGCGCTTTGCTGCGGTGATGTCGACCCAGGACTGGGTGCACAGCGTGAACACGGGCGCGGTGCCGGTGCGCGACAACATCTACAAGTCCAACCAGCGGGCGCGTGGGCTGCTGAAGGATGAGGTCACGCAGCGCGCGGCGTAAACAGTTCAGCCAGGTTCAGCCGGCCGCGTGCTCTTCGGCCGGCAGGAACCCGCGGAACGAGACCTCGACCTGCTCCACCATCGACGCCGACGTGGCTTCGCGCAGCGCAGCCATCAGCACATCGAACGCGCCCTCCACAGAGGCGCGGTCAGTGGCCGCGACCAGGCGCTGGCGAATCGGATGCTCTGCCGAGCTGAACGTGCGCGCCGCGATATCCATCAGGTACATGCGCGCCGCCGCCAGCGAGCGCTTGCGATTGGGCGTGGCGGGCTTGGGCGCGTCGGGTTCGGGCTCGAGTTCGGCCACGGGCGGCACATTGCCGGCGTCCTCATGGCGGCGGATGAAGCCCGCGCGCAGCAACTCGATGATGGCCTGTTCGCCCAAACCGATTTGATGCGCCTTCGCCGTCAGATCCTCACCGGTGGCCTGGCCATCCACCATGATCAACAACGCACGGTTGGACCGGCTCAACGCGCCGCCGCGCGCGGCGATTTCCTGACGCCCGGCCTCGGTTTTCTCAAATCGCCCAGATAACGCCTGCATGGCAGCCCCCTCTCCTCCCCCGAAGATGGGCACAACGTAGGGCGGCTTGTTTGCAGATTCGTGAAACCGGCGTGCCTCGCCTCCGGCCGGCGCATGGCAAACGCTTGCGCTCAGGTGGATGTCGTCAAATCAAAACACCCAAAGCAGGGGCTGACAACGCGGCACACGGCGACATGGCGTGACACTGCCTTGTCAGCTATTGCCCGTGCCTGCTTCCGGCTCTACTATTCGTTGTTACCGGTACCAACGGAATCACAACCCTCCGGAAAACGCCGTGCCGATTCCCCACAGAGGGAACCCTGTTCCACACAACGACCGAGACACCATGCCCGCCCAACCTCCACGCAGACTGCGCAGCCAGCTTTGGTTCGACGACCCGAGCCACGCTGACATGACCGCCCTCTATGTAGAACGCTTCATGAACTACGGCCTGACGCGCGAAGAGCTGCAGTCTGGCCGACCGATCATCGGCATTGCGCAGACGGGGAATGATCTGGCGCCCTGCAACCGGCACCACCTGGAGCTGGCGCAGCGCGTGAAGGCCGGTATACGCGATGCAGGGGGTATCCCGATGGAGTTCCCCGTTCACCCGCTGGCCGAGCAAAGCCGCCGCCCAACCGCCGCGCTCGATCGCAATCTTGCTTATCTCGGCCTCGTTGAGATCCTGCATGGCTTTCCGCTGGATGGCGTGGTGCTGACGACCGGTTGCGACAAGACCACGCCCGCCTGCCTGATGGCCGCCGCCACGGTCGATCTACCGGCCATCGTCCTGTCGGGCGGCCCGATGCTGGACGGCTGGCACGAGGGCAAGCGCATCGGCTCCGGTACCGTCATCTGGCACGCACGCAACCGGCTGGCCGCTGGCGACATCGACTACGAAGGCTTCATGGAGTTGACCACCGCGTCGTCGCCGTCAATCGGCCACTGCAACACCATGGGCACCGCGCTGTCGATGAATAGCCTGGCCGAAGCGCTTGGCATGTCGTTGCCCGGGTGTGCCAGCATCCCGGCGGCGTATCGCGAGCGTGGGCAGATGGCCTATGCCACCGGCAAGCGCATCGTCGATCTGGTGCACGAAGACATCCGCCCCTCGAAGATCATGACGCGCGCGGCGTTTGAGAACGCCATCATGGTGGCCTCGGCGCTTGGCGCGTCAACCAACTGCCCGCCCCACCTCATCGCGATTGCGCGCCACATGGGCGTGGAACTGAGCCTGGAAGACTGGCAACGCCATGGCGAATCGGTTCCGCTGCTGGTGAACTGCATGCCGGCAGGCGAATACCTGGGTGAAAGCTTCCACCGTTCGGGCGGCGTGCCTGCCGTGTTGCGCCAGCTCAACGCAGCGGCGCTGCTGCGGCGCGATTGCCCGACCGTGTCAGGCCGCACGATTGGCGCGATTGCCGATGCCGCCCCGGACGCCGACCGCGAAGTCATCTTCCCGCCAGACGCACCGCTCAAGCACCGCGCGGGCTTCATCGTGTTGTCGGGCAATTTCTTTGACAGCGCCATCATGAAGATGTCGGTCGTGGGCGATGCATTCCGGCAAACCTACCTGAGCGCACCCGGCGCGGAAAACGTCTTCGAAGCGCGTGCGATCGTCTTCGACGGCCCGGAGGACTATCACGCCCGCATCAATGATCCGGCGCTGGCCATTGACGAGCGCTGCATCCTCGTCATCCGTGGCTGCGGAACGGTGGGGTATCCGGGCAGCGCGGAGGTCGTCAACATGGCGCCGCCGGCGGCACTCGTCAAGCAAGGGATCGAATCGCTGCCCTGCATGGGTGACGGCCGGCAGAGCGGCACCTCCGCGAGCCCCTCCATCCTGAACATGTCTCCGGAGGCGGCCGTTGGTGGCGGACTCGCGCTATTGCGCACCGATGACCGGATCCGGGTTGACCTCAATGCGCGCAAGGTCGATGTGTTGATCGACGCCGACGAACTCGAACGCCGGCGTGAAACCGCAACGTTCAGCGTGCCTCAGTCGCAAACGCCATGGCAGGAAATCTACCGGCAGTTTGTCGGGCAGCTTTCAACAGGCGGATGCCTGGAGCCCGCAACGCTGTATCTGAACGTCATTGAGACGCGCGGCAACCCACGGCACTCGCATTGATGCAAAAAGCAGCTGGCGGCGCAGGTGCCGGCTATGCGCTCTCGCGCTCCACCACGCTGAAGTCGATGCGCGAAATCTTGCGTGCGGCAGCTTCGCCAAAGCCAAGCGCATCGAGCAAGACCTCGCCTGCCCGCAGGCCGATGCCATAGGCATCGACGGAGATCGTGGTGATGGTTGGGTGGCAGCACCACGCGATCTCAAAATTACCGAAGCCCGCGACAGCGATGTCGCCGGGCACGGACAGGCCGCGCCGGTGGCATTCCATGATGGCGCCGAAGGCAGACATATCGCTTACGCACATCACGGCATCGGTATCGGGCCACGCTTCCAGCAAGGCGGCCATGGCAGGCCCGCCGTGACTCATCGTGATGGGGGATTCGCCCAGGCGGATCACACGCGGCTCACCAAGGTCCAGCGCCTTGATGCCGCTTACATAGCCGCGCATGCGGTCCGTGCCACGCCGGTCCAGCTCGCTTGCGCCGCACAGGAAGCCGATGCGCCGGTAGCCCCGCTCGTGCAGGTGGTGCACCATCGCTTGCGAAGCCTTGGCGTTGGAAAAGCCCACCGCCATGTCGATGGGGCGTTCTGGCAAATCCCACATCTCAATAACGGGGATGCCGGCGCGCTCCAGCAGCGCGCGCGTTCCGGCACTGTGGTGGCGCCCCGTCAATGCGATGCCACGCGGCTGATGGCGCAGCAGCGACTTCACAAGCGCCTCTTCCTGCTCGAGGTGGTAGTCGGTGTCACCGAGCAACAACTGCAGACCGTGCGGCGCGAGCGCATCCGTCAGGCCGCGCACGGTATCGGCAAAATTGGAACTGGCCAGCGAAGGCACCAGGGCGGCCACGAATTCCGATCGTCCACTGGACAGCATCCCGGCCGCGGCCGTTGCAACGTAACCGAGTGCGTCGATGGCCTGTTGCACGCGCGCGCGGGTGTCGGGTGACACACTGCCGCCCGTCAGCACCCGCGACACCGTCATCTTCGACACGCCTGCAAGACGGGCCACATCGGCCATGCGAGGGGGTGTAGGGCCAGTCGTCATGAGGAACGTGCACGTGCTTGGGGAAGAGAGCAGCGATCATAGCGGAAGCCGCCATGAAGCCGCCCGCGTGCTACGCCTGCGAGAGCGCGCGGCCGATACGGTCTGCCATGCCTGCCACACCCACAACGAGCCGCCTCTCCCTTCGGGCGTCCAGACGGCTGACGGGCACGCTGGAACTCACCGCCACGCGCTTCCCCAAGGACGTCACGCCCACGAACGCCGCAAAACACGCCAACCCCGCGACCACCTCTTCACGCTCCGTCGCTAGGCCCCGCGCGCGAATGCCGGCAAGCTCCCGCAGCAGGTCGGCACGGCGCGTGGTGGTGTGCTCCGTCATCGCGGCAAGACGCGCTGGCAGCAGTGCACACACCGCTTCGTCATCGAGGCTCGCGAGCAACGCCTTGCCCAGCGCGCAACAGTGTGCCGGCAGGCGCAGGCCAACATCGGAGATCAGCCGAACCGGGCTCGGCGCATCTTCCCGCGCGATGTACACCACCTCCGCGCCATCGAGCACGGCGAGCTGCACGACTTCGTTGTGTGTCGCCACAAACGCAGCGGATTCGCGCCGGAACGCAGCCAACAAACGATCATGGCGGAAATAGGCGTTGCCCAGCTCAAACAAGGTCAGGCCGATCAGATAGCCGTCTGCCCGCTTCTCGATCCAGCGGCGTTTCTCCAGCGACTCCAACAGCAAATACAGCGTGCTTCTGGACATCCCCGTCGCCTGCGCCAACGCGGCCGGACGGACGGGGGATGTCGCCGCGCAGAGGATATCCAGCACGTCATGAATGCGCTTGAGTGCAGGCACTTCGTAGTCGGTCTTCACTGGAAACATGTCCCGTTCATGATGGCCAGATTGTCCAACAGGTTGGAAATTACGTCACCGTGTTGGACACCCTGCATCGCCCTCTCTACGATCACGCCGTCATCCCGCACAAGGGAGCCCAACTTACGGAGCGCACATGACCATCATTGCCGACCACTTGCCGCACGATCTGGAGCAGTCAACCCTCGTTGGCCGCGTCTGGCGCACCACCGCCAATGGCGAGGGCCCGTGTGTCGTGGTGGTCCGCAATGGTGTCGTGTTCGACATCACGGAAACCACGCCAACGGTGGCGGACCTGTTCGAGCACCCCGATGCACTGGCTGTCGCGCGGCAGGCGCCGGGGGAAGACCTGGGCCGCGTGGAAGCGCTTGTCGAACGGTTTATGACCGCTGACCGGGCAAGCCATGCGCCGACCCTGCTGGCCCCGAACGATCTCCAGGCGATCAAGGCTTGCGGTGTGACGTTCGCGGTCAGCCTGATCGAGCGTGTGATCGAAGAACAAGCGGGCGGCGACCCGGCCAAGGCCCGCGACGTGCGGGAGTCCATTGTCGGGGTGGTGGGTTCGGACCTCTCCAGGATCAAGCCCGGCTCCGAGGCTGCCATGCGGCTCAAGGCGGAGTTACAGCGCCGGGGCGCGTGGTCGCAATACATGGAGGTCGGCATCGGGCCCGATGCGGAAGTGTTTTCCAAATCGCAGCCGATGTCCGCCGTAGGCTTCGGCGCCGACGTGGGCCTGCACCCCGCCTCGCGCTGGAACAACCCCGAGCCGGAGATCGTGCTCGCGGTCAACAGCGTTGGGAAGGTCGTGGGCGCGGCGCTCGGCAACGACGTGAATCTGCGCGACATCGAGGGACGCTCCGCACTGCTGCTGGGCAAATGCAAGGACAACAACGGCTCCTGCGCCATCGGCCCGTTCGTGCGCCTGTTTGACGAACACTTCACGATCGACACCATTCGCACGACCCAGGTATCGCTCCGCGTTGAAGGTGCCGACGACGGCTTCGTGCTCGACGGCGTGAGCCACATGAGCGAGATCAGCCGCGACCCGCTCGATCTCGTCGCGCAGACGTGGGGGCGGCACCATCAGTACCCGGACGGCTTCATGCTGTTTCTCGGCACGATGTTCTCGCCGATCAAGGACCGCGACGCGCCGGGCGCCGGCTTTACGCACCATCTGGGCGACCGCGTGACGATCAGCGCGCCACCGCTCGGCGCACTGGTCAACACGGTGCGCCTGTCGACGGAGATCGCGCCGTGGACGTTCGGTGTCCGCGCCCTGTATCGCAACCTGGCGGCACGCGGGCTCGTTCGTCAGAACTGACCCATCGTCGCCAGGCGCATTCCGGAACGATCAGGGCCATCAGCCGCCGTACCACCCGGCGTCGACAAAGTACTCGCGCGCGGTGCAACGGGCGGCGTCGTCCGATGCCAGAAACAGCGCCATACGGGCCACGTGCTCTGGCTCGACACGCTCATGCAGGCATTGCTCACGCAGCAGCTTGGCTTCGCTCTCGGGCGATTGCCAGAGCGCCATCTGCCGCGGCGTGCGAACCGCGCCCGGCACGATGCAATTGACACGAATACCGAATCCTCCAAGATCGCGCGCCAGCCCGCGCGTCAGGCCTTCGATGCCAGCCTTGGCCGTCATGTAGATGGCCAGATCCGGCTGAGCGAGGTGCCACGAGATGGACCCAAGGTTCAGAATCACGCCGCGCCCCAGCGTCTTCATACCCGGCAGTACCGCCTGCGCGCAGAAGAACTGGTGACGCAGATTCACTTCGATCCGGTTGTCCCAATAGGCCGGGGACACCATTCCAATCTGGTGGCGATCATCATTCGCAGCGTTGTTGATCAGGACCTCGATGGGGCCGGATTCCGCTTCGATGCCCGAGAACGTGGCATTGAGCGCATCGATATCGCGCAAATCGCAGTGACGGAAGACCGGCGCATGCGCGCAGCCGGCGAGCGACGCCGCCAGCGCTTCGGAATCCGCGCGGGAAATATCCAGAAACGTAACGCGCGCACCCTGCTGCGCAAAGCCGTCGACAATGGCGGCGCCAATGCCGCTGCCGCCGCCGGTAATCACAACGTTCTTGTTAACGAGGCTCGGATAAATTGCGTAAGACATGGGACGTTCCAAATTGCAGCAAAGAGATAAAGCTTGAGTGAGACTCAGCGGCGGCCGGAGCGAGAGATCACGTCCACCCAGACGGCCAACACGAGGATGCCGCCCTTGACGATCATCTGCCAGTACGCGTCGACGTCGAGCATGGACATGCCGTTGTCCAGACTGGCCATGACCAGCGCGCCGACCAGCGCGCCGTAGACCGTGCCCGCGCCGCCTCGCATCGACGTGCCACCGATAAAGCAGGCCGCAATGGCATCCAGCTCGCCCATGGTGCCGGCAGAGGGCGAGCCCGCAGCCAGGCGCGCCGTATTGACGATGCCGGCAAACGCGCACATCAAACCCATGAGCCCGAAGATGGCCAGCTTCACGCGATCGGTATTGATGCCCGACAGGCGCGTGGCCTCGAGATTCGAACCCACGGAGTAGATACGGCGCCCGAATACCGTCTGGCTGGCAATCCACGAAAAAATGCCCAGCAGCGCGAGCACGATCAGAACGGGTACCGGGATACCGCCATAGCTGTTGAGCGTGGCGACGAACGCGATGATGACCACGCCCGCGGCAACGAGCTTGGCAACGTCTTGCCAGAGCGGCGCGACATCAAGTTCATAGCGGCGGTGTTCCCGCCGCTGCCGGACCACCACGAAGATCAACAGGCAGAAGATCAGCACCGCCATCAGGTCACCCACCTGGCGCGGCAGGTAGCCCTGGCCGATCAGCACGAAGCCGTCCGACACCGGCGCAATCGTTGAGCCATGCGTCAGGCCGAGCAGGATGCCGCGATACGCGAGCATGCCGCCCAGGCCCACGATGAAGGACGGAACGCCCCGGTAAGTCGACCACCATCCGTTGAATAGGCCAATTGCCACGCCGAGCAGCAGCACCACAGGCACCGTGGCCGTGATCGGCCAACCCAGTACCTGATCGAAAATGGCTGCCACGCCGCCGAGCAAGCCCAGCAGCGAACCGACCGAGAGATCGATCTCCCCTGCGATGATGACGAAGACCATCCCACACGCCAGCATCCCCGTGATCGACATCTGGCGAAGCAGATTGGAGAGGTTGCGAGGCGTGGTAAACGCACCGTTGGTCAGCATCGAAAAAAACAACCAGATTGCGGCCACGGCGATCAGCAACGCCAGGATCTGGTAGCGTGCGAAGAGTTGCCTCACGCGCTGGCTTGCCTTAACCGTGCTGCGCGCGTGGTCCACCCCGCCGGCGGCTTGTGGGCTCGTTTGAGAAGTCATGCCTGGCCTACCTGATGGAAAGTTGAAGCGTGCCTGGGTGTGTGTCGCACTGGCTGAATGGCGGCGGTCAGAATGTGTTCCTGCGTCAGCCCGTCGTTCACAAAATCGCCACGCAGCTCGCCCTCGCCGATCACGAGCACGCGGTCCGAGATGCCAAGCACCTCCGGCAGCTCCGACGAGACGACGATGATGGCCATGCCGCGCTTGGCCAGGTCACCGATCAGCTTGTAGATCTCGTACTTGGCGCCGACGTCCACGCCGCGAGTCGGCTCGTCCAGGATCAGGACGCGCGGCTCGGTGAGCAACATGCGAGTGAGGACGGCCTTTTGCTGATTGCCGCCCGACAGGCTGGCAATTGGCAACATTGGATGCGCGGCACGCACCGCAAGCCGCCGCATTTCCTTGCGGATCGTGTCGAGCTCGGCCGCCCCGTCAATTCGCCCGAAGTTTGCGAAACGTTGGAGGATGGCGAGCGTGATGTTGTGCCCCACGCTCATCAGCGAGACGATGCCGTGGCGTTTGCGGTCTTCCGGCACCATCGCAATACCGGCGCGAATGGCGTCGAGCGGCGCGCGGATTTTCAACGGTTTTCCGTCCAGTACGAGGTCCACTTCACTGGCACCCGCATACGCGCCAAACACCGCCTGCATCAACTCGGTGCGCCCTGCGCCGACCAGCCCCGCCACGCCGAGAATTTCGCCACGCCGCACCGAGAACGACACGTCATCGACCCGCTTGCGCGCAGGGTTGTTCACGTCGTAGCACGTCACATTGCGCGCCTCGAACACCACCTCGCCAACGGGGTGTGGTTCGCGCGGGAACAGTTGCGTAATCTCGCGCCCGACCATCTGCGCGATGATGCGATCGGTGGACAGGTCGCCCATTGGTGCGGTCGACACATGGCGGCCATCACGGATGACGGTGACCGTGTCGCACACCGCCTCCACCTCGTCGAGCTTGTGCGAGATATAGACGCACGCAATGCCGCGCGCCTTCAGGTCGCGGACGATATCGAGCAGGATGTGCGTTTCAGTCGCTGTGAGCGATGACGATGGCTCATCCAGAATCAGCAGCTTGGCGCGCTTGTTGAGCGCTTTGGCGATTTCAATCAGTTGCTGATGGCCGCCGCCGTAGTGCATCACCGGCAGCGCGACGTTGATGCCTTGGATGTTCAGGTCACGCAGCAACTTGTCTGCGCCCTGGTACATGGCCGCGTAGTTCATACGACAGCCCGTCATGCGACCGCCCGGCAGCGTGATCTCGTTACCGAGATAGATGTTCTCGGCCACCGACAACTCCGGCACCAGCATCAGCTCCTGATGGATGATGACGATGCCCGCCCGCTCCGTATCACGGACACCGCCGGCATGGAGCGGCTGGCCTTCCCACAGGATTTCGCCGTCCCAGGTGCCGCTCGGGTAGACGCCGGAAAGCACCTTCATGAGCGTCGACTTTCCCGCGCCGTTCTCGCCGCACAGGCCAACACATTCGCCCGGCCTCACAACCAGGTTGATACCGTCGAGCGCCTTCACGCCGTCAAACGTCTTGACGATGCCGCGCATCTGCAGCAGAGGTTCAGACATGCTTCGTCCCTTAAGGTCAACCGTGGCCAGCGACGCAGCGTTGGTGCGCCGCCGGCACAAACTTCGCCTTATTGGCCGCCGATCTGAGCCTGCGTGTAGAAGCCGTCTTTCACCACCAGGTTGACGTTGTCCTTGGTGAGCTGGGTGGGTTGCAGCAAGACCGTGTCGACCTTCTTCTTGCCGTTGTCGTACTGCGCGTTGTATTTCGGCTTGTCGCCCTTTGCGAGCGCCACCGAAAGCTGTGCGGCTTCGCTGGCAATCAGCTTGAGCGGCTTGTAGACCGTCATCGTTTGCGTTCCGGCAAGCACGCGCTTGACGGCGGCAAGATCCGCATCCTGCCCCGACACCGGCACCTTCCCTGCCAGCTTCTGCGCAGCCAGCGCCTGGATCGCGCCACCCGCCGTTCCATCGTTGGACGCAACCACGGCATCGATCTTGTTGTTGTTGGCCGTCAGCGCGTTTTCGACGATACCCAGCGCCGCCGACGCGCTCCACTCCGGCACCCATTGCGAACCGACGACCTTGATGTCACCGCGGTCGATGGCCGGCTGCAGCACCTTCAGCTGGCCCTGACGCAGCATCTTCGCGTTGTTGTCGGTGGGTGCGCCGCCCAGCAGGAAGTAGTTGCCCTTGGGGCGCACGTTGTAGACGCCCTGGGCTTGCAGCTCGCCCACCTTCTCGTTGTCGAACGAGATGTAGGCGTCGACGTCGGCATCGAGAATCAGGCGGTCATACGACACCACCTTGATGCCAGCCTTCTTGGCTTCCGCCACCACATTGGTCAGCGCCTTGGAGTTGAACGGCACGATGACGATCACGTCGACGCCGCGCGAGATCAGGTTCTCGATCTGCGAGATCTGGCGTTGCTCGCTGGCATCCGCCGATTGCACCGACACCTTTGCTCCGAGCTTTTCCGCTGCGGCGACAAAGTAATCACGATCGCGCGACCAGCGCTCCACACGCAGGTCGTCAATACAGAAGCCAATTTCCGGATGCACCTTGCTCGCGTGCGCCAACGGCGCCGCCATCGACAGGCTGGCGAGCACTGCACCGCAAAACGCGGCCCTCAGAACACAACGGCGTTGGTTCGATTTCATGTCTCACTCCATCTTCTTGTGTTGGTGGATATACCTAGGCCGACGGAGCGCATGCGGCGCCGCAACATTGATCTTGCCCGGCTCGACGGCAGTCGCATGGTGCATGCGCCCGCCAAGCACCGGCAATTACGAAATTGCCCAACCGCCCTAACATTTCTTGCCACCCGGCGTCGATCGTCTGACAGCGCCGCATGTAGCCCATAGAATGTGCACGCGAGCGGCACGCCCCTGCGCTGCAGCCGTCTGGCAAAACCCACTGCCACTGCGAGCGGCCTGAGCCACCATGCACCGTCAACCGTCCGAGCCATCCCAGCACACGCAGATTTATCGTATTGCGCTGCTGTTCAATGCCAACAAGGTGTATGACCGCGAAATCATCGCGGGCATTGGCGACTACATGCGCTCCACCCGCGTGACGTGGGACTTGTTTCTGGAAGAGGATTTCCGCTGCCGGCTGCCCGGCATCGAGCGCTTTGATGGCGACGGCATCATCGCGGATTTCGACGACCCCGCAGTCGCCGAAGCGCTGCGCGGTTGTCCGCTGCCAGTGGTGGCCGTCGGCTCGTCGTATGAAGACGCAGCGCACTACCCGGCAAAGGAGCCCTATGTCGCGACGGACAACGGCAAGCTGGTCGCGCTGGCCTACCGGCACCTGATCGAGGCGGGGCTGCAACACTTTGCGTTGTACAGCCTGCCCCAGGCCCCGGAAAACCGCTGGGCGCAGCAGCGCGAGCTGGCCTTTACTCGCTTGCGCCGGCAGGACAATCCGGCCGTCGAGATCGAGCGCGAGATTTACCGCGGCCTCTCCACCAGCGCGCCCACCTGGCATCAGGCGATCAGCCAGTTGATCGAATGGCTGCGCGGCTTGCCCAAACCCATCGGCATCATCGCCGTGACTGACGCGCGAGCGCGGCACCTGCTGCAGGCTTGCGTGTCGGCGGGCTTCGCTGTGCCGGAGGAAATCGCCATCATCGGCATCGACAATGATCCGCTCACCCGCACGCTGAGCCGTATCCCGTTGTCATCGGTTATCCAAGGCACTGCCGAGATGGGGCGCACCGCCGCACATCTACTGCACCAGATGCTGGGCGGCGCCCGCCTGGCCGGCCGGCAGATTCTCGTGCCGCCGGTTGGCATCAACGTGCTGGCGTCGTCCAGACACCAGCCGCTTGCCAGCCCGTATGTCATGCGCGCGCGGCACTTCATTCGGCAATATGCCTGCCAGGGGATCAAGACCGAGCAAGTCGCGGATTACGTCGGTATCTCGCGCTCTTCGCTCGAAGACCATTTTCGTCGTGAACTACATTGCACCGTGCATCAGGAAATCCTTCGCCATAAGCTCGACGCCGCCAGGCACATGCTGGCCAGCCGTGATGTCGCAACCGCCGAGGTGGCGGTGCGCTGCGGCTTTACTTCACCGCAATACATGCACGCCGTATTCCGTCGTGAGCTCGATTGCACGCCGCGCGAATATCAGGAACGCGCCATTGCGGAGGGGCAATCATGAGCATCGCGCCAGCGCTCTCCATACAAGCGCCGCTGGACGGCGCCATCTCGTCAACAACATGGGGACACTTGCCCGGCGGCGAGCCGGTGAGGCTGTTTACGCTGCGCAATGGCCTGGGCATGCGCGTTTCGATCAGCGACCTTGGGGCGACGCTCGTCTCATGGCAGGCGCCCGATCGTGGCGGACGCCTGGGCGAGATTCTTCTCAACCACGCGTCGCCCGCCGCTTACCTTGAATCGGCGGGTTACCTGGGCGGCCTGATCGGGCGCTGGGCCAACCGGATTGCCGGCGCGCGCTTTACGCTCGAGGGCATCGACTACACACTCGACCGCAATGAGGGCGGCAACCTGCTTCATGGGGGCGCGAGCGGATTTCATCGCGCGCTATGGGACGCTGACGACCAAGACGGCGCACTGATCATGCGGCTCACGTCCCCCGAGGGCGATGCCGGATTCCCGGGCAATATCGCCGTCCAGGTTCGTTACGCGCTTGATGACGATGGCACGCTCTCGATCGATTACGAAGCGCGGTCCGATGCGCCCACGCCGATCAACCTGACGAGCCACGGCTACTTCAACCTCAGCGGAAAGCCGGGCACCGACATCAAAGGCCACATCCTGTCGATTGATGCCGACGCCTATTTGGAAGTCGATGCAAAGCTGATTCCGACGCGGGCTTCCAGCGTCGCGGGCACGGCATTCGATTTTCGTCAGGGGGCGCCAATCGGGGTACGGCTGGACTGGCCCCACACCCAACTCGCGCAAGCGGGCGGGTTCGACCACTGCTTCATGCTGCGCGAGACGGCGTTGGGTGATGGCCCGCATGTGCGCGCGGTCGCGCGGCTGTATGACCCCGGCAGCGGTCGTGAACTGACGGTGCTCACGGACCAGCGCGGGCTCCAGTTTTACTCGGGCCAAAAGCTCTCAGAAACACACGCGCCACGCAGTGGCTTATGTCTGGAAGCAAGCGCGTATCCGAACCAAGTCAACATGGCCGATGCGGAAATGGTCATGCTCCGGCCTGGCGCAGTCTATCGGCAGCGCACCCAATATCGCGTCTCGGTTGCCGGCGAGACATGAGGCCGGCGACCTGATCCTCAATGCGCGGCGGCAGCCGCACCGTGCATCACCTCGTGCTCGCCGCGAATGCCGTTGAACCATGCATTGAGCAGCACCGCCACCAGCGTGCCCATCACGATGCCGCTGTGGGTGATCGGGCGCATCCAGTCCGGAAAGTGATGGAAGAAGGCCGGCGCCAAGGTGGGCATCATGCCGAAGCCCACCGACACCGCGATGATCAGCAGGTTATGACGCTGCTGCTGGAAATCCACCATACCCAGCATGCGAATGCCTGCTGCGGCCACCATGCCGAACATCACGATGCCCGCGCCGCCCAGCACGTACTGCGGCACAGAGGCCACCACGTACGACAGTTTCGGGAACAATCCCAGCACGATCAGCAGTACACCACCCGCCGCCGCCACATAACGCGAGCGCACGCCCGTGATCGACACCAGCCCGATGTTCTGCGAGAACGACGTATGCGGAAACGTGTTGAACACGCCAGCCACCACCGTCGCCAGGCCATCGGCACGCAGACCGTTGGTCAGCTCGTTGCGCGAGATGGGCTTGCCCACCACGTGCGACAGTGCGAGGAACATGCCGGTGGATTCCACCAGCGTGATCACCATCACGATGCACATCGAAATGATGGCCGACAGCTCAAACTTGGGCGCGCCAAAGTAGAACGGCGTGACCAGCGTCATCAACGGCGCGGCGCTTGCATCGGCCAGTGACAGCTTGCCGAAGGCGGCCGCGACCAGCGTGCCCGCCACGATGCCCAGCAGCACGGCGATGTTGCACAGCAGGGCATTACCGAACTTGGTCAGCAGCAGGATCGTCACCAGCACCAGCGCGGCGATGGCCAAACCGAACGGATCGCCAAACGCAGGGTTGGGCACCATGTGCTTCACCCCGTCCACCACCTGCGGAATCATCTGTTGGCCACCGGCCGCCCAGTTGATGCCCACACTCAGCAGCGAAAAACCGATCAGCATGATGACCGTGCCCGTCACCACGCGCGGAAACAGGCCGAGCAGCCGGCCCATCAGCGGTGCGATGGCAATGCCGAACACGCCCGAAACGATGGACGCCCCGAAGATGCCTGGCAGCCCCATGCCGGGCTCGATACCGATGGCGATCATTGGTGCCACGGCGGCAAAGGTCACACCCATCATCACCGGCAGCCGAATCCCGAAGATCAGGAAGCCGAGCGACTGGATCAGCGTGCCGATGCCAGCCGCAAACAGGTCGCAATTGACGAGATACGAGAGGTCGCCCTTCGACAGGCCGAGCGCATTGCCGACAATCAGCGGCACGGCGATCGCGCCTGCGTACATCACCAACAGGTGTTGCAAACCCAGTGCGAACAAACGTGGCAGCGGCAAGAACGCGTTGACGGGGTCAACGGCGGGATCCACGTTTATCGACGAAGAAGGCGAGGGAAATCCTGGGGATTGGCGCATTGTCTTGTCTCCTGGGGCCGCCCCCGTGTCAGTGCCGGGGGCGTGCTTGGGGCGGCAGAAGAGGCCACCCCCATCTGCCCGCATTCATGCGGCGTGGCGCCGCGTAATGTGCCGGAATCTTGGAGCGCCCCTGTTTTTCTGTCAACAATTCAGATCGTTTTTTGTGTACATATTCTGCGTTCAGGAATGCACGTGCGCTTCAAACATTGCCACCCCTTGATAGAGCGCCCCAGAACCGAATCGCAATCGATACAGGATGACGCACCGCAGTGCGCCGTTCTCCGTCACCACGGGCGTCAGGTCGTAGGTGCTGCTCCCAAACGGGCTGCCGCCGCGGCATGTGGTGCCGATGTCGGGCTGATAATTCCGAATCGGCAGGTTGGCGCACTCGCCGTTGGCCTGGATTACAAGATTGCCGATCAGGCGCAGGGTCCCGTCCTGCCAGATCATGTCCAGCGTGCCGTCCACCCTGCCCGCCGGCCCGCTTCCGCCGACGACGGTCGGGGTGGTGAACACGCCCCGGCATCCGAGTGCGGTCTGCTGCTGCAGCGGCGTGTCTGCCTGTTCGACGATGGCGTAGTGGCATGCTCCGGCGTCGCCGCCGAGGGCGGTCGTGCAGCGGCCAATGCGCATCAGGCCGCGCATCCAGCGTCCGTGCAGATAGCCGCGTTGGCGATGCACATCAGCCAGCTCGGCCGTCTCGCCCGTCAGACGATAGTCGTTGATGCCGACGATCGCGCCTGAGGGCAATTGCGCCAGCCATGCCGCGCTGCCGCTGATTTGTCGTGTGGAATCGCCCAGGAGGAAGCGCGGAGATGCGCGGTGGCGGGCAAGCGATGAGGGAGTCGAAAGGCGGGAAAACGTGGCAAACCGGGCATCTGCGAGTACAACTGTCAGGTGTTCAGAGCCCGGTTCCTGACTGCCTGTCAAGTGGCTGGTGGCCCCCTTTTTTGATGCACGTCGCGCGCGTCCGTGTCATCGGTCTGACCGGCCAGGTGAGGATGTGAATGCATGATGGCGCTATGAGGACGGTATGAGGTTGGTTTGGCTGCGGCGGCTCCCTTGGGGTGGGAATGGGCCGGACTAGGCTGCGCAGCACGCCTCGGCGAGGCCGTTTCAGCCTAGGCAGCGTCTCACCCGTTGTTCAGAACCCAACACAAGTTGATATTTCACCAGCATGGCGCCGCCAACGCGTACCTGCGTGCGATGCGAGAAAGCGGCTTCTACCAGGCAACGTCAGTAAGGCTTGTCATAGCCGCCACCTTGATGACGGTCGACGATCCCCGTCGCGGTCACGACGGAAATACTGAGATTGCGATTGGTCAACCGGCGATCCCCATAGTTGATTCTGTTGAAGGCCCAGACATAGATCTGGCATTGCCGCTTGTCATCGCGCTTTCCCGTCGATCCGGCAAGGCCGATCGTGCAATCGTGGGGCTGGGCAACGGGCTTGCCGGGACCGAGCTTGGTCGTCAGATCGTTCAGCGTCGTCTTGCCGTCGATGGCCAAGCCATCCAGGGCCGCAACGCTGTAGCGCTCGAGCTGAATGGTGCCCGTGACGTCGTCGGCAGGCGCCAGCACGGCGCAACCGTGCAACAAGACCAGCACCGCAATGAGTCCGGCGAATTTGCCTCGTGCTTTCATCGTTTTTCCCCCAAGATGGAAACAGCATGCGGTTGCTATCGGGCGAATCGGTCCCGACCGGTCAGGCCTTGGCACCGCATGTGTGGATAAGGCTGTTTCTGATACCCGATAGGCCATGTACCAGGCACGCGAAAGCACCTGGCACATGGCGACCGGTCAGGGCTTCGTGATCGAAACCGTCAGGAACGGATTGCTGGGGTTGGCACTGATGGC
>Ga0070659_100001354_pt1 | contig 17640 bp, 15 predicted proteins | sample KBSC23metaG_FD_64666 | JGI IMG/M metagenome (GOLD analysis project Ga0070659, IMG submission 64666) | Corn rhizosphere microbial communities from Kellogg Biological Station, Michigan, USA - KBS C2-3 metaG | ecosystem: Host-associated > Plants > Roots > Rhizosphere > Soil ... | reverse complement strand
AGGCCCAGGGTGGCGACCACGATGCCCACTTCGCCGCGCGGCACCATGCCGAAGCCGATGATGGTGGCGCTGCGCCGGCCCAGGCTGATCGAGCCCAGCCAGCCGCCGATGAACTTGGAGACGATCGCGATCGCGGTGACCACGGCGAGCATCCGCAGGGCCTCTGCGCTGGCCAGTTCGTGCAGGTCGACCTTGCTGCCGGTGACCACGAAGAAAAACGGTGTGAGCAGGGCCAGCAAAGGCCGGGTCTGCTTTTCCAGGGCGTGCTGCTGGCGGGTTTCGGAGGCGATCATGCCGGCCAGGAACGCGCCGATGATCGCGGCCAGGCCGAACAGGGTGGATAGCCAGGCCAGACCCAGGCACAGCGCCAGCACGATCATCAGCGGCGAATGCGGGCCCAGCGGCTTGTCCAGCCAGGTGGAGTTCCAGCGCATCACCCGCGCGCCGCCCCAGCCGATCACCGCGATGAAGCCGACCGCACCGGCCAGCACGGCCAGCACGCCCGAGGCGTTGACGCTGCCGCCGCCCTGCAGCGAGACCACGATGCCGAGCAGCAGCATGGCCAGGACATCGTCGATCACCGCGGCGCCCAGGATCACCTTGCTCTCGATCCGCTGCAGCGCGTTCAGCTCCTGCAGCACGCGCGCGGTGATGCCGGCCGAGGTGGCCACGAACGCCGCCGCCACGAACAGCGAGCGATCCCAGTCGAAGCCGCTGCCGTGGGCCCATACGCTGCCCATGCCGAATGGCACCAGCACGCCGACCACGCCGACCACGAAGGCCACCTTGCCGACCTTCTTCAAGTCTTCCAGCCGCGTTTCCAGGCCCACCGCGAACAGCAGCAGGATCACGCCGACCTCGGCCAGCACGTCGAGCGGGGTGCCGGTGGCGATCTGTTCCGGCGTGATCCAGCCCAGCAGCGAGGGGCCGATCGCGCAGCCGGCGGCGATCTCGCCGACCACGCCGGGCAGCTTCAGCCGCTGCGCGATTTCGCCGCCGATCTGGGCGGCGACGAACACGGCGAACAGGATGAACAGGATGTCGCTGGCGTGGTGCATGCAGTGCGTGCTCAAGCTTTCGGCAAGAGCTGCATGCTACATGCAGCCTCCCGCCTCAGGCCGCGCGGTAGCGGCGGTTCAACCTGCCGGCGCGCCGGTACCTGGCAGCGGGCGGTCGTGCCGCAGCCGGCCGAACACGCGGCTTGCCGTCGCCGTGATCAGCGCCAGCAGCAGCACCGTCCAGCGGAACGCCACCACATAATCCGCGCTGGCGTGTCCCTGCAGCAGCGCCTGCATCAACAGCGTGGAAAGCGCGATGCCGAAGCTCATCGCGAGGTACTGCACGGTCGAGGCCATCGACGACGCCATCGACGCGTGGCGGATGTCCAGGTCGTGATAGATCAGCGTGTTCATCGCGGTGTATTGCAGCCCGGCGAAGCCGCCGTAGCTGAACGTCAGCGCGGCGATCGCCCACACCGGCGTGGCCGGGCCGAGCAGGGCGAACGTCGCCAGCAGCATCGCCACGATGATGGTGTTGCCCAGCAACAGGCGGCGGTAGCCGAAGTGCACCAGCACCCGGTTGATCGCCCATTTCGCGCAGATCGAGCCCAGCGCCTGCGGCACCATCATCAAGCCGGCCATCAGCGGCGACCAGCCGCAGCCCACCTGCAGAAACAGCACCAGCAGCAGAAACATGCCGGAGATGCCCAGCCGGGTGAACAGGCCGCCGGCCAGCGCCACCGACACGCTGCGCACTTTCAGCAGGGCCAGGTCGGCCACCGGAAACGTGATGCGCCGGCTGTGCCACACGTAGACCGCGCCAAGCAGCAGCGCGGCCGCAGCGCACTGGCCGATGCGCGGCCACGGCACCGGCGTGTCGCCGGCCAGCTCCGAAGCGGTCAACAGCAGCGCCGAGGCGGCGGCGAACAGCACGAAGCCGAGCAGGTCGAAACGGTTGGCGTGCGCCAGGCGATAGTCCGGCATGTCGCGGCGGTTCATCCACACCCCGGCGATCGCCACCGGCACGTTGATCAGGAAGATCAGCCGCCACGAAGTGAACTCCACCAGCGCACCGCCAAGCAGCGGGCCGAGCACCGAGCCGAGCAGGCCGAACGTGGCTACCGTGCTCATCGCCCGCACGAACTCCCGCTTGTCGATGCTGCGCACCAGCACGTAGCGCCCCACCGGCATCAGCGAGGCGCCGCCCACGCCCTGCAGCACGCGCGCGGCGACCAGTTGGGGCAGGGTCTGGGCCAGCCCGCAGAGCAGCGAACCCAGTCCGAACACCACGATGGCGGCGCCGAACACCCGCCGGGTGCCGAGCCGGTCGCACAGCCAGGGGCTGGCCGGTATCAGGATCGCCAGGGTCAGCACGTAGCTGGTCAGCGCGGTGCGCATGCCCAGCGGCGTCACGTTCAGCGCCACGGCCATCACCGGCACCGCGGTGTTGACCACGGTGGAATCCAGCGCCTGCATGAAGAACGCCGCCGCGACCAGCCACAGGAGACCGCGAAAGCGCTCGCGCGTGGATGGCTCGGGCAAGTCAGATGAAACCGTTGCTGGAAGGGCAGCAGCGGTGGCAGCGGCGGCATCCGCGGCGGCTGGTGGTACCATAGGCGGGCATGATAGCTGTTGTGACAGCTTGCAATTGGCGCGTGTTTTTTGCAAAGTCACATTTGCTTCACCTGCCGCCCGGGATCGACCGGGCGCTGCAGCGAATAACCGACCTCACGCGCCGGGACACTTACGTTCTGGCGCGTGTTTTTGTGCGGCTGGAGCCGCGGGAATCAGGAAACGCCATGAGCAAGTCAGTCATCACCGTGTCGCGCATCGACGTGGAGCGTATCGAAGCCCTGTTGGAGCGGCTGCCGGCCGCCGAGGCGGCCAGGCTGCAGGCGCTGCGCGCCGAACTCGATCGCGCCGACGTGGTCGAGCCGGCGGAGATGCCGCCGCACATCGTGACGATGAATTCCACCGTGACCTTCGAGGACGAGGAAAACGGCGAGCGGCTGACCCTGACCCTGGTTTACCCGAGCGGCGCCGGTGCGGCCGGCACCGTGTCGATCCTGGCGCCGGTGGGCAGCGCGCTGCTGGGGTTGGCGCGTGGCCAGCAGATCGACTGGCCGATGCCGGACGGGCGCAAGCGCCGCCTGAAGGTGCTGGAGATCGCCTACCAACCCGAAGCCGCCGGGCACCTGCATCGCTGAGCGGTTCTTGCACGACGGCAGCACGGCCGGCTCGCTAAACTGCGGGAACAAGGAGACCCGCATGGCTGCACCCACTGTCCCCGCTGAAACCCGGGCCCGCGCCGCCGCGCTGCGGGCGCGGATCGAACAGGCCAATTACCGCTACCACGTGCTCGACGACCCGGACATCCCCGACGCCGAGTACGACCACCTGATGCGTGAGCTGGAGGCGCTGGAGGCCGAATATCCCGTACTGGCCGCGGACGATTCGCCGACCCGCAAGGTCGGCGCGCGGGCGCATGGCGGCTTCGCCGAGGTACGCCACGCCATGCCGATGCTGTCGCTGGGCAATGCGTTCGAGCAGGACGGCGAGTCGGCGCGCGAGCGTTTTCGCGAAGTGGCCGAGTTCGAGCGCCGCATCGAGCAGACCCTGGATCGGCGCGAGCCGGTCTTTTCGGTGGAACCCAAGCTGGACGGTCTGGCGATCAGCCTGCGCTACGAGCACGGCGCGTTCGTCCAGGGCGCCACCCGCGGCGACGGCGAAACCGGCGAGGACGTCACGGCGAACTTGCGTACGGTGCGAGCGATCCCCTTGAAGCTGCGCGGCAAGGGCTGGCCCGAGATCCTCGAAGTGCGCGGCGAAGTCATCATGCTGCACAAGGATTTCGAGGTCTACAACGAACGCGCCCGCAAGCATGGTGAAAAACCGCTGGCCAACCCCCGCAACGGGGCGGCCGGCTCCCTGCGGCAGCTCGACCCGGCAATCACCGCGGCGCGCCGGCTGAGTTTCTTCGCCTACGCGATCGGCGTGGTCGAGGGCGGCGAACTGCCGCCCACCCATTCGGCCACGCTGCGGCAGCTGCGCGAGTGGGGCTTCCCGGTGTCGCCCGAGGTGGATATCGCACGCGGCTTCGACGGCCTGATCGCCTACTTCCAGCGCATTGGCGCCAAGCGCGACAGCCTGCCGTACGACATCGATGGCGTGGTCTACAAGCTCGACGACTACGCCGGCCAGCGCGAGATGGGCTTCGTCTCGCGTGCCCCGCGCTGGGCGATCGCGCACAAGTTCCCGGCGCAGGAGCAGGCCACCCGGCTGCTCGACATCGAGGTGCAGATCGGCCGCACCGGCGCTGCCACGCCGCGCGCGCGGATGGAGCCGGTGCAGGTGGGCGGGGTGACGGTGACCTATGCCACGCTGCACAACGCCGACCAGGTCGCACGGCTGGACGCGCGCATCGGCGACACCGTGATCGTGCGCCGCGCCGGCGACGTGATTCCGGAAGTGGTGCGGGTGGTCGAGGATCTGCGCCCCGAAGGCACCGTGCCGTGGCAGATGCCCGCCCGTTGCCCGATCTGCGATTCCGCACTGATCCGTGAAGAGGGCGCCGCTGCCTGGCGTTGCTCCGGCGGGCTGATCTGCGCGGCGCAGCGCAAGGAGGCGCTGATCCACTTCGCCTCGCGCCGCGCCATGGATATCGAGGGGCTGGGCGAGCGCTTCGCCGAGGCGCTGGTCGAGTTCGACATGGTGCAGACGCCGGCCGACCTGTATCGACTCACGGTCGACGACTTCGTCGACATGAAGCGGCGCGCCGACGAGCGGGATGGAACGACGCCGGAGACCGTGAAGGCCGGCAAGATCGCGACACGCTGGGCGGAGAACCTGGTGGCCGGCATCGAGGCCAGCAAGCGCACCACCCTGGCGCGCTTCCTGTTCGCCCTGGGCATCATGCACATCGGCGAAAGCACGGCCAAGACACTGGCCGCCTGGCTGGGCCGGCTCGAGTTGGTGCGCAGCATGCCCGCCGCCGTGCTGCGCGTGCTGCCGGACATCGGCGGCGAGGTAGCCACCTCGATTGCCGGTTTCTTCGCTCAGGCCGGCAACCAGCAGGCCGTCGACGCGCTGCTCGCCGCCGGCATCACGTTCAGCGACGAGGGCGCGCCATCGCCGCTGCTGCGCGAGCGCCTGGATCTCGGCGTGCTGCTGGGCATGGTGCACATCCACAAGCTGGGCCCGAAGAGCTGTCGCCTGCTGGCGCAGCACTTTCCCACGCTCGACCAGTTGCTGGCCGGCGGCTCGGCGCACTGGATCACCGCCGGCGTGCCGCAGGCGGCGGCGAGCAGCCTGGCCAGCCATCTCGCCGACCCGACCGCGCTGGCCGAACTGCGTGGGGCCGAGGCGGCCGTGCAGCATCTGCTGGAAGCGATTCCGCAGGCGGCCGCGGCGACCACGGCGCCGCTGCAAGGGCAGACCTTCGTGCTCACCGGCACGCTGGCCTCGCTCAGCCGCGATCAGGCGAAGGATCGGCTGGAAGCGCTCGGCGCCAAGGTGTCCGGCTCGGTGTCGAAGAAGACCACCGCGGTGATTGCCGGCGAGGCCACCGGCTCCAAGCTGGACAAGGCGCGGGAGCTCGGCGTGCCGGTGTGGAACGAGGCGCAACTGCTGGCGCTGTTCGACGAACACGAGGCAGCTTGATGGGCCTTGCCGTGCAAGAAGCCTTGCAGTTGCGCGCGCGGCTGTACGCGCTGGTGCGGGTTTTTTTTGCCGAACGCCAAGTGCTGGAAGTGGAAACCCCGATCCTGTCCGCCGCCGGCAATACCGAACCGAACATCGAGAGCTTCAGCACCCGCTTCAGCGGCCACGTGGACGCCGGCGCACGCGAGCGCTGGCTGCGCACTTCGCCCGAATACCCGCTGAAGCGCCTGCTCGCCGCCGGCATCGGCGACTGCTACGAACTGGGGCGGGTGTTTCGCAATGGCGAAGCGGGCGGACGGCACAATCCCGAGTTCACCATGCTGGAGTGGTATCGAGTCGGCTGGGATCATCGGCAGCTGATGCGCGAGACCATCGAGCTGGTGCAGGCGGCGCTGGCGATGGCCGGGCGCCGTGCCGAGGTGGTGATCGCCGGCTACCGGCAACTGTTCCTCGACGCGCTGGGCGTGGATCCCTTGCTGGCCCCGATCGACGAACTGCGTGCGCCGCTGACCGGGTTCGGCATCGATCCGGACGGCCTCGTTCGCGACGACTGGCTCGATCTGCTGATTACGCATCGGCTGCAGCCGGGCTTTCCGCGCGAACGCATTACCGTGATCCACGACTACCCGGCGACCCAGTGCGCGCTGGCCAGGATCCGCCCGGGCCAGCCTCCCGTGGCCGAGCGCTTCGAGCTGTACCTGGGGCCGCACGAGCTGGCCAACGGTTATCACGAACTCAACGACGCGATCGAGCAGCGCGCGCGCTTCGAGCGAGACAACGCGGTGCGCCGCCGGCGCGGGCAGCGCGAGATTCCGCTGGACGAAAACCTGCTGGGCGTACTCGACGCGCTGCCCGATTGCGCCGGCGTGGCGCTGGGCGTGGAGCGCCTGCTGATGTGCCTGGCCGACACCGACGCAATCGCCGAGGTGCTGGCCTATCCGTTCGCCGAGGCTTGAGGCCTGGCGCGCGACCCGGCGGATCGCGCGCCGATCATCAGGCGCGGCTCAGGCCGAATCACCCTTGATGTCCGGCAGCGCCGGCTGCTCGCTCCACAGGTAGCGGTAGATCAGGCCGCCGATGATGCCGCCGATGATCGGCATGACCCAGAAGAACCACAACTGGTGTATCGCCCAGCCGCCCTGGAACAACGCCACGCCAGTCGAGCGCGCCGGGTTCACCGAGGTATTGGTGACCGGGATGCTGACCAGGTGGATCAGGGTCAGCGCCAGGCCGATCGCGATACCGGCGAAACCCACCGGCGCGCTCTTGTGGGTGGCGCCCATGATGATGAAGATGAAGAAGCCGGTCATCACCAGCTCGCACAGCGCCGCGGCACCCATCGAGTAACCGCCCGGCGAATGCGCGCCGTAGCCGTTGGAGGCGAAGCCGCTGGCCGCGGCGTCGAAGCCGGGCTTGCCCGAGGCGATCAGGTACAGCACCAGGCCCGCGACGAGGCCACCGATCACCTGCGCGACGATGTAGGGGATCACTTCCTTGAGCGGGAACCTACCGCCGGCGGCCAGGCCGCAGGTCACCGCCGGGTTGATGTGGCAGCCGGAAATGTGGCCGATCGCGTAGCACATGGTGAGCAAGGTCAGGCCGAATGCCAGCGCCACGCCGGCAAAGCCGATGCCCAGTTGCGGAAATCCCGCGGCCAGTACGGCGCTGCCGCAACCGCCGAGAACCAGCCAGAACGTGCCGAAGAATTCGGCGGTCATGCGTTTGCCCATGCTCATGGAAACTCTCCTTGCAACCAGGTGAAGGGAAGGATCGGTGCGACGGAATGCGCGAGACAATGGTGCCGACGCGCCGGCCGGAAGCGCCTGCGCGGCGACAGTCTAGACCAACGAAAGGGTGCGCCACGGCGTCGTCCGGAGATACTTGCCCGCGCCGTACATGGGCGTCCTGACGCGACGCACATCGTTCGGTTGCGCTCCCGGCAAGGATCGCTGATAAGGTGGCGCGCCTGCCCGCGAGAGCCGATTCAAGCGATGGAAATGCTGCAGCGCGACAACATGCCAAGAACCGGTCGCCTGGGCCGCCACGAGGCGAAGACGCTCGCGCTGTCCGCGCTGGGCGGTGCGCTGGAGTTCTACGACTTCGTGGTGTTCGTGTTCTTCGCGATCCCGCTGGGCCACCTGTTCTTTCCGGCGACCACGGCGCCCTGGCTCGCGCAATTGCAGGTGTTCGGGATTTTCGCGGCGGGCTACCTGGCGCGGCCGCTGGGCGGCATCGTGATGGCGCATTACGGCGATACGCTGGGGCGCAAGAAGATGTTCCTGCTCAGCGTGTTCCTGATGGCGCTGCCGACGCTGTGCATCGGCCTGCTGCCGACGTATGCGCAGATCGGCATGCTCGCGCCGTGGCTGTTGCTGCTGCTGCGCGTGGTGCAGGGGATCGCCGTGGGCGGCGAGGTGCCCGGCGCGTGGGTGTTCGTGGCCGAGCACGTGCCGCCGGGGCGGATCGGCTTTGCCTGCGCCAGCCTCACCTCGGGGCTTACCGTCGGCATCCTGATCGGCTCGCTGGTGGCCGCGGCGATCCATCGCGGGATGACGCCGGCGCAGGTGCTGGATTACGGCTGGAGATTGCCGTTCCTGATCGGCGGCGTGTTCGGTTTCTTCGCGGTGTGGCTGCGCCGCTGGCTCAGCGAGACGCCGGTGTTCGAGGCCATGCATACCCGCAACGAACTGGCCCGCGGACTGCCGCTGCGCGAAGTGTTTGCGCGCCATCTGCCGAGTGTGCTGCTGTCGATGCTGGTGACCTGGATGCTGACGGCCGCGATCGTGGTGCTGATCCTGATGACGCCGTCGCTGGTGCAGTCGGTGTTCCACATCGCGGCGGAACGCGCCTTTCTGGGCAGCAACGTCGCCTCGTTCGCGCTGGCCGTGGGCTGCCTGTTCTATGGCTGGCTGGCGGATCGACTCGGCCACGCGCGCGCCTTGCTGCTGGGTGCCTGCGGCCTGCTGCTGACCGGCTACGCGCTGTACCTCGACCTGCAGGCGGGCGGCACCCGTTTTGTCGCGCTGTATGCGCTCGCCGGCTTCGCCACCGGCGTCACCGGTGTGGTGCCGGCGCTGATGGTGGCGGCTTTTCCGCCCGCGGTGCGGTTTTCCGGCCTGTCGTTTTCCTACAACGTGGCCTACGCGGTGTTCGGCGGGCTGACCCCGCCCCTGATCGGCCTGCTGGTGCAGCGCATGGGCACGCTGGCGCCGGCGCACTACGTGGCGTTCACCGCCGTGATCGGCATGGCCGTGGCATGTGCGCTGCTTCGTCGTCCGCATGGCTAGAAGGCCGCCGGCGGACGATGCATTCCCGAATCCCGAATCCCGAATCCCGGTCAGGACGCCCTTCGCGCTAGAACTCCAGCTCCTGCGCCGCGCACAGGTAGTCGACCAGCGGGGCGACGCGCCGGAACGTGGCCACCGTCCAGGGCAGCAGTTCGGTCGAGCAGGCCAGTGCCTCGTCGAAGCCGGCGGAGGCGATGAAGTCCTTGCGCCTCAGATCCTCGATCAGCTCGTGCGCGGCGTCGTAGCCGCGCGGCGGACGCACCAGCGATTCGCCGCCGAGCTGCAGGTGGTCGCGGAACGCCTTGCTCCGGGTGGCACGTTTCCATGCCGCGGGGTTGTCGACCAGGAATTCGCGGATGTGTTTCAACGCGTCCGGTTCCGGATGCCACATGCCGCCGCCCGCGAAGCAGTCTCCGGGCTCGATGTGCAGGTAGAAGCCGGGCGCCTGGATCTCGTGGCGGCGCGCATGGGTGAAGCGCGCGCCCTGCCACGGCTTGTACGGCAGCTTGTTGTTGGAATAGCGGGTGTCGCGATAAATGCGATAGAGCGAGCCGCCGTTGCGGCGCGGGTCGGCGCGATAGTGCGGGCTGATCTTCGCCAGCGGCGCCTGCATATCGGCGATCAGTTGCAGGAACGGCTCGCGCACGTGGCGCTCGTAGTCGCCCTTGTGCGCGTGGAACCATTCGCGGTTGTTGTTGCGCCCGAGTGCGCGCAGGAAACGGAAGGTGGCGATGGTGAAATAGCTCTGGGGCATGGCGGTTCGTCAACAGGGGCTCGGTAGGGCGGGGCAGTGCCCGCCGGATTTTTGGCGTGCCGCGGAGGCGGGCGGTGCCGCCCTATGTGACGGGATTATCGTCGATGCTGGCGGCGAGTTGTTCGCCCCAGGCCTGCAACTGGTCGAGCAGGACCAGTTTGTCGCGTGCCTGCGGGTCGCTGCGCAGTTCGCCGATGCGGGCGAAGTAGTCGTCGAGGGTGAGCCCGGTCAGCGGCGTGTGCCGGGTCAGGCGGGCCTGGCGGAACGCATCCCAGCGGGCCTGCTCGTCGGCGCTCAGCGTGTCGGGCCAGTTGCGTGCGCGATAGCGAAACAGCAATTCCGGGTAACGCGGATCGCGGAACGGGAACGCGCGCGTGCCCAGCTCCTGCGGCGGCGTGGCGCGCACCTGGTTCAGCAGGCGCTTGTCGGCATCGGGCAGGAAGCCGTCGTAGAGCGCGAGTTCGGGATCCTCCGGCGGGGGAAACGCAGCGGCACGCTGGAACACCCGCCGGAGTTTCTCGGCGAGCCCGTCGACGGCGCGCAAGGTATTGCGGTGGGCCCGGCAGCGCGGCAGGTCGAGTTGCAGGCGCTGCAGATCCACGCCCTGCAGCACCGACAGCGGCGCCAGCGCCGGCGCGCGATTGGCGCGCACGGTACGCAGGGGGATGCGCTCGATGCCCTCGGGCAGGTCGGCGCGCGCGGTGAAAATGCGATCGGCGATCTCGTCCTCGTCCAGCGCCAGCCATTCGGCCGGATCGGTGGCCAGGTCGTAGACGATGATCTCGCCGGGACGGGCAGGGTGCGCGGCCAGCGGCGCTATCACGGCCAGGCAATGGCGGCTGGCGGGGTAGCGCGAGGAGACGTGCACCAGCGGGGTCATGTCGACCACGTCGAGCAGGTCGAACACTTTCTGCTTGCGGCGCAGGGCGTAGTACCAGTCCCACAGGCGCGGCTGGCGCACGCGGATCAGCCGGGCCAGGTCGATCAGCGCACGCACGTCCGACAGCGCGTCGTGGGCGCGCTCCTGCTGCAACCGGTTGGCGCTGGCCAGGTGCTCCAGCTTGAAGCTGGGCGAGCCGTCCTCGCGGCTCGGCCAGACGATGCCCTCGGGGCGCAAGGCCTCGCACATGCGCACCAGGTCGATCAGATCCCAGCGTGAATTGCCGTTTTCCCACTCGCGGCCGTACGGCTCGTGAAAGTTGCGATAGAGCAGCTGCCGAGTGAACTCGTCGTCGAAGCGCAGCGAGTTGTAGCCCACGCCGCAGGTGCCGGGCGTGGCCAACTGTTCGTGGACACGCGCGGCGAATTCGGCCTCGCCGAGGCCGTCGCGCTCCGCGCGCTGCGGCGCGATGCCGGTGATCAGGCAGGCGTCCGGGTGCGGCGGCATGTCGCGCGGCGGCCTGCCGTAGAACATCACCGGTTCGCCGACCACTTCCAGTTCCTGCGTGGTGCGGATGCCGGCGAATTGGAGGGGCCGATCGCGCCGCGGGTCGGCACCGGAGGTTTCGTAGTCGTGCCAGAAGAAGGTCTGCATGACCGGATGATCGCACGCAGGCATCACTCACAGGCAAGGCTGATAAACTCGCCGGCACAAGGAGATTCCATGAGCCAAGCCCACGAAGACAACCTGATCTGGATCGATCTGGAGATGACCGGCCTCGACACCGACAGCGATTCGATCCTGGAGATCGCCACGGTGGTTACCGACAAGAACCTCAACCTGCTGGCCGACGGCCCGGTGTTCGCGATACGCCACGAGGTCGACCGGCTGGAGTCGATGGACAGCTGGAACATCAACCAGCACCACAAGTCCGGCCTGTGGCGGCAGGTGCTGAATTCGCAGACCGACCACGCGATGGCCGAGCAGGCCACGGTCGAGTTCCTGCGCACCTGGGTGCCGCCGGGCAAGTCGCCGATGTGCGGCAATTCGATCTGCCAGGATCGCCGCTTCATGCACCGGCAGATGCCGCGGCTGGAACGCTATTTCCACTACCGCAATCTCGACGTGTCCACGCTCAAGGAACTGGCGCGCCGCTGGGCGCCGGAGATCGCCAAGAGCGTGGGCAAGGAGTCGGCGCATACGGCGCTGTCCGACATCCGCGATTCCATCGCCGAGTTGCGCCATTACCGGCGCCACATGGGCGAGCTGGGCGGCAGGGTCGAGGCCTGATGCAGCGCCGGCTGCGGAGCTCCGCGAGGACATGAACATGCCGAACGATATGTTTGCGCCGGTACTGGACTGCGCCGGACGCGCGCTACGGCTGGATCGTCCGCGCGTGGTCGGCATCCTCAACGTCACTCCCGATTCGTTTTCCGACGGCGGCATCCATGCCAGTGTCGACGCCGCCGTGGCGCACGGCTTGCGCATGGCCGAGGAGGGCGCCGACATGCTCGACGTCGGCGGGGAATCGACCCGCCCGGGCGCCGCCGAGATTCCGGTCGAGGAAGAGTTGCGCCGGGTGCTGCCGGTGATCGAGCAACTGGCGGCGCGCAGCAGCCTGCCGATCTCGGTGGATACCTCGCGCCCGGACGTGATGCACGCCGCGGTAGCCGCCGGCGCCGGCATGATCAACGACGTGTACGCACTGCGCCGGGAGGGCGCGCTGGCGGCGGCGGCCGAGCTGGGCGTGCCGGTGTGCCTGATGCACATGCTGGGCGAGCCGCGCAGCATGCAGGACGATCCGCACTACGACGACGTCGTCGGCGAGGTGCACCGGTTCCTCGCCGATCGACTGTTCGCCTGCGAGCTGGCCGGCATCGATCGGCGCAAGGTGCTGGTCGACCCCGGCTTCGGTTTCGGCAAGACGCTGGAGCACAATCTCGCGCTGCTGTGCGCGCTCGAACGCTTTGCCGACCTCGGCGGCGGCGTCTATGCCGGCCTGTCGCGCAAGCGCATGATCGGCACGTTGACCGGCCACGCCACGCCGGCCGACCGCGCGGCCGGCTCCGCGGCGGCGGCGCTGATCGCGGTGCAGCGCGGTGCACGGATGGTGCGGGTGCATGACGTGCGGCCCACGGTCGATGCGCTGGCCGTGTGGCAGGCGGTGCATGCCGCCGACGGCGCGCCACGGCGGGACGATCGGCCTGTCGCGCCGCGCTGGCCCGATGACGATTGAAGCGGCGCCGATCGAAGCGGCGCCTTTTGCAACACCGGGATCCCCGTTTTCCAGGTAGACACGATGACTGAGCGCAAGTATTTCGGCACGGACGGCATTCGCGGACTGGTCGGGCAATGGCCGATCAGCGCGGACTTCATGTTGCGACTGGGCCGTGCCGTCGGCGCGGTGCTGGGGCGCGAAGGCGGCGAGCGCCCGAAGGTGCTGATCGGCAAGGACACGCGCATCTCGGGCTACATGTTCGAATCCGCGCTGGAAGCCGGCCTGGTCGCCGCCGGCGCCGACGTCGGCCTGCTCGGCCCGATGCCGACGCCGGCGGTGGCGTTCCTGACCCGTTCGATGCGCGCCCAGGCCGGCATCGTGATCAGCGCTTCGCACAACCCGCATCACGACAACGGCATCAAGTTTTTTTCCGCCGTCGGCGAGAAACTCTCTGATGCGGTGGAACAGGCCATCGAGGAAGAACTCGACGCCGAATTCGTCACGGTGGCATCCGAGCGCCTCGGCAAGGCGGTGCGCGTTGCCGACGCGGTGGCGCGCTATGCCGAGTTCTGCAAGGCCACCGTGGCCGGGGACTTCAGCCTGCGCGGGCTCAAGCTGGTGCTGGACTGCGCCCACGGCGCGACCTACCAGGTCGCCCCCAAGGTGTTTGTCGAACTGGGTGCCGAGGTGATCGCCATCGGTGACAAGCCGGACGGCTTCAACATCAACGACGGCGTGGGCTCGACCCATCCGGAGGCGCTGCAGCGCGAGGTGCTGGCGCAGGCCGCCGACCTCGGCGTCGCGTTCGACGGCGATGGCGACCGGGTGATCCTGGTCGACCGCCATGGCGAGCTTGCCGACGGCGACGACATTCTCTACATCCTGACGCGGCATCTGCGGGCGCAAGGCGTGCTGGCCGGTCCGGTGGTCGGCACCTTGATGAGCAACTACGGTCTGCAGAAAGCGCTGGGCGAACTCGACGTGCCGTTCATCCGCGCCAACGTGGGCGACCGCTACGTGATGCAGCAGCTTCGCCAGCACGACGGGGTGCTCGGCGGCGAGACTTCCGGCCACATTCTTTGCCTGGATCGCGCCAGCACGGGCGACGGCATCATCGCGGCGCTGGCCGTGCTGGAGGCGCTCGGGCACGCGGGCCACGATCTGGTGGCGGCACGCCAGGGCCTGAAAAAGTTTCCCCAGGTGCTGCTCAACGTGCGCGCCGACGGCGCTCGCGAGGCGCTGCACAGCGACGAAGTGCGCGAGACGCTGGCGCAGGTCGAGCAGACTCTGCACGGCCGGGGCAGGGTAGTGCTGCGCGCCTCGGGCACCGAGCCGCTGGTGCGCGTCACCGTCGAGGGCGCCGACGCGGCGGAAGTACAGCAGTTGGCGGAGCAACTGGCTAAGACGGTAAAATCCGCAGCCGAACGCTCGTGAACCTGTAGCGGTATCGGGTCGCCATGGACTGGCCCGACGTGCCCCGCCCCTGCGGTGGCGGATACATCGACCGCACGCCCTTGCATGGACTTACAGTCATGAAGCATGTTCCCACCCTCGATATCCGCCGTTACGACAGCGACCGGGACGCCTTCGTCGCCGAAATCGGCGCCGCCTACCGTGAATTCGGTTTCTGCTGCATCAGCGGTCACGGCATCGCCCGCGAACTGATCGACGGTTCCTACGACGTGTTCCGGCGCTTCTTCGCGCTGCCCACCGAAACCAAGATGCAGTACCACGTGCCCGGCAGCGGCGGCGCGCGCGGCTACACGCCGTTCAAAGTGGAAACCGCCAAGGACAGCCAGTACGCCGACCTGAAGGAGTTCTGGCACATCGGCCGCGAGATTCCGCGCGACTCGAAGTTCGCCGACGTGATGCCGCCCAACATCTGGCCGGCCGAAGTGCCGGACTTCAAGCGCTACGGCTACGGCCTGTACGAGGCGCTCGATCAGCTTGGCACGCGCGTGCTGCGGGCGCTGGCCCTGCACATCGAGCAGCCGGAGAACTTCTTCGAAGACAAGACCGAGGTCGGCAATTCGATCCTGCGACCGATCCACTATCCGCCGATCACCGACGAGAACATCCCCAACGTGCGCGCCGGCGCCCACGAGGACATCAACTTCATCACCCTGCTGGTCGGCGCCAGTGCCGAGGGCCTGGAGGTGCTCACCCGCGAGGGCGAGTGGCTGCCGATCACCACCGAGGGCGACGCGATCGTGGTGAACATCGGCGACATGCTGCAGCGACTCAGCAACCACGTGTATCCGTCCACCACCCACCGCGTGGTGAATCCGCACAACGACAACGCGCGCAAGCCGCGCTACTCGGTGCCGTTCTTCCTGCACCCGAACCCGGATGTGATGCTCGACCCGCTCGATTCGTGCATCACGCCGGACAACCCCCGACGCTATGACACCTCGATCAGCTCGCACGAGTACCTGCTGCAGCGGTTGCGCGAGATCAAGCTGATCTGACGTCTCACCATGCTTCCGAAGGTGCCCGGAGGGCGGATGGGGCATTTCACCCCCTTGGAGGTGATCACGGCGGAGGCCGCCATCTCAGCGGGGGAGTTCCGTGTTCCGGTAGCGCCTCGATTGCCGCGCGGACAGCCGGAACGCAAGTCGATCCGGCAGCCACTGCACCACCGTCTTGATGAAGCGATTCACCCGGCCGGGGATGTATACCGCGTCGCCGCGCTCGGCGGCTGTGATGCCCTGGCGCACCACCTCCGCCGCCTCCAGCCACATGAAGCCGGGCAGCTTGTCCATCTTCTCGCGGGTGCCGGTGACGTCGTGGAATTCCGACCAGGTGAAGCCCGGGCACAGCGCGCACACGTGAACGCCGAGCGCCCGGTTCTCCAGCGCCAGCGCCTGGGAAAACTTGATCAGGTAGGCCTTGCTGGCGGCGTACAAGGTGTGGCCTGCCGGCGCCGGCACATGCCCGGCCAGCGAGGCGACGTTGATGATGCGGCCGTACCTGCGTTGGCGCATGCCGGGAAGCAGGCGCCGCGCCAGTTCGGTGGGTGCGGTCAGCAGCACGCGCAGGAAGTCGGCATGGACGCTCCAGTCGCTGGCGTCGAAGGTGCCGGGTACGCCGTAGCCGGCGTTGTTGACCAGCCAGTCGATCCGCAACTGGCGTCGATCCAGTGCATCGCAGAGTTCGGTCACAGCGGTCGGCTGGGCCAGGTCGTGCGGCAGCACGGTGACCTTGATGGCATGCTTCGCGCGCAATGCCGTTGCGAGCGCTTCCAGCCGTTCGACCCGGCGCGCGGTCACGACCAGGTCGTGTCCGAGTGCGGCGAGTTGGCGGGCGAATTCCTCGCCGATGCCGGAGGAGGCGCCGGTGATCAGGCTGAGCGGACGATCGGGTTTCATCGCAGGGTTCCATGGGTCGAGCCACATTCTTGACCGGAGTGGCCGATGGTGACCAGCGACGCGCGGGTTTGCCGATGTTGCGGGGGCTGGCTAAGCTTGCGGTTTGATGGCTTCGGAAGCACACCATGCGCAAGAAACTGGTCGCGGGCAACTGGAAAATGCACGGCAGTCGCACGATGGCGACGGCTCTCGTCGGCGAGCTTGCCGCGGCCAAGCCGGCCTCGGTCGACGTCACCGTATTTCCGCCGTTTCCCTACCTGGCCGAACTGGCCGCGCAGCACCGCGACAGCGGCCTCGGCCTCGGCGCGCAGGATCTCAGCGAGCACGAGGGCCAGGGCGCATTCACCGGCGAGGTATCCGGTGCGATGCTGGCGGATGTCGGTGCGCGCTGGGTACTGGTCGGCCATTCGGAGCGCCGGCAGTACCACCATGAGGACGACGCACGGGTGGCGCGCAAGTTTGCCGCCGCGCGAGCTGCCGGACTCACCCCGATCCTGTGCGTGGGCGAAACCTTGCAGCAGCGCGAAGAGGGCGCCACCGAAACGGTCATCGCGCGCCAATTGCAGGCGGTGTTGCACGGTTCCGGCATCGCCAGTTTCGACACCGCGGTGATCGCCTACGAGCCGGTCTGGGCGATCGGCACCGGCCGCACCGCCACGCCGGAGCAGGTTCAGCAGGTGCATGCGTTCATTCGTAGCCAACTGGAAAGGGAAGATGCTACACTTTCCCGTCTGACTCGACTGCTTTATGGCGGTAGCGTCAAGGCGGCAAACGCCGCCGAATTGTTCGCGCAGGCGGACGTGGACGGAGGGTTGATCGGAGGCGCCTCGCTGACGGCGGTCGACTTCCTTGCCATCTGCACCGCCGCACACGAGACGCCGAAGGGCGGCTAGCAAACAGGCTCGATAGAAAACCTATGTTCGTCATTTTCAGCGTGTTCTACATCCTGATCGCTGCGGCAATGATCGTGCTGATCCTGCTGCAGAATGGAGCAGGCGCCGACGCCGGTTCCGGCTTCGGGGGCGGCGCGTCGGCCACGGTGTTCGGCGCGCGCGGTTCGTCCACCTTCCTCACCCGCGCCACCGGCGTGCTGGCCGGCCTGTTTTTCCTGCTCAGCCTCGGCATGGGCATCTACCTGCATGCCAACGGCGCGCCGCAGGCGAGCGGCGGCGGCTTGGGCGTGATGGCAGGGGCGACGGAACAGCCGGCGCCCGCTAAGGCGACTCCCGCCGCCACCGGCGGTTCGGAAGTACCCTCGGCCACACCAGCCGGCGGTACGGCCGTCCCGGCAGCGACGCCGGCGGCCACGAATGCGGCCCCGGCGCAGAGCCAGGGCGACGTACCCGCGGCCACGCCGCCGGAGACGAAGAAGCACTGAAGCAACACACCTGCCCAGGTGGCGGAACTGGTAGACGCACTACCTTGAGGTGGTAGCGACGCAAGTCGTAGGGGTTCGAGTCCCCTCTTGGGCACCAA
>Ga0070659_100001353_pt1 | contig 17645 bp, 16 predicted proteins | sample KBSC23metaG_FD_64666 | JGI IMG/M metagenome (GOLD analysis project Ga0070659, IMG submission 64666) | Corn rhizosphere microbial communities from Kellogg Biological Station, Michigan, USA - KBS C2-3 metaG | ecosystem: Host-associated > Plants > Roots > Rhizosphere > Soil ... | reverse complement strand
GTCATAGGCCTGTTGAAGCGCCGTCACCGGCAGGCCCTTCAGCATGCCGACCCGCTCGCGCAGCGCCGCCTCGAAGTCGAGCTCGCCGCGCATCGCCCGCTCGGTGATCGAAGCCACCTCCGCCTTGAGGCCCGCATAATCGGCAAGCTCGTCGATGCACTCGACCTCAATCATCGTCGAATCCATGTCGGCGACGAGGAGGCGGCGGCGGCGCTCGGCCTCGGGCTGAACGACGACGTCGACGCCCTCGATCGCCCCTTCGAGCGCGACCCGCGCCGCGTCCTCGCCCTGGCTGAACAGCAGGTCGCACGCCTTGTCGTCCTCGATCCAGCTGCGCGCGAAGGCGTGGGCGCCGGCCGCGGCCATGCGATCCTCCGCCGCCGAAATATCGCCGCCCGAAAGGCGCTCCTTTGCTATCAGGGTGGCGATGAACACAGGCGATCTCCCGGAGCTGGCGCTTATCGCGGGCCCGACCGCGAGCGGCAAGTCGGCGCTCGCCCTCGCTTTGGCGGAGGCCGCGGACGGGACAATCGTCAACGCTGACAGTGCGCAGGTGTACAGGGACTTGCGGGTCGTTTCGGCGCGTCCTTCCGGGGACGAGGAAGGCCGCGTTCCCCACCGGCTCTACGGCGATCGCGACGGCGCAGAGGCCTGCTCGGCGGCGGAGTGGGCGCAGGAGGCGGAAGCCGCGATCGCCGAGGCGCATGCGGCGGGACGGTTGCCGATCCTGTGCGGCGGCACCGGCCTCTACCTGCGCACGCTCCTCGACGGCATCGCACCGGTGCCCGCGATCGACGCGGCGACCCGCGCCGCCGTCCGCGCCCTGCCGGTGGCGGAGGCGTATGCCCGGCTCGCCGAGGAGGATCCCGACGCGGCCGCGCGGCTCCGCCCGAGCGACACGACGCGAGTCGCCCGCGCCCTCGAAGTGATTCGCTCGACCGGCCGCCCGCTCGCCGCCTGGCAGCGCGAGCGTAGCGGGGGGATCGGCGGCGCGGTGCGGCTGCGCCCGCTCCTCCTCCTGCCGCCGCGCGGCTGGCTGTATGCGCGCTGCGACGAGCGGTTCGAGGAAATGATGGCGGATGAGGGGCTTGCCGAGGTTTCTTCGTTGCTGGAGCGAAATCTGCCGCCGTCGCTGCCGGTGATGCGGGCGATCGGCGTGCGCGAGATCGCCGCCTTCTTCCGCGGCGAGGCGAGCCGCGACGAGGCGCTGGCGGCGGGCCGGCAGGCGACGCGCCGCTACGCCAAGCGCCAATACACCTGGTTCGCGCACCAGCCGCCCGCGGACTGGCCGCGCTTCGCCGCGCCGCTCGAGGGCGAGGCGGTTTCCGATGCCCTCGCGCTGCTGAACCGCTAAGGAAGCGCGATGCAGGTCTATCGCGACGCCGACGCCGACCCCGGCCTCCTCCGCGGCCGGCGAGTCGCGATCGTCGGCTACGGCAACCAGGGCCGGGCCCAGGCGCTGAACCTGCGCGACAGCGGAGTCGCCGTGGCGATCGGCCTCCCCGCCTCCTCCGCCAGCCGAAGCCGCGCCGCCGCCGACGGGTTCGACGTCATGACGGCAGCCGAGGCGGTGCGCGGCGCCAGCCTCGCGATGATGCTCACCGCGGACGAGGACCAAGGGCGGATCTATGCCGGCGAGGTGGCGCCGAACCTGCAGCGCGGGGCGGCGCTCGGCTTCAGCCACGGCCTCGCCATCCGCTTCGGCCTCATCGCGCCGCGGCCGGACCTCGACGTCTTCCTCGTCGCGCCGAAGGGGCCGGGGACGGCGCTCAGGAGCGAATATGAGGCGGGCCGCGGCCTCGTCGCCCTCTTCGCGGTCCACCAGGATGCGAGCGGCGGCGCGCAGGCGCTCGCCCTCTCCTACGCCGCGGCGATCGGCAGCGGCCGCGCCGGAATCCTGCCGACCAGCTTCGCCGAGGAGTGCGAGGCGGACCTGTTCAACGAGCAGGCGGTGCTGTGGGGCGCGATCCCGGAGCTGATCCACGCCGGGTTCGAGACTTTGGTCGAAGCGGGATTCTCGCCCGAAATCGCCTATTTCGAGTGCCTGACCGAAGTGAAGCTGCTCGCCGACCTGATCTACGAGCGCGGCATCGCGGGCATGCGCGAGGCGATCTCCAACACCGCCGAGTTCGGCGCGCTGGAAGGCGGGCGCCGCATCGTCACCGAGCAGACGCGCGCCGAGATGCGCCGCATCCTCGCCGAGGTCAGGAGCGGCGCCTTCACCGGGAAGCTGCTCGGCGACGCCGAGGCCGGCTACCCCCGCCTCCGCGCCTCCCGCGCCGCGGCGGCGGCGCACCCGATCGAGGCGGTGCGGCGGCGGCTCCTCGACCTCGGCGGCGCCCAATGCGCCGATTGAGAAGCGCCCCCGTGAGCGCGTTGCTGGCCCTCCTCCTCCTGTACGCGCTCGTCTGCGCCGCGGCCTATTTCGCCCAGGACAGGATGCTGTTCCCCGCGCCCGCGGCACGGGCGGCGATCCCCGCGGGCGCCGAGCGGCTCTTGCTGAAGGCGGCCGACGGCGTCCGCCTCGCCGGCCTGAGGCTGCCGGCGACGGCGCCCGCGCCGAATGCGCCACTGATCCTCGCCTTCGCGGGCAACGGCACTTATGCCGACGACGCCGCCGGCCTCCTCCACGAATTGCTCCCCGCGTCGGACGTGGTCGCATTCCACTATCGCGGCTACCCGCCGAGCGGCGGCAGCCCGTCGGCGCGGGCTATCGCGGAGGATGCGCTGCGCGTCCACGACGCGGCGGCGCGGCGGTTCGCCGGGCGGCGCATCGTCGTCGTCGGGTTCAGCATCGGCAGCGGCTTCGCGGCGCATGTGGCGGCGCGGCGGCCGGTCGCGGGCCTCGTCCTGGTCACCCCGTTCGATTCGCTCGCCAAAGTGGCGGCGGCGCGCCTGCCGTTCCTCCCCGTGACATTCCTGTTCCGCCATCCGCTCGATCCCGCCGCCGAGCTTCGCGCGGCGCGCACCCCGACGGCGATTCTCGCGGCGGCGGACGACAGGCTCGTACGGCCCGAGCGCACCGAGGCGCTGCGCCGCGCGGTGCCGCGCCTGGCCTACGACCGCACGATCGCCGATGCCGACCACAACAGCATCTACTGGGATCCGGCCTTCCGCGCCGCGCTTCCCGCCGCAGTCGAGGCCGTGCTGCTTTCCGGCTCCTAACGTTTTTGGCTTGTTCTTTCGGAACAAAGCTTGTACAATGGGCCCACGAATCGCGTTGAATGGGCGGCGCGCTTTGCTAAGACGGGGACCGAAGCCATGGTGGCATCTCTAAAAGTGGTCGCGGGGACTTCCGACAATATGGACAAGCAAAAAGCGCTCGACGCCGCCCTGGCGCAGATCGACCGCGCGTTCGGCAAGGGCAGCGCGATGAAGCTGGGCTCGCGCGAGGCGGTGGAGATCGAGACGATCTCGACCGGCTCGCTCGGGCTCGACATCGCGCTCGGCATCGGCGGCCTGCCGCGCGGCCGGGTGATCGAGGTCTACGGGCCGGAAAGCTCGGGCAAGACCACGCTCGCCCTCCACGTCATCGCCGAGGCGCAGAAGAATGGCGGCACCGCCGCCTTCGTCGATGCCGAGCATGCGCTCGATCCCGTCTATGCCAAGAAATTGGGAGTCGACATCGACGAGCTGATCGTCTCGCAGCCCGACACGGGCGAGCAGGCGCTCGAGATCACCGACACCCTGGTGCGCTCGAACGCGATCGACGTGCTGGTGGTCGATTCGGTCGCCGCGCTGGTGCCGCGCGCCGAGATCGAGGGCGAAATGGGCGACAGCCATGTCGGCCTCCAGGCGCGGCTGATGAGCCAGTCGCTGAGGAAGCTCACCGGCTCGATCTCCAAGTCCAAGTGCCTCGTCATCTTCATCAACCAGCTGCGCATGAAGATCGGCGTCATGTACGGCAATCCGGAGACGACGACGGGCGGCAACGCCTTGAAATTCTACGCCTCCGTCCGCCTCGACATCCGCCGCACCGGCCAGATCAAGGACCGCGACGACATCGTCGGCAACACGACCCGGGTGAAGGTGGTGAAGAACAAGGTGTCGCCGCCGTTCAAGCAGGTCGAGTTCGACATCATGTACGGCGAGGGCATCTCGAAGGTCGGCGAGATCCTCGACCTCGGCGTCAAGGCCGGCCTGGTCGAGAAGTCCGGCGCCTGGTTCAGCTACGATTCGATCCGCATCGGCCAGGGCCGCGAGAACGCCAAGAGCTACCTGCGCGACAATCCGGAGGTCGCCGAGCGGCTGGAGCGTGCGATCCGCGGCAAGACGGATGCGGTCGCCGAAGCCCTGATGACGGGGCCGAGCGCGGACGACGACGTCTGAGGGGTTCGCGCAGAGACGCGGAGGCGCAGAGGGCCGTGGCGGCGAGGCGACTGTGGGACCGCGTGCCACGCGGTAGGTTCACGCGGAGGCGCGGAGGAGCCGTGCGAGGGACACGGCGACGGGGTTGTTCCTTTCGCTCCCGCGCGGCCATGAAGAGGCGCGGAGGGATGCGAGCCTTCCCGCGCAGCGGCTTGCAATCGCCCCGTATCGCGTGCGGGCCTTGCCGGAAGTCGAGGGCGTCGGCTTTCGCCCGTTCCGCCACCTCATCGTCTCCGGCACGGCGCCTCCGCGCGCGCCTCTCCGCGCCTCCCTTCCCTTCTCCGCGCCTCCGCGTGAACCCCATCCTCGCCTGCTGTCGCGACGTCGGGAGTTTGAATCGAGTGTGACCTTCGCGCGGCTGACCGGCGCTCAGCCGCGGCCGAACAGGCGCCCCCGCTCCGTCGCGGCGAGCACCCCAAGCCCGCAGGCGCCGAAGAGGGCGAAGCCGCCGATCATCGGGATGGTCGTGCCGTTGAAGCTCTGGCCGACCGCGAGGCCGAGGAGCGCGCCGCCGATCGTTCCGACCGTGCCCTGCACCGACGAGGCGGTGCCCGCGATATGGCCCATGGGCTGCATGGCGAGCGCGCCGAGATTGGCCGAGGCGAGGCCGAAGCAGGCCATGGTCAGCCCCTGCAGCACGACGAAGGCGAGGAGCCCCTCCCCCGCCGTCGCCGAGGCGAGATGGATCGCGGCCATGATCGTGAAGCCGGTAAGCCCGGCATGGGCGAGGCGGCGCGTGCCGACCCGCTCGACGAGACGCGAGTTGGCGTAGGATGTGACCGCCATCGGCCCCGCGACGCCGGCGAAGGTCGCGGCGATCAGCTCCGGCCGGCGGAAGACGTCGAAGACGATCTGCTGGATCGAATTGATGTAGCCCATCAGGCTGCCCATCATGAGCGTGAAGGCGAGCGTGTAGCCGACCGACTGGCGGTTCGTCAGCGTCTCGCGCGCCGCGCCCCAGATCGCCGCCGCCGACAGCGCACGGCGATATTCCGGGTGCAGCGTCTCGGGCAGGCGGACGAGCGACCAAGCGAACATGACGCTCGCGAACAATGCGAGGCCGAAGAAGATCGCCCGCCACGGCGCGAACAGCAGGGTCAGCTGGCCGAAGCTCGGCGCCAGCACCGGCATCAGCAGGAAGACGAGGAAGGCGAGGCTCATCAGCCGCGCCATCGCCGGGCCCTCGTAGCGGTCGCGCACGATCGAGACGACGAGCACCCGGCTTGCCGCCGCCGCCGCCCCCTGGAGCATGCGCGCCGCGAGCAGCAGCGCGAAGCTCCCCGCCGCGGCGCAGGCGAGCGCGAAGCCGACATAGAGGCCGAGCGCGGCGAGCAGCACCGGCTTTCGCCCGAACCGGTCCGACAGCGGCCCGTAGACGATCTGGGTGGTGCCGAAGCCGAACACGTAGAGCGAGACGACGAGCTGGCGCTGGTTCTCGGTGGCGACCTGGAGCGCGCGCCCGATCGCCGGCAGCGCCGGCACCATCGCGTCGATGGCGAGCGCGTTGAGCGCCATCAGCCCCGCCATCAGCGCGACGAACTCGCGAAATGCCGGCCGCAGCGGCAGCGCTTCGTCGCGCGGGAAGGTCTCGGGCTTGGTCACTTGGGGCTTTCGCAGCGGGTCGGGGCAAGGCGCGGATGCACCGCCGATGGCGCGTCGCGCGGTTGCGGACAACCCCCGTCGCGTGACATTGATCCACGCCGATTGGAGAGAAGGGACGATGTGGCCGATCGCAACGCTCGCCATCGCGGCCGCGGCCGCCGCGCCGGATGGCGGCCTCACGCTGGAGGGCCAGGCGTTCGGCCCGGCACAGGCGATGACGTGCATCTGGTTCTCCAACTTCGAAAGCAGCCGGTTCGAATCGTGCCGCGCCGCCGGCCGGAGCCTGCTCCCGCGCGGGGAGAGCGCGTCGCTGCGATGCCGGCCGGGCCTGTGCGAAAGCCTGGACGCGCGCGCCCGCCGGGCCGCTCATTGGCGAAAGCGCGAACCCGTCTGGGGAACGTTCGCCGTGCGCCTGGTCGGACGGGTGTCGCGCGCCGCGCATGAGCCGCGCTTTCTCGGCGACGGCACCCGCACCATCCTCGTCGAGCAGCTGCTCGGCGTCGCCGCGCGCAAGGCGCCGGTCGGCGGACGATGACGGCTTGGGGGAAGGCGCACTCTCGCCTAGAGGAGGCGGCGTGATCGTCGTCCATCATCTCGAGAACAGCCGGTCGCAGCGGGTGCTGTGGCTGCTCGAGGAACTCGGCCTGCCTTATGAGGTGAAGCGCTATGCGCGCAACCCGAAGACGATGCTGGCCCCGCCGGAGCTGCGCCGCGTCCATCCGCTCGGCAAGTCGCCGGTCGTCGAGGATGACGGGACCGTGGTCGCCGAGACCGGCGCGATCGTCGAATATCTGGTCGAGAAGGCGGGCGGCCGGCTCGGCCCGCCGGCGCGGCGCGAGGAGGTGCTGCGCTACCGCCACTTCCTCCATTATGCCGAAGGCTCGATGATGCCGCCGCTCCTCGCCATGCTGGTCGTGAAGCGGCTGGGGCTGCTGGGCCGGCCGGCGCGGGCACCGCTGCAGCGCATGTTCGACGTCCATCTCGACTGGCTGGAAAGCGAGCTCGCCGGTCGGCCGTGGTTCGCCGGGGCAAGCTTTACCGCCGCCGACGTGATGATGAGCTTTCCGCTCGAGGCGGCGCGCCACCGCGCCGGGCTCGACGCGCGCCGGCCGAGCCTCCTCGGCTGGCTCGACCGGATTCACGCCCGCCCGGCCTACGGCGCGGCGCTCCAGAAAGGCGGACCTTATGCCTATGCCTGATTTGAGCCGGCGCGGCTTCGCGCTGGGCGCCGCGGCGCTTGCCGGAACCGCGCTGCTGCGCCCGAAGGCGGCGCTGGCGCTCGCCGATCCGGAGCTCAGGGCGATGACCGCCGACGCCGCGCCGATCTCGCGCGGAGAGCGGCTGGCGCGGGTGGCGAAGGCGCAGGAGCTGATGCGCCGGCGCGGGATCGGCGCGATCCTGATCGAGCCCGGCTCCTCGCTCGATTATTTCACCGGCGTGCAATGGCACCGCTCCGAGCGGCTGACCGCGGCGGTGCTGCCGGCGCGCGGCGAGGCGATCGTCGTCACGCCCTTCTTCGAGGAGCCGTCGGTCCGCGAGACCCTGTCCATCCCGGCGGACGTTCGGCCGTGGCAGGAGGACGAGGACCCGCTCCGCCTCGTCGCCCAGGCGCTGCGCGACCGCGGCGCGGCGGGGCTGCCGGTCGGGATCGAGGAGACGGTGCGCTTCTTCGCCGTCGATGGCCTCAGAAAGGCGCTGCCGAGCGCGACCATCGTCAACGCGGCGCCGGTGGTGCGCGGCTGCCGGATGATCAAGACGCCGCACGAGCTGGCGCTGATGCAGAAGGCGAGCGACGTCACCATCGCCGCCTATCGCTACACCTGGCCGCGCATCAAGGAGGGCATGACGCCGGGCGAGATCGGCGCGATCATGAACGGTGCGACGCGGGCGCTCGGCGGCGAGCCGGAATTCGCCCTCGTGCTGCTCGGCGAGGCGGCGGCCTATCCGCACGGCAGCCACAAGCCGCAGCGCGTGCGCGAGGGCGAAGTGGTGCTGATGGACTGCGGCTGCACCGTCCACGGCTACCAGTCCGACATCTCCCGCACCTTCGTCTACGGCCGCGCCGGCGACGCCGAGCGGCGGGTGTGGGACCAGGTCCACCGGGGGCAGCAGATCGCCTTCGCGGCGGCGCGGATCGGCGCGCCGGCGGGAAGCGTCGACGACGCGGTGCGTCGCCAGTACGAGGCGTGGGGCTACGGACCCGGCTACCGCCTCCCCGGCACCTCGCACCGCACCGGCCACGGCATCGGCCTCGACGGCCATGAGCCGGTCAACCTCGTCCACGGCGAGGCGACGCCGCTGGCGGCCGGCATGTGCTTCTCGGACGAGCCGGGCATCTACATCCCCGGCAAGTTCGGCGTCCGTTTGGAGGATTGCTTCCACATGACGGCGGACGGCCCACGCTGGTTCTCGACGCCCCCGCCGAGCCTCGAGCGGCCGTTCGATTGATTTGCTGTGCCTCCCCAAGCGGGAGCTTGGGAGGGGGGACCACGCGCAAGGTGGTGGAGGGGTGACGTTCTGAGGCCTCTGCCGTCGAGGATGAGAAGCTCGGAGTCTTCGGCAGCTACCCCTCCACCACCCTGCGGGTGGTCCCCCTCCCCATCTGGGCGATGGGGAGGCAGGTTAGGCCCGTTCCTCCGCGCCGGCCGGCAGCGGGGGGCGGTGGGACGGGGCGTGCGGAGGCTCGACGTCGATCGGAGCCGGCGTCTCCAATTCGCCTTCCCACCGTGCCACCACCGTGCTCGCCACTGCATTGCCGACGACGTTGGTCGCCGAGCGGCCCATGTCGAGGAAATGGTCGACCGCGAGGACGAGGAGGATGCCCGCCTCCGGGATGTTGAACTGCGAGAGGGTGGCGGTGATGACGACGAGGCTGGCGCGCGGCACGCCGGCGACGCCCTTCGAAGTGACCATCAGCGTCAGCAGCATCAGGATTTCCTGGGTGAGGCTGAGGTGGACGCCATAGGCCTCGGCGATGAAGATCGACGCGAAAGTCATGTACATCATCGAGCCGTCGAGGTTGAACGAGTAGCCGAGCGGCAGGACGAAGCTGGCGATACGCGGCGGCACGCCGAAACGCTCGAGCGCCTCGAGCGTGCGCGGGAAAGCCGCTTCCGACGAGGCGGTCGAGAAAGCGAGCACGATCGGGTCGCGTATGTAGCGCACGAGCAGGCCCGTGCGGCGGCCGACGATCAGGAAGCAGGCGCCGACCAGCAGCGCCCAGAGCAGGGCCAGCCCGGCGTAGAAGCTGCCCATGAAATAGCCGTAGGTCTTGAGGATCGAGGGACCGCGCTCGGCGATGCTGGCGGTGACGGCGGCGAAGACCGCGACGGGCGCGAAGCGCATCACGTAATCGGTGACCTGCAGCACCACCTTGGCGAGCGCCTCCAGCGCCGTGACGAGCGGCCGCGCCGGCGTCCCGACCGCGGTGATCGCGACGCCGACGAAGATCGAGAAGACAACGATCTGGAGGATGTCGTTCGAGGCGAGCGCGCTTACCATCGATTCGGGGAAGATGTGGGTGACGAACTTTTCGAGCGTGAAGGCGGCGCGGTCCACCTTGGCGTCGGCGGCGCCGGCGGCGACGAGGTGCAGGTCGACGCCGGGCTTGAAGGTGCGCACCAGGATGAGGCCGAGGGTCAGCGAGACGAGGCTCGCCGAGACGAACCAGGCGAAGGCGCGCAAGCCGACGCGGCCGAGCGCGGAGGTGTCGCCCATATGGGCGATGCCGACGATCAGCGTCGACAGCACGAGGGGCGCGATGATCATCTTGATGAGGTGGAGGAAGACCTGCGTCAGGATCGAGAAATAGCCCGCCACCGTCTTGAGCTGCGCGTCCCCGGCGGGCGTGCCGCCGTGCAGCGCGGCGTTGAGCGCCCAGCCGACGACGATGCCGAGGACGAGCCCGGCGAGGATGAAATAGGTCAGGCGTCTGGCCACGGCGTCTTCGCTCCTCGTCCGGTGGAGCGCCTAGGAAGGCGATTGCGCGGCGGCGGTCAAGCGGCGGCGGCGCGCGGCGGCCTTGCGCCCGTTCGCAAAGCCGTTACCAGAGCGCTCCTCCCCTCCCCTCTTTCGGGAAAAACCATGCGTCTCCTGCCCCTTGCCGCCGCCTTTTCGCTCGTCCTCGCCGGCGCCGCGCCCGCCCAGCGCACGGCCGCGCCGGATTTCTCGGCCGATCGGTTCAAGTCGCACGTCGCCTTCCTCGCCGACGACCTGCTGGAAGGGCGCGACACCGGCTCGCGCGGCCACGAGATCGCGGCCGCCTATGTGGCGAGCCAGTTCATGGGCCTCGGCCTGCAACCCGGCGGCGCCAACGGAAGCTGGTACCAGCCGGTGCCGTTCCGCGCCGCCGTGCTCGACGGCAAGCCGCGCTTCACACTGACGGGTCCCGCCGGGCAGACGGTGTGGGAGAATGGCAGCGAGATGGTGACCGGCGCGAGCCTCGACTCCGAGAAGGACGATGTGTCGGCGCCGGTCGTCTTCGCCGGCTACGGCGCGGAGGCGCCGCAATATGGCGCCGACGACTATAAGGGCCTCGACGTGCGCGGGAAGATCGTCGCAGTGTTCGGCGGCCTGCCCAAGGGCCTGCCGAGCGAAGTCGCCGCGCATCTCGGCGACACCAAAAGCGAAACGGCGGCGCGCCACGGCGCCGTCGGCCTCGTCACGCTGATGACCAGCGAGCAGGCGAAGCGGCGGCCGTTCGCGGCCGTCGCCGCCCGCGCCGGCTCGGGACGGCCGACGCTCGACTGGATCCGCAAGGACGGCCACGCGGGCTCCGGCGGCGCCCGCTTCACGGCCACCGCCAGCGACGCGGCCGCGGCGGCGCTCTTCGCGGGCGCGCCGCGCAGCTTCGCCGAGGTTCGCGCCGAGGCGGATGCCGGCGCGACGCCGAAGGGCTTCGCCCTGAAGACGAGCCTGAGGCTCGAGCGGCAATCGAAATGGTCGACCGTCACCAGCCCGGAAGTGATCGGCATCCTTCCCGGCTCCGACCCCGTGCTCAGGAACGAATATGTCATCCTGATGGGCCATCTCGACCATCTCGGCATGCGCAAGAACGGCAAGCCGGGCGAGGACGTCATCTACAACGGCGCGCTCGACAACGCCGCCGGGGTCGCGACGATGCTGGAGGCGGCGCGGGCGTTCGCGGCGTCGCCCGTCAAGCCGAAGCGCTCGATCCTGTTCATCGCCAACACCGCGGAGGAGAAGGGCCTGCTCGGCGCCGGCTATTATGCGGCGAACCCGACCGTGCCGGTCGGCCGCATCGCCGCCGCCGTCGACCTCGACATGCCGCTGCTCCTCTACCGCTTCACCGACGTAATCGCGTTCGGCGCCGATCATTCGACGGTGGGCGAAGCGGTGCGCCGCGCGGCCGGCGAGATGGGCGTAGGCCTGTCACCCGACCCGATGCCGGAGGAGAATATCTTCGTCCGCTCCGACCATTACGAGTTCGTCAAGCAAGGCGTCCCGGCGATCATGCTGGCGACCGGCTGGGGGAATGGCGGCGGCGCGAAGTGGAAGGCTTTCCTCGGCGGCGCCTACCATCATCCCAACGACGACATGTCGCAGCCGATCGACTGGGATTCGGGCGCCCGCTTCGCGCGCCTCAACTATCTGATCGCGCGCCAGCTCGCCGACGCGCCGCAGCGCCCGCTCTGGTACAAGGGCGATTATTTCGGCGACGCCTTCGCCCCGGCCAGCCCCCGCGCCGCGAGGGCCGCGGCGCGCTAGGGGCGTCTCAGCCGCCGCAGGCCGCGTCGAGCGCGGGCTCGATCGCGTCGAGGGTGAAGGGCTTGGTGAGGACGGGCGCCGCGGCGTGCTCGGCGGGCGGCGGCTCGATATGGCCGCCGGTGGCGAGGATGTAGGGGATGCCCAGGGCGGCGAGACGGTCGGCCACCGGCCATACGCGCTGGCCGTTGAGGTTGACGTCCAGGATGGCGACGTCGAAGCCGCCTTGCTCCACCCGGACGAGCGCGTCGGGAACGGTGTCGCAGGTGCCGGCGAGGCGGTGCCCCAGCGAATCCAGAAAATCCTCCAGCATCATGGCGATGAGCGATTCGTCTTCGACGATCAGGACGGAACGCGGCTCGGTCACGGCGGCGCGATTAGGGCACGGGATGCCGTTGGGAAACAATTATTTCGCCCCCCGCTCGTCGCGCCGCCGCGCATCGGTTAGAATTGCGCCCCAGGGGGAGGAGCGGACCCGCTCCTCGCGCCGCGCCACAGGGGGATACCGGGAGCATGGCCTATACCGTCATCTGGCTGCGCGGGCCGCTGCCGCTGGGCACCAAGACGTTCGACGACCTTGGGGAGGCGACCACCTATGCCGAGGAGAATCTCGCCGACGTGCAGACGCAGTTCAACGCGACCGCCGTCAAGATCGTCGACGACGAAGGGACGCCGCATTATTTGAAGGCGATCAGCCGCAATCCCTGAGGCGCACGGCCTTCAGCGGCGGAACGGAAAGGTCCGCAGCGGCGCCCACGGGCCGCCGAGATAGCGCCAGCTCGCCAGGCCCTTCAGCGCGAGGGGCCGCCGCTCGAACGACCCTCGAAGCTGCTGCTGGAGGCGCCGCGCCTCGCGCGGCTCGACCTTGTTCTGGATGGTGACGTGCGGCCGCCAGGGCGCGGCGTCCTGGGGCGTCAGCAGGCCGTGGAACGCCTCGGCAAGGTCGCCCCGCAGGCTCTCCAGCTCCTCGCTCCCGATCCTTAGCGCCGTGCCGGCGCCGAGGTCGATCAGCCCGGCGACCTCGGCGCGGGGCGGCGGCGCGGCCGCGGCGGCGGCGAGACGGCGCGAGAGCTCCGCCTCCAGCGACGGCGGCAGGTGGTGGAAAAGCGTGAGGTGCGCCGGCACCTGGTTGCGCTCGGCAGGATAATGGCGGCGGCGAAGCTCCTGGATCCAGCCATTGTCGCCGTCGCCGAAGAGGGCGGTGACGACGATCGGCCCCTGCCCCGCCACGCGCCATTCTCCGCCCAAAGGACGCGCGCTCTAGCAGCGGCCGACGGCAGCGGCAACGGCGACAAAGCGAAATCCGCTCGCTATAGGCCCCCCGCGAACCAGCGATGAGGAGTCGAAGATGCGCGTCGGCGTGCCCAAGGAAATCAAGGTCCATGAATATCGGGTCGGGCTGACGCCGGCCTCGGTCGCGGAGCTGACCGCGGCGGGCCACGAGGTGATCGTGGAAACCAAGGCGGGGCTCGGCATCGACGTCACCGACCAGGATTATGTCGACGCGGGCGCCCGCATCGCGCCGGACGCCGCGAGCGTGTTCGCCCAGTCCGACATGATCGTGAAGGTGAAGGAGCCGCAGCAAAGCGAGATCGCTTTGCTCGAGGCGCGCCACACCCTCTTCACCTATCTCCACCTCGCCGCCGACAAGCCGCAGGCCGAGGGGCTGATGAAGTCCGGCGCGACCTGCATCGCCTATGAGACGGTGACGGCGCGCGACGGTTCGCTGCCGCTGCTCAGGCCGATGTCCGAAGTGGCCGGGCGCATGTCGATCCAGGTCGGCGCCCATTATCTCGAGAAGGAGCAGGGCGGCCGCGGCATCCTGCTCGGCGGCGTGCCCGGGGTGCCGCCGGCGAAGGTGGCGATCCTCGGCGGCGGCGTCGCCGGGGTGAACGCCGCACAGATGGCGGTCGGCATGCGCGCCGACGTCACCATCTACGACATCTCCAACGCGCGGCTCGCCGAGCTGGACATGTTCTTCTCCAGCCAGATCAAGACCGCCTACGCCTCGCGCGCGACCATCGCCAAGGCGGTGGCCGAATCGGAGCTGGTGATCGGCGCGGTGCTGGTGCCGGGCGCGGCGGCGCCCAAGCTCGTCACCCGCGACATGCTCAAGACGATGAAGCGGGGCTCGGTGCTCGTCGACATCGCCATCGACCAGGGCGGGTGCTTCGAAACGTCGCGCGCGACGACGCACGAGGATCCGGTCTACGAAGTCGACGGCGTGATCCATTATTGCGTCGCCAACATGCCCGGCGCGGTGGCGCGCACGTCCGCCTTCGCGCTGAACAACGCCACCCTTCCCTTCGTGCTGCGCATCGCCGGCATGGGCGCCGAGGCGGCGATGGCGGCGGACCCGCATCTCGCCGCGGGCCTCAACGTCTCCGGCGGGAAGATCCGCCACAAGGCGGTCGCCGAGGCGCTCGACCTCTCCTACGACCCGGCTTGAGGCTCGGGAACAGACTTGGAACATATCCGTTGGTGGGTCGATGAGATCCACCGACGGAGTTCGACCGTGACCGACAACGTGAAGAGCCAGCCGCAGGGCAATGCGGAGAAGGACCCGGACGATTGGGTCACCGGCGACGAAGCGATGACCGGTGCTCAGGCCTCCTATCTGAAGACGCTGAGCGAGGAGGCGGGCGAGGAATTCGACGACGGCCTCACCAAGGCCGAGGCCTCCAAAAAGATCGACGCGCTGCAGGAGAAGACGGGGCGCGGCATCGATCATTGAGCCGTGCCGGCGGACGCGCTTGCCTCTGGAATGCTGCACCTTTGCTGCGCCGCATGCGACGGCCGACCTGATCGCGAGCGTGGCGCGAAGGACACATCCCCGCCGCTCCCGCGCTTTGCTGCGGCGTTAAGTATGACAAATGGGTTGCCGCGCGCTTTCCCCGCCGCCATTATGCCGTGCGCGTAACGGCCCCTGTCCGCGGGCCGCAAAGATCAAGAGCTTGGGGAGGCCCTGCCCGATGCGCGTCAAATCGATTTTCCTGTGCTCCGCATCCAGCCTGATGCTCGCGCTCGCCGCGTCTCCGGCGACCGCGCATGGCCAGCCGGCCCCGCCGCCGGCGCCTCCGGCAACGGATGCCGGTGCGCAGACCAACCCCGCCACGCCCGCCCCCGCTTCCGGCGAGGCCGCACAGGGCGGCGCCGACGAGCCGGTGATCGTCGTCACCGGCCTGCGCGCCAGCCTGCAATCCGCGCAGGGCGTCAAGCGCAACTCGCAGCAGATCGTCGACGCGATCGTCGCCGAGGATATCGGCAAGCTTCCCGACATCGCGGTCTCCGACACCGCGGCGCGCATTCCCGGCATCCAGGTGCTGCGCGAGCGCGGCGAGGCCGGTTCGGTGCTGCTGCGCGGCCTCAACGAGACCTTCTATACCACCACCTATAACGGCCGCGAGATCTTCACCGCCGAGCGGCGCTCGGTGGCGCTGCAGGACTTCCCCGCCGGCGGCATCAGCGCGATCGAGGCGTTCAAGACCTCGACGGCCAATCTCGTCGAGCCGGGCCTCTCGGGCCTCATCAACGTGCGCTCGCGCCGGCCCTTCGACTTCAAGGGCTTCGAGGCCGCGGGCTCGGTCTGGGTGAACTATCCCAAGCAGTCGGAAAAGGCCTCGGCCAACGCGCAGCTGCTGATTAGCGACCGCTGGAGCGCCGGCGGCGGCGAGTTCGGGGCGCTGATCAACTTCTCCTACACGCGCCTCGCCTATCAGGATTCGATCCGTCGCCACGGCTTCTTCATCGCCGACCTTGCGGGCGGCCGTTCGCCGGACTGGCCGGAGATCCACTACAACCAAGCGGACCGCTGGCGTCCCTCGATCAACGGCGCGCTGCAATGGCGCCCCCAGCCGGGGCTCGAATTCTACGCCGAAGGCCTGTGGCAGGGCTATCGCGAGCACGTCACCGACAATATGTGGGCGCAGCCGCTGTGGGGCGGCGGCAGCTACACGAACCTCGTCAAGGACGGCAACAACATCATCAGCGGCACGGTGAACACGCCGACCGCCTGCTGCGGCGCGAACACGACCTGGGGATTCCAGGGCGCGACCAAGCGCTGGACCGATACCTACCAATTCGCCGTCGGCGGCAGCTGGGAAGCGGGCACGTTGCGCGTCACCGGCGACCTCGCCCACACCAGCAGCACGTTCAACCTGCGCACCGAGTCGCTCGACTACGAGATCAACACCAACAATTACTCGGTCGACTGGTATACCGGCTATCCCGGCGGCTACGGCCCCACCTTCCAGGTGCGCGGCCTCGATACGACCAACCCCGCCATCTACAATTATCGCGGCTTCTTCGAGGATTACCTCACCGCCAAGGGCAAGGACTGGCAGGCGCGGCTGGACTTCGAATGGAAGCCGGCCGGCGTCGACTTCGTCAAAAGCCTGCAATGGGGCGCGCGCTTCGTCGACCGCGACGCCGCCGACAGGGCCGGCTCCTTCTACTGGAATGCGGGCGGACGCGGCATCTCGATCACCGCCGTGCCGGTGACCTACGCGCTGTTCCACTCCGCCTTCCGCGGCGACGACCACCGGCCCAACCCGATCACCTGGCTGGCGCCGACCTTCGACAGCGTCTGGAACAACCTGACTCAGCTCCGGCAGTTCAACATCAACCTGCTGCACACGGGCTCGGTGGACGGGCCGCCGACCGATCCGGCGCGCACCTTCAGCATCAACGAGAAATCCTATGCGGGCTACGCGCAGCTCAACTATGATTTCGAGCTGGGCGGCGGCGCGAGCATCGACGGCGCCCTCGGCATCCGCGGCGTCAAGACCAAGGAGAGCATCAACGGCACGCTGATCCAGCCGGCTGGAAATTCGGCGGTGAACTACCACAACGAATATACCGACTGGCTGCCCAACGCGAACATGCGCGTGCGCTTCTCGCCCGAATGGCAGCTGCGCGGCGCCGTCACCAAGACGCGGACGCGGCCGAACTTCACCGACCTCAACCCGGCGCTCAGCCTCGCCTCGCCCCCGGGCTGCACGACCACAACAGTGGCGAGCTGCGCACGGCTCGGCAGCGGCGGCAATCCGTTCCTCAAGCCGCTCACCTCGTGGAACTACGACGTCAGCCTCGAATATTATTTCTCGCGCACCGGCTTCGCCTCGATCGCGGGCTTCCGGCGCGACATGCGCGGCTTCGTCGTCACCCGCCAGTATCTGTTCCCGACGCCGGACCCGCAGACCGGCCTGCCGCTGCTGATCACCGGCCCGATCAACACCAACAAGGGCAAGATCCAGGGCCTCGAGGCCCAGCTCAGCACCTTCTTCGATTTCGGCGGCGTGCCCGATTGGCTGAAGCAGTTCGGCATCCAGGCCAACGCGACCTATATCGACGCCAAGGCGGACTTCCCGACCACCGGCACCATTCCCGGCACCGGCACCGCGCCGAACAACCCGCCGCTGACCTACACGTCGCGGCTGCGCATCCCGGACGTATCGAAATGGACCTATAACCTCGTCGGCATGTACGAGGGCCACGGCCTGACGCTTCGGCTCGCCTACAATATGCGCACCGGCTATCCGGAAGGCGCGCTCTCCGATCGCGGCGGCTATACGCTGCAGGGCCGCGGCCATTCGGTGTCCCGCCTCGACTGGTCGTCCAGCTATGCGTTCAACGAGCACCTGACCTTGTTCTTCGACTGGACGAACATCCTCGGCAAGCCGTTCAAGTCCGACATCGTCCGCGTGAACTACAATGCGGGCACCCCGACGAGCACCGAGATCTTCCCGATGATCGTCCGCTTCGAGGAGACGGTGCTGACGGGCGGCGTCCGCTTCCGCTTCTGAGGCGCGTCGCACGCCAACCGAAGGGGCCGGAGGCGCAAGCGTCCGGCCCCTTCCCTTTCGGCGCTTGTCCGGCCGCCGCGACGATGCGAGGCTCGGCCGCGTGAGCGACGCAAGGATCCGCAAGACCGTCATCGTCGGCGGCGGCAC
>Ga0070659_100001351_pt1 | contig 17649 bp, 3 predicted proteins | sample KBSC23metaG_FD_64666 | JGI IMG/M metagenome (GOLD analysis project Ga0070659, IMG submission 64666) | Corn rhizosphere microbial communities from Kellogg Biological Station, Michigan, USA - KBS C2-3 metaG | ecosystem: Host-associated > Plants > Roots > Rhizosphere > Soil ... | reverse complement strand
GACCACGCAGCCGCAGCATAACGCTGCTGCCCGGGAAAAGCTGATCGGGTCAGAGTGCAGACCCGCTTATTCGGATCGGTCTTGCGCTGCCCTTCGTAAAGGGATTGGGAGGCAAAAAGAGGGTAAGCGCCGGTGAACTGATCTCCCAAGCCCAGGAAGATCTTTTTGCCCAATAGGTTCGTTCCGGGATCGCCCGGCTCGGTGGCGTCGCCCCACCATGCGTCTGTCCCCAGAGAGAAGAATCCTTCATTGATGTGCTTCCAGCGCACTTCCCGTCCCTTGGGATTGAATACGTCGATCCATGCCCCGGCCATGAGGCCGTTCTGATTCAGTTCCTCCAGCGCTTTCCCGTGCGGATTACACCACACCGAGATCATGAACTTCACGTTCTGATCGTGAAGCCCCTTCAATAATTCCGCCGGCTGCGGATAATGGCCCTCATCCCACTGATAGCTACCCCATCCGTATTTGCCCCAGTACTGCCAATCCTGCACAATTAAATCCATCGGGATCTTCCGCTGCCGGAACTGAGCTGCAGCCTCCAGGAGCTCTTTCTGGCTGGAGTACTTCTCCCGGCATTGCCAGAACCCATAGGCCCACTTGGGCCACAACGGGGCATGCCCTGTTGCGGCCCGGTAACAGGCAATCACATCATCAATTTTAGGCCCGTAAAAAACAGTGTAATCAACCACATCGCCAAAATCGGAACGAAAGGAGGTCGAGTCATCAATTCGGCGTACGAAAAGCTTCACTTGGTTTCCACCCCCGAGGACTTCCAAACGGCAGGTCTTTTTTCCGGGCAGTGATATTTTCCCCACAACGGCACGCGGGGTCCACATATTGGTCACTCCGGCTATTCTGGTGCCGTCTACGTAAATAGCGATATTGGCACTCCGATCTCCATCGCGCGTGCAGAAGACATAATCCCCGGCTTTGTCCGTGACAAAGGTCGCCTCCCGCACCTGATCATGGGGGGGTGTTGCCTGTTTTGTGCTGGCCAATTGCTCCGTGGCTGTCGGCCCTTGATTGACCGAATCAGCTGAGGAAGCGGCTGTACTGAAGGCAATCTGCTGATCCGGTGGATTAAACTCGGTGCGCGAAGCATTCTCCCAAAGCAAACCGTACCCTTTGTTGGAGACCAGCACTGGCACGGCGATTTGAGTATTCAATTGGCGCAGTTCCAAGGAAATTCCTCGCCAATCCCAAAGCCCATCTTGGAATTGCCCAAGGCCGAACAGCATCTCGTCGGGTTTGGACTGGAATGTTTGGCCAACCACGTGTGATTGCACTTCTCCAAAAGCAGGAGGAAGGAACACTCTTGTTGCAGGCTTTTCGGCAAGAAACTCCTTTCCGCTTGGATCTTGGAAGCTGACCGCTCCAGTGGCCCTCTCCACAACCGCCTGCATCTTCCGGGTCGCTAAAATTAACCTCTCCGGCGACTCTTTAACAGCAAACTGGGGATGCGTGGACCCGACCAACACGAAACTTTGAGCTCCAGCCCCCGGTTCATTCGAAAATCGGACCCGGATGGCCGCATCATTGAGAGCTGAGAGTTCAAGAGTACCGGCGTCGAGGACGATAGAAATGCCATCCACCCCTTTCGTGTATGATTTTACCGCTGAACTGGCAGCAATGGCGGGTACTGCAAGTCCAGTGATCAAGCTAAGCAAGCATAGTGAAATGGAACGCATGGATGGGAAAATGTGAACTGAATGGGCTAAAGTGTTAGGCAAGCCGAGGCGGCTTCGGGATAATAGGACGTGTAATCGGGTATAATATTCAATACACCTTAAGGCCCAAGTTGATATTCCCCTTGCCCCCCTTCCTCAGTGAAAACGAAGTGCTCTGGAGTTGTCACCTGGCCATCGATTCGGATCCTTCCTTCGACCACTAATTGGTCGAAATACGCCTTGTTACGACCAGAGAATGAGAGTTTTCCATGGCTCCCCCGTTTGAAATTGAACCAACCTTGCTCGCCAAGGAAGAGGATCTCTCCTTGGGGGTTTTGTTCAAAGGTGCCATTCCCGGGCCCAAGATTGATGCACTTGGCCGCATCCCCCCCTGGGAATAGGATAGGGCCTCCACAGATCACCCGTCCATTGCCAGAAATTTCCAAAATACCGGAGCCGCCATTCCGGCCAATTTGCATTGCATTTTCGATACTTAATTGGCCACCGTTTACCGTCAGGAATCCATGGCCCTTGGGTTCGTTTCCAAGGTAAAGCGACCAATTGGTCTCACAGCCTGGAATGGACGTATCCACGCTGCCGCCCAGGAGATTCACCGTTCCGCCCTGCACCTCCATTTTTCCATCAACGGTTTGGCCTACAATGGCGGCATGCTTTTGATGAACAATCAATGTGCCTCCGGTCACTTTCAATTCTCCGGTGGGACCATAGCTTGCACCGACCAGTAACTCCTCATTAAATTCGGTCGGCCCATTCGCGCCCGTTAAGCAAAGGGGGAACCCTGAGCCATTCGCGACCGAGAGCCGAGTTGGATTCTTTCTGCCAAGATGAGGGGGATCGACCATCACGTTGCCCCGAGGTTTGTCCTTCCAGTTATTCCCGTTCTCAACATTGGTATCAGCGCTACCCACCCATTCAGCTGAACGGGCGGTACAGACCAGAAACAAAATTGCTGCAAAGCTCGATACCACGCGAGCGGCGGATAAACATTTGGGATGTCTGTGAGTATGGGATTTATCGATTTGCATTGAATGGATTAACCGAGCCGGGCTCGGGGTATTTTGAGAGCCATGCCTTTTATAAACGACTCATTTCACGATCTGCACCCGGTAAAACCGGTGGGGTTGGCCGGGGGTAACCGGCAGATTGAACTGCAAATTGGCCGAATCCCCTATCTGCGGGGCTCCGTAATTCTGCCAGCTTCCAGAGGCAAGGTCGTCGGAGCACTGGAGTTGGTAGGAGTGGCCCGCCACGGGGGAGGCGAAAATCAAGGTCCCGGTGTTTCCTGCGAAGGTTGCGGAGGTGGAACTATTTTGCTCCGCACTGGAAATGGGCAGGGTTTGAACCGTGACCGTGAACGTGGCGCTCCCGAGGTTGCCGCTGGCATCCGTTGCGGTGGTGGTGACGGTGGTCGTTCCGATGGGGAACACCGATCCCGAAGGCGGTACGTTGGTTGTTGCACAAGGGCCTGATATCGCATCATTGGCCGAGGTTGAGAAGGTCACAACGGCACCATTGGATCCCGTGGCAATAACAGTGATATTGGCTGGGACCGAAATCACCGGAGGCGTCCCGTCGGGAACGGCGGAGACCTCCGAGGAGGTGGCGCTTTCGGCCAATCCATTGAGGGCCGTCACCTGGTAATAATAGCGGGTGCCGTTGGTAAGGCCGGAATCGGTGTAGCTGGTGCCGCTTACGGCGGAAGCGGTGGTTGCGTACCCGCTGCCGCTGGTGAGACTGCGCAGGACATTGAAGCCGGAAGCCCCACTGACCGGGCTCCAACTCACGATAACCGAAGCGTTGCTGCCGGTGGCGACCACTCCCGTAGGGGCGGAAGTGGGGAAAGCCAACGCCGCCACCTCCGAGGGGCTCAAAGCACGGCTGTAAACTTGGAACTCATCCACCAGGCCATTCAAATAAAAGTCCTGAGACCATTGCGATTTGCCGATATAATTTAGAGTCGTGGCGCCAAGTTTCGCCGGATTCAATGTCAGGCCGGTATTTGTTCCAACTAATGTCCCGTTCACATAAAGGGATCCAGTCGAGCCGGAGAGCGTTACCGCAACGTGTGTCCAAGTTCCGGTTGGGAATACGTAGCTGGTGTTGATCTGCTGGACTGTGCCGCCCACTACGGTTTCATATCGCAAAAAGCCTGTGCTCGAGTTGTTCGGGCAAAGCTCCATGTAGTTGCTGGTGCCCGTTCCAAAATCAAATATCCGAGTATTATTTGAGGTGTTTAGCTTTACCCAGGTAGAAACGGTAAAATCAGTCACCCCTTTGACCACGCTGGAAGGAAGCGTGACATACTGGTTAGTACCGTTGAGGGGCACCGCGTTGTTGATCATTCCTGGACTCCGGCCCGGTCCGTTCACCAGGGTACCATTCCAGCCGTGGCCGGTGGAATCCCCGGCAACGGTCCCGCTGCTTTCGTCAAAGCGCAGGAAAGCAATCCGCGATTGAGGATCGGGGGTGGCCCGGACCTCCGAGCTATTGGCACTTTCACCCGTGGAGTTTACGGCGGAAACCACATAGTAATAAGTCGTGCCATTCACCAGACCTGTGTCAATGGAGCTAGTACTGAATGGGCTGGCTACCGTAACGTACCCACTTCCACTCGTAGTCGAGCGCTTCACGTTGTAGCTGGTCGCGCCACTGGAGGCTGTCCATTGCAAACTAACGCTTGCGTTGATGCCGCTGGCGATAACCCCAATCGGCGCGGAAGGAATGGCTGGTAAAAGCGAGAGAGTCAGAGAGGCGTTACCGGCCCCGGTGCCGTTGCTTGCGCTGATGCTTGCGACAACTGTGCCCGAATTGCTGGGAGTCCCGCTAATGAGCCCTGTGCTGGTGTTCACGCTAAGACCGGTTGGTAGCCCGCTTGCTCCGAAACTGGTCGGACTGTTGCTTGCGGTGATTTGATAACTAAATGAGCTGCCGCTGGTCCCGGTGACGGAAGCCCCACTGGTGATCGCGGGCGGCGCCACCAAAATCGTGAGAGCCAAAGTTGCCGTTCCAGTCCCGTTGCTGTTGGTCGCACTGAGAGTGATGTTGGTCGTTGCAACCGCGGTGGGAGTGCCGCTAATCAGCCCAGTACTTGAATTAACGCTCAATCCAGCCGGCAGCCCGCTGGCGCCGAAGCTGGTGGGGCTGTTGCTTGCGGTGATCTGGTAACTGAAAGCGCTCCCACTGGTCCCGGTGGCAGTCAAGGCACTGTTAATAATCGGTCCAAGAGCAGGCGTGGCGACTGTCTGGTTGGAATTGCTCCCCTCACCCGCCGGGCTCACCCCGGTGACGACGTAATAATAGGTGGTCCCATTATTCAATGACCCATCCGTGTAACTAGTACCTGTAACGGTGGTGATGGTGACATAACCGCTTCCGTTCGTGGTCGATCGCTTCACGTTGTAGCTGCTGGCACCGGGAACGGAATTCCACACAAGCGCGACCGAGCTATTGGCAGCGGTGGCGCTCAAGCCGGTGGGAGCAGCCGGGATGGTATTGGTTACCACCACCGCGAGATTTCCATTGGTGGCACTCAACGCGCAGCCGTATCCGGCGATCGAAGTTCCAATGGCGAAATTTGCCGCGTACAGCGTGCCCGATCCGGTAATGATCGGGTAGGTGCCAGCACCAGCAAAGCTGGCGAGTGCGCGCAAATTGACGGTGGTGGTACCGCTTGCCACCACACTCCCGCTCAGCACAATCTGGTCGGAATTGGTCGTCCCGCTTAAATCGAGGTTCAGTGCCGAGCCTCCATTCAACGTCAATGCCGCGCCTGCACCCGTGAACGTCAATGTGCCTGAAACCCCAATTCCACCGTTGCCGGGGGAAATCGCGCCTCCGTTTGCCACAGTCGTGGCCCCGGCAATCTTGCCAATTCCCGTCACGGTTCCCCCGGAGTTAACGGCAACAGCGCCCGCACCGCTGAGGGTACCGGTAATGTTGAGAATGCCGCCACTGACAGTGGTCCCGGCGCTATAGGAATTGGCAGCGCTCAGAGTAAACATTCCTGTACCGGTTTTGATTAAGGCGATGGTGCCCGCGCCATCCTGGATAAGGCCGGAGAAGGTGTCATTGAAGCCAAGCGCTCCCACAGAGATCGCCTTGGCTCCGCTAACATCGTCTTGAATCTGTCCGCTCCCTGTCAGTGAGCCGAACGAGATCGTGCCCGTGCCAGACCAGCTAAGCGTGGTCCTGGCAACCGTGGCATTATTGAAGACCCAACTGGCGTTAGGGCTGCCAGCTTTGGCATTGTTGAAACGAACGACGGCATTCCCATTGTTCGGACTCGTGAACGTGCCGGTGTACCCGCTATCATCTCCACCGAGATATAAGGACAGAGTAGCACCTGAGCCGCGAGTAATGGCGCCACTGCCGCTGATATTGCTGTTGAAATTCCAGTTGCCGCCGGTCACATCCATGGTGGTGGCGGCATTCACCACCAGGTTGTTGGTGAATGACCCATTTCCAGAGACATAATTCCATTGGAGCGTGCCGCCATTGGTGGTGACCGTGCCCGAGCCCAAGGCGGAACCATTGGTAAAGATGAGCGTTCCGGAATTGAGCGTCGTGCCCCCGCTGTACGTATTCACTCCGCTGAGAGTCAGCGCGCTACTGCCGGTTTTGATCAGCCCGAAGCTGCCTCCGGTTTCGGAAATCACGCTGGTAATAGAGATGTTCCCGGTGCCGGTGTTGATCGTCCGGTTGGCCCCAGCAAGGGCCAAGCCGAGGTTAACGGTTTGGGCGCTGGTCGAGTTATTGACCATATCCCCCTGGAGATTCAAGGTATTGCCGTTTAAAACGAAGGCTCCTCCTCCGCTATTGAATACGATTCCTCCAAAAGCGGTGTTTCCCGGGTAATTGTTCGTGCTCGACAACTGGATACTGCCTTTAAAATAAAGCGTATCGCCGCTGACAGGCTGGGTACTCCAGTTGCCAGCCGTTTGCCAGTTGGCGTCTGCGCCGGTGCCAATCCAAGTGGTGGGGTACATCGGCGTGGCACTGGCTTCGGCGGAATTGGCGCTTTCCTGTGCACTGCCATTGACCGCGCTCACGACATAGTAATAGCGGGTCCAATTCGTCACGGAACTGTCGGTGTAAGTGGTGGCGCTGCCCCCACTGGAAATCGTCGTGTAACTCCCCCCGCTGGTGGTGGACCGCTTGATCTTGTAGCTGGCCGCCCCGGCAACCGGAAACCAATTCAAAGTGACAGCCACGTTGCCTCCCGTGGCCGTCAGGCCTACGGGAGCGCCAAATTGATTGGAGAGCACATAGATCACCAGGGTTGCGCTGCCCGATCCAATGCTGTTGGAAGCGGTGAGGTTGACATTGTAAGAGCCGGTAACCGTCGGGGTACCCGTGATGAGGCCACTGGTGGAGTTCAGGCTCAAGCCGGCAGGCAAAGCGGTAGCGCCGAAACTGGTCGGGCCATTGTTGGCCACAATCTGGTAGCTAAAGGCACTCCCATTGGTTCCCGCGGCAATCAAGCTGCCGCCCACCACCGGAGAGGAATACGTCGTGGCGCTGACTTCCGCGGAGGTGGGGCTTTCGGCCACCCCTTTGAGACTAGTCACCATATAATAATAGGTGGTATTGTTCGCAAGCCCCGTATCGGTAAAGCTGGTCCCACTGACGGCCGTGCCGACGGTCACGTACCCGGTTCCGCTGGTAAGACTGCGCATCACGTTATATCCCGTAGCCCCACTGACCGGACTCCAACTCACGATCACCGAGGCAAGACTGCCGGAGGCGGCTACCCCTCCCGGTGCCGAGGGAGGCGTGGCCAAGCCGGCCACTTCCGAAGAGCTTAAGGCGCGGCTGAAGATTTGGAAATGGTCGATTAATCCGTCAAAGTAGGGATCATTGGATTGCGATTTGCCCAGGTAATTCTGGGGCGTAATGCCCAAGCTGGCGGGATTGACCGTCAGGTTGTTATTGGTTCCCGCCGCCACCCCATTCACGTAAAGGGTGGCTGTGGACCCGGATATGGTGACCGCCAGATGGGTCCACACTCCCGCAGAGATCGAGTTGGAACTTTCAACCGACTGTTCGCTGCTGAGCGAGGGAGTCAGGATGCCGAAATGAACTTTGGAGCTGCTGCCTTGGGGGGACAGGAACATGTAGTTGGTGGTACTCGTGCCGAAATCAAAGATCCGCATCCCATTGCTGAGGCTATTGGGCTTGATCCAGGTGGAGATGGTGCAATCGGTCATTCCATTGACGACTCCAAACGGCACCGTCGCATACTGGCTGCCGCTCATACTGAGGCTCATGGCGTTGTTTAACTTCCCGGCACTCCACCCCGCTCCGTTGACCAAGGTGCCATTCCACCCATGACCGGTGGAATCGTAGGCACTGGTCCCACTGGTTTCATCAAATCGAAGCAGCGCGAGCAGCGAATTGTTCTCGGGGGTGGCCCGGACCACAGGCCCGGTGACACTTTCCCCATTGGCCGTCTGGGCTGTCACCTCATAGTAATAGGACGCTCCGTTGGTCAGGCCCGTGTCGACGTAGCTGAGGGCCGTTCCCGTGGCAAGGACGGAGTAGCCCCCACTAAGGGTACCCGAGCGCTTGAGGTTATAACTGGTCGCACCACTGGAAGCGTTCCAGTTCAGCTGCACCGAGCCGTTGGAAGCCGTGACAGAAAGCTTGTCCGGTCCTGGCGGGAGCGGAGCGGGAAGACCAGGATCGCTGGCCATCACGTACCGCAAATCCATCGGAGAAGGTGTTGCCGCGCTTGAGGAGATCGCGCCGGTTGCAGCAGTAACAATCGACTTGGTGAAGGGCGACCAGGTGTTGCTCCAAGAGGTATAGGCGCCGTGCTTCCAGAAAGCGGTCCCTAAGGCGGAATCCCAGTAGCCGAAGACAAGCAACTTGTTGTCGGAAACCTGGGTACCGCTGGCAATTTGGTTGGTCGCTCCGTTCAAGCTGATTCCGTTGAAAGTCAATTGCCACCGGCTTTGGGTGAGATCCAGCCGCATATCCACAAGGGAACCGGGGTTGGGGCTTGTGAGGTATCCGCTTTGAGGATTCGTGTAAACCGTGGCCCAAGGAGAAGTAAAACTGAAATAGCCGTCGTAAAAAACGGTCTCCCCACCCGAGTCGGGCCGGGCGCTGACCACCAAGCGATTCGTGGCGGTTCCACTGGTCATCGTTTGGTAAATAGTGACAAGGATGCCCGGGTTGGTTCCGCTAGTCACGGAGACGGGAGCTCCGCCGCCCCACGTTTCTCCAGTAAACCAAAGCCCGAAGCAGGTCTTTTGGTTGGTAGGCGCGGCATTCTTGACTTGCCAGAACCACCGCACGGTCGACCCATTGGGGTTATCCCAGTAAAAACTGGAACCACTCTTGATGCCCGCAACCGAGTTGAGGGTGGGAGTTAAGGTAAAACTAGTGCTGCCACTGGTCGTGGTTGAAGTGGCAGTGGCGCCGGATTGGCTGATGCCGATCATGCCAGAAAAGCCATTCGAACCGGAAAGGATATTCGCGTTCACCGGGTAAGAGTCGTTCCGGTCGAGGTAGTCGATGGCCAGCTCCATCTCCGCATCCGTGGCATCCTGGTGAGTACCCGGACCATTATAGATGAAAGCCGTCTGCCCCTGGGGCTCGTAGGCACAATGAAATGCTTCCGTAATATTGCATTCCCGATAATCGCCATAGCGGGTCAGGAGGTAACTGCGGAGATTGTTGCTAATAGCGGATGAATTGAATGCCGCCTTTTGGCTCTGAGTGTAAAAGTAAAAATCCCCCACCGAGTACCCGTAGAATCCATCGGTTTTCCCACTGTCATTCAACATGTAATCCGGATTGGGAGTGTTGGCGGTATACCGGGGGATGCACGCGCCCGAGGAAGGGGCCACCCCCCGGACCATATCCGAACGTACAAATGCAAGCGCACTAGCCACCCGCGACCCCCCGGAAAGCCCGGAGAGGTAGACCCGGCGAGGGTCAATATTGAAAAGCTCCAAGGCTCGGTATAGTGCCATGATGCCGACTCCGTAACGGTCCTCAGGATACGGATTATTATTATCGACATTGTGAGGAGCGATCCAGATCAGGTTCTTGTCGGCGGCAGCCGTCTTTAGAGTTACGCCAGTTGTATTGGAGCTGATCGTTACCACCACCCCGTAAGGCTTGGTCCCATCGTAAGCTGGAGGAACAAAGAGGTCGACCGAGTAGCCACCGCTCCCCAGGTTAACGTCGTAATTAATGAGCCCTCCGGTGCCGCTATCAGAAATGCGATTGAGCCCCGCCATATTCTGAACATTCCCCAAGTAGATGCTGTTGAAATACCCGGTCCCATTGGCCCAAGGAGTGGCTTGAGCGGAAGGAGAAAGAATTCCCCCAAAGAGGGCAAATAAAATGCAAAAGGCCAGTATCTGGCCCTTTAAATGATAACCGTCTTTCATCTGTGCGTTGGGGGAAGAGCGGAAAGTTTGGATTAGTTTCAAGGAGTAGGCTGTGGTCGTATGGGCCAATTATCGTTCAAAAAGAAGAGCCGCCACGGCATCCCTAATACCGAGGCGGCTCTAGCAACGGACCGTATACCCCCGCCGGTCCCCACCGGCGTAACGGACCATTGAAGCTTTTTACCTTACAGCGACTTGCGCCGGCTGCGCCGCCAGAAGGATAGTACGCCCAAACCACTGATCATCATGGCCCAGGTGCTCGGTTCGGGAACGGCCGCAATGAGAGCGACATCGTTGCCGCTGAGGCTCTCAAAGCCCGCCCCACCAAAATCGGCGGTGTAGCTGAGTTGGTAGTCCTGTCCGCCATAGGTGAACATGTTGTTTCCATCGAGAGTCGTCGAAACACCGTTAACGGTGAACCCGGAGAAGGCCCCTGCAATCGCATTGGTGCCGTTGTTGACAGCAAGATAGAAGACGTCGCCGGCTTCGATCCCGGTGCCAATGGTCAGGGCCAGCGTTCCGCTGAGGCTGAGGTTGCCCCCGACGGTGACTTGACCGTAGTCGGTTCCGGCCACCGGAGCCGAGCCGGAGGTGGTTTTGCCCAAGGCCAGCACAAGCGAAGCGCTGCCGCTGAAGCTAAGATTGTTGCCAACAGCCACTGAGCCGATGCCGCTAGTGCCCATGGTCATGCTTCCGTTCACGGTCAGGTTGTCGCCGAAGCTGCCGTTGCCGCTGAGGGCCTTTCCGGAAGCCACCGTCACCGCGGTGGAAATCGTGCCGTTGTTGACAAGGTTGCCATTGAAGGCGTTAGCTGCCGCCGACACCCCGCTGTCGATGGTGGCGTCGTTATTAAGGGTCAGATTACCGGATAGGGTGCCGCTCACTACGGTCGCGCCCGCAATGGTGCCAGAACCAGCCAACGTAGCCCCGGAAGCCACCGTCACCTGGCCGGTACCGCTATTGAGCCCGTTTACGGTCAAGGTTCCGTTGCTCACAGTGGTTGTACCGCTGTAGGTGCTATTGCCGGTCAAAGTCAGGTTGCCAGAACCAACCTTGGTCAGGGCAAGCACTTTGTCCGCGGCACCATCTTTAATGGTCCCGCTGAAAGTCCCGCTCGTGTTGAGGGCTCCGACGCTCAGTGTTGCCTGCGAACTCGCAGTGTCGTTCTGAATCTGGCCGTTTCCGGCGATCGAGCCGAAGTTAATCGTGTTGGTGCCGGTGATGTTGATGCGGACACGGTCATTATTGCCGTCGTTGAACACCCATGCCGCGCCGGAGCTGCCCGCGTTGGCCGAGGTGAAACTCACCGCGTTAGTGTTGTTGAAGGTCATCGTTCCGGTATAGCCGCTATTGTCTCCATTCAGAGCGATCGTAATGGCAGATCCAGTGGCATTGAAGGTGAGATTGCCCCCGCCACTGATATTGCCGTTAAGTGTGCTATTTCGGCCGGTCGAATCCAGAAACGATGCCGCTGAAACGTTGATCGCATTTGCGAGGGTCCAATTGGAGGCAGAGCCCGCTTTCAACGTGCTGCCGTTGAGAGTGGCAGTTCCCGTACCCAAGGCAGCATTATTGGCGTAAACCAGAGTGCCCGAATTGATGGTCGTGCCGCCGCTGTAGGTATTCGCACCGGAGAGGGTCGCCGTGCCGCCGGTGCTCTTTGTCAAAGCAACGCCACTGCCGCCGAGTTTTGCGCTGACCGTGCCGCTTTGCACGTCGTAGGAAGAGCCGGTCAGGGCTCCGGTCGTGCTGGTGATGCTGCCGCTGGTCAAGGTGACTGCGCCCACCGTATCGCTGTTCCCGCCGAGGCTGAGCACACCGCCGTTGACGTTCACCGCGCCGGTGTCGGCGAGGGTGTTGGTTGCGTGTCCAAGAGCCAAAGTTCCTGAGTTAACGGTGGTGCCGCCGTTATAGGTGTTCTGACCGGAGAGCGTCAGTGTGCCCGTGCCTGTTTTGGTTAGCGATCCCGAGCCAGAGAGAATAGCAGAGTAGGACGTGGTGGCATTATTACCACCGACCGTCAATGCAACCGCCGCAGGGGTCCCAGCATTATTCTGGAGAGCCAGGTTAGTGCTCCCCGCCAATCCGCCAAAGGTAAAGGCGTTGCCCGTCACCGAGCTATCAAACACCGTTGATCCGCCACTCAAGGTGGAGTTTTGCAGCGCGAACTGGTTCGAGAGGTTCAGCGTGCCCGCACTGATTGTCGTTGTGCCCGTGTAGGTGTTGGAGCCGCCGAGAATCAAGGTTGAACCACCAACTTTCGTTACCGCACTGGCCGTAGATTCACTAATCACAGCGTTAATGGTGCCGGTGCCACTGTTGCCGCCGAAGCTGGCATTACCGCCCAATACAACCGAACTCGTAGCTCCAATCACTGAGTTACCCTCGATGCGGATCGCGCCGAGATTTTCAGTGTTCCCCGATCCGACGACGTTAAAGGTCACGCCATCAAAGGAAGCTGTCGTATTCGCGATGTAGAGTGTGCCCGCGCTGGTGATGTTAACCGTCGCGCCGCTGCCGATCTTCTCACCCGCCGTGGTCACGGCCACCTTTTTCCCGCCAGAGGTGTTCACATTGAGCGTGCCAGTGAAGCCATTCAACCCCGAGGCACTATTGAATGTCGGCGTGCCATTACTGCCACTCGCTGTGAGAACGCCGCTGCCGGTAAAGACGTTGCTGACATTCGCGTCCGCCGCAAACGTCACGTTCGCCGTGCCGGAAGCACCAATCGCCACCGTGCCTGCGCCGAAACCCGCGGAAACCGTGCTCATAACCGTTCCGGCGTTGATCGTCATACCGCCGCCGAAAGTATTCGCACCGGAGAGGGTTAAAGTTCCCGCGCCTGTTTTGATCAAGCTCCCGCCAGCCACGGTGCTACTCAGCACACCGCTATAGGTGGTGCTGTCATTATCGCCACCCACAGTCAATGCAACAGCCTGAACACTGGTGTTGTTGTTATTCAGGTTGATACCCAGCGAACCCGATAATCCGCCAAAGGTGTAGGCCGTCTGGCCCGTCGCGCCGCCGTTGCCGAAGGTCAAAGTTGCACCATTTCCATTCACGTAGTTGACCGTAGTGTTCTGGAAGGCCAGCGAGTTGGTCAGCTTCACGCCGCCGGTATACATATTCGTCACACCGGTGTAGGTATTCGCGCCTGAAAGGACGATAGTCGAGCCGTCTGGCGTAAGAGTGAGTCCGCCACTGCCAGTGATTGCGCTATTGACGGTCAGGGTGCGGGCACTGCGAGCGGAAAACTGACCTTCAGCGGAGCCGAGAGCGAGTGTGCCGGAGGTGGCCGTATCGCTGCCGATTGTTAAATTGACGTCCGCCATGACTGCACCGCTCGTAACGGTGAGCGTGTGATTCGCCATGGTGATGCCAATCGAGCCACCCACCAAGGAGTTGATTGTTTGATCTGCGGACAAGGTCTGATTACCCGTCAAAGAGACGTTCGTGAAAGCGCCAGAAGTGAGGTTGTTTACCGTGCTGACCGGAGTTATGCCCTTTGTGGCATCATATCCCAAGAATTGATTGGAGGATTTGTTGCGCAGCCAGGGAATAATGCTCGCCGTGCTGCTAGTCACCAAGCCACCGCCACCAACCAAGTTTGAGCCAGACGGCGCCGTAGTGAAGATTAAGCTCGTGTTGTTCACACCCGGGGTGCCGCCGAATGCGCCAGAAATGAAAGCGATACTGCCTGCCGCGCGGGTCCCAAGGCTGCCAAAGGTAACCGTAGCCTGACCGGTGGCATTCGGCGTCAAGGTGATGTTGCTTTGACCAGTACCGATGTTAAGCGCTCCTGTAAATGCATCATTGGTCGTCGTGCTCGCAACACCGGTAGCCGTGAAGTTCGCAGTGGTACCAGCCGTGCCCCCCCCCAAAGTAAGGCTAGCTCCACGAGTGATAGTCCCCGAACCACTGCCAATTGTCAAAGTGCCCCCGAGCACCGAAATAGCAGAACTTGCAACAGAACCAGTTCCGGTTAACGCCAGAGTGCCTGCGCTGAGCTGGGTTGCGCCGGTGTAAGTATTCACATTGGAGAGCGTCAGGGTATTCGCTCCAATCTTTGTGATGCTGCGCGGGCCACTCAATTCCCCAATAGCACCCCCAATGGTGATCGCGTTGCCGGCATTAATCGTGATGTTATTATTCAGCGTCACTGCTGAATTGATCGTCAGCGCGCTATTCCCGCTATTAACGATTCCCGCAGTTCCATCGAGCTGCAAAGTCCCGCCGCTGATCGCAGCCGCCGTCCCATTGGTGGTTTGGGTCAGGGAATTAACTAGAACCGTCCCACCGATGGTAACCGTATCGGCAACAGCATTATTGAAGAGGGCATCGCTATCGTTTGTCCAAGCCGCCGTGGAAGAATTCCAGTTTGTGCCCGTATCCCAAGTACCGGTTGCAGAGCTACCCCAAGTTAAAGTCGCTGCTCGCGCTGGCGATAAAAATAATAGCAGCGAGGCGGCTAAGAGAGCCGTGGCGCCGAAGTTGCGAAGGAGGTGAAGTCTCGAGTTCATGATTGGGCTAGGGGTTAGGGGTGGTCAGCAGGGGCAGAGCTATTGTTATGGAGCATGCAAAGTTTTCTTTTCTTTGCTTTCCCTGTTCTCCCACACCCCCATCCCCGGCACAATTGACGTATTTACGTCATCCCCCTCTAGAGTCTCATCAACACCTCACTTAACGCAATGGAGTCCAGCCGTTTAGGAATTTCCTCGAGATCGCATTTCCGGGAAAATTTTTATCAACATGCCTCCTCAAATTGGCTTCTAGGGCCAAATCTGGAGGGCGGAGCCGTTCGACAAGCTCAAGGCCCTGAGTCTATCTAAGGGCTCCCGCGACGCTGGGGGAGAGGGTGGGATCTAAGAGAAGTCGCAAGTACAAAGTCGAATCTCGAAAGTTAAACCCAACCTTTCGACTTTCGCGATTCGACTTTTCACTTTCTGGTACAGCTTCCGGCCGCTAGTGGAGTTCGGGCTCAAGCAGGTAGTCAACCTGTACTGCTGGTGCCAGTCATTAATTTCAAGGAGCCGACTGTGTCCGTAAGGCTAAGAATTAGTAAAAAAGAAGAGCCGCCACGGCATCCCCATGCCGCAGCGGCTCCAGCAACGGACCGTATAACCCCCGCCGGTCCCCACCGGCGTAACGGACCATTGAACCTTTTTACCTTACACCGACTTGCGCCGGTTGCGCTGCCAGAAGGAGAGCAGGCCCAAACCGCTGATCATCATGGCCCAGGTGCTCGGCTCGGGAACGGCGACTGCAGTCAGGGCCACATCATTTGCGATGAAGTCGCCGTCGCCGATCGCCTGGTAAGTGAGGGTGAATGCGTAGGTGTTGCTGTCCGCGCTTGAAACGAGGTTCACCGTGCTCCCCTCGGCCAAGCCATTGAAGGTTCCATTGATTGATCCCTCACCCCCATTGAGGATCAGGTAGAGGGTGTCGCCACCCGTAGGCACATAGGAGAGCGAGAGATCAAGCGTGGCGCCTCCGCCGCTATCGAAGTCGAGATTTACCGCGCTGCCATTCTGGACCAACACTTGATCATAAGTGACTCCTGCCGTGTTCCCGCCCAGTTGCATCGAGAGATGCGCTCCGGTGTTCAAGTTGAAAATGTTCCCCGTCGCTACACTCAGGATACCCGCGCCAGTGTTACCCGGGGCGACTGTGGCGGTGGAAGCGGCTGTGACAGAGGCCATTGTGCCCGTCCCACTCAAGGTCTTGCCAGATTGGAGGCTGAGGTTGGTTGTAATCGTGCCGTTGTTGGCAACATTGCCATTGAAGGCCGAAGCCGCTGCGGATGCACCAGCATTGATGGTGGCATCGCCATTCAGGGTCAACAAGCCGGTGATCGAACCACTGACAGTCACAGCCCCCGCGAGGGAACCAGAGCCATTGAGGGTTGCCCCGCTGGCCACGGTGACAGCCCCGGTGCCGCTGTTAACGCTATTCACCGTTAAGGCGCCATTGTTTACATTGGTTGCTCCGCTGTAGGTGTTACTGCCCGTCAAAGTCAGGTTGCCGCCACCGACCTTTGTTAACGCGAGGATCCCGGTGCCGTTGTCCTTTATGGTTCCTCCAAAAGAGGTGTCCGTATTCAGCGCCCCGACACTGAGGGTCGTCCTGGATGATGCCGTGTCGTTCTGAATCTGACCAACGCCGGAAATTGCTCCGAAGTTGATGGTGTTGGTTCCGCTGATATTGATACGAACACGGTCCACTGTACTGTCATTAAATACCCACGCGGCACTGGCGCTGCCGGCGGTAGCCGAGTTGAAGCTTATCGCATTACTATTGTTGATTGTTGCAGTCCCGGTGTAGCCCTCGTTACTTCCATTCAGGTTAAGCGTTGAGAGGCCGCTGTTGCTCATTGTCAGCGCCGCCGAACCGCTGATTCCCCCGCTCAATGTGGTGTTGTTGCCACCCATGTCAAAAGTGGTTGCCGCGGTAACATTGAGGGTGTTGGAGAGTGTCAAACCGCTCCCAGCTTTAAGCGTTCCACCATTAAGGGCGACTGTCCCGGTGCCGAACGCATTGGCGTTACTGAAGATGAGCGTACCGGAATTCAAAGTTGTGCCACCGCTGTAGCTGCTCGATCCCGATAGCGTCAGGGCGCCGGTTCCGTTTTTAATCACTGCTAAGTTATTCTGGTTCGTGTTAGTGCCGCCCAAATGCCCGCCGTAGCTGACGGCCGCGCTATTATTGACGGTCAGGGTGGATACCGAGCTGTTACCACCAACAAAAGCGTTAGAGACACCGCTGCCCGCAGTGGAGAGATTGGTCACGGTTGTAGTTGCTACGCCGTTGCTGTCACCCAACTGGAAGATACCGCTGGTATTCGCGGAGGCACTGCCGAGCGTAAGCGTGTTGCTCGCGGAAAGACTGCCGCCACTTGCAAGAACCATCGTGCCAGTTGCGACCGTGGTGCCACCGCTGTAGGTGTTGGAACCGGAAAGCGTCAAGTTTCCAGCGCCAGTCATGGTTACCGAACCCGTTCCTGAGAGTGTAGCGGCGATGATCGCGTTGCCGCTGGAGTTGGAAGCAGTCACGAAACTCGCGGTCAGAGTGCCGGTTTGAATCACATTGCTGCCGCTTGCCGCAGCCCCGGTGATTGTGACCGCCCCGACGGTCTGGCTGGTTGCACCCAGGTCAAGGGTGCCACCGCCCATTGTCACTGCACCTGAGGTCGAGCCCAGAGTTCCCGTGCCGCTCAACGCGAGCGTGCCCGCATTGATTGTCGTTCCACCCGTGTAGCTGTTTGCGTTGCTGATGGTCACAGTGCCGGTCCCACTCTTAATGACCGAACCAGTTCCGGCAATTCCAAATCCACCGGTGCTGCCCAGCGTGTAATTGAGCGTGTTATTATTGAAAGCAACCGACGCAGGACTGACGTTCGCCGCGGAAATATTCACCAAAGTAACTCCTTCAGCCGAATCGTTAAACGTTACTGCATCACCCTCGATATAATTAGTTACGGTACCGCTCGTGATCAACTTCCAATTGGAGTTTGCCCCCGTAGAGCCGACCACCCAATTTCCGCTATCCAAACCGGACCA